>ENA-ORTN01003222-ORTN01003222.1-human-gut-metagenome-genome-assembly--contig:-NODE-3222-length-11827-cov-6.770048_pt1 | contig 11827 bp, 12 predicted proteins | sample MGYA00242070_ERZ509189 | MGnify/ENA primary metagenome ERZ509189 (study PRJEB26280, sample SAMEA2338821) | human gut metagenome | biome: human gut; feature: human-associated habitat; material: faeces...
GGCAGCCGCAACGGCGGCAACCGTGGGCCCCGTCCTTCCGGTGTGCCGGAGCGCACCTATGCGCCCCGCGATGCCGAGACTGCCGCACCGGTGGCACCCAAGCGCACCGAGCGCGTGGATGATTTTGCTGATTTCAGCTTTGGCAAGATCGAGCTGTAACAGGATCTTTTTAACACAAAGCCGGGCAGTCCGTAATGGGCCGCCCGGCTTTGTTGTGTGTGTGGGGGGGAGAGGCTGTCCGAAAAAGGGCGCAGACGGCCAGGAAAAGACCCTCTCCGTCACGGCTTACGCCGTGCCACCTCCCCCGAAAGGGGGAGGTCTATTACAGCTGACCAATAGATGCATAAAAGCTCCCCCCTCGGGGGAGCTGGCGAGCATAGCGAGCCTGAGAGGGTTCCCCCGGATAGCGGCCCCTCCCGTGAAAATGCTGCCCCAGGCGGTCCGCAGACTTTCCGGTACCACAAAATTAAAATAATTCTTCTGCGCTTTTCCACCAAGATTTCAGAAGATGTGGAAAAACCCATCGGTGGGTGTATCTTTTTGCGAAAAAACGTGGTAAAATAAGCTGTAAAATCCGAAAGTGCGTTCTCTCGGCAGCTCTGGCCGCCGGGAGGCCCCCAACACCCCATTGCCCCGGCGGCCAAAGGCCCCGGGCAGAAAGGAACAACTATGCAGGGATCGACCATTGCCGCCATTGCCACCGCCCCCGGTGCGGGCGGCATCGCGGTGGTGCGCCTGTCCGGCCCCCGGAGCTATCAGGTGGCAGAGCGGGTGTTCCGCCCGGCAAACCCGGGCAAAAAGGTGGCGCAGGCAAAAGGCTACACGGCATTGTTCGGCCATTTTGTGGACGGCGGCGAGAAATTTGACGAGGGCGTGGCTTTGTTTTTCCGTGCGCCCCACAGCTATACCGGCGAGGATGTGGTGGAGCTTTCCTGCCACGGCGGCAGTGCGGTGGCCGCCGTCTGGTGGAGGCCTGTCTGGCAGCCGGTGCGCAGCCGGCGGCCCCTGGCGAGTACACCCGCCGTGCGTTCCTGAACGGCAAACTGGGCCTGACTCAGGCCGAAGCGGTCATGGACCTGATCTCGGCCGACGGGCGGCAGGGGGCAGCGCTGGCCAATGCGGCCCTGTCCGGTGCGCTGGCCCGCAAGATCGGGGAACAGAAGGATGCCCTCACCGCCCTGCAGGCCCATCTGGCAGCCTGGGTGGATTTCCCGGAGGAAGATGTGCCGGAGCTGGACGAAGCCCATCTGCGCAGCGTTCTGGGCAGCGTGCAGGAGACGCTGGACGGGCTGATCCGCAACTATCAGGCGGACACCGTCCTGCGCGAGGGCGTGGACTGTGCCATCGTGGGCCGCCCCAATGCGGGCAAGTCCACCTTGCTGAATCTGCTGGCCGGGTTCGACCGTGCCATCGTCACCCCGGTGGCAGGCACCACCCGCGACGTGGTAGAGCAGGCGGTGCAGCTGGGGGATATCCGGCTGAACCTCTTTGACACCGCCGGTCTGCGCGAGACCGAGGACGCCATTGAAGCAGAGGGCATCCGCCGCAGCTGGAAGAAACTGGAAGAGGCTGGCCTGATCCTGGCGGTGTTCGATGGCTCGGAGCCGCCTACCCGGGAGGATCTGGAGCTGGCCCGGCGTTGTGCGGGCCGCCCGGCCATTGCCCTGGTGAACAAGGAAGATAAACCCACGCAATTTGATGCGGAGCTCATCGCCCCGTACTTTGCCATGGTGCTGCCGGTGTGCTGTCAGGAGGAGGGAAGCCGCAAGGTCATTGCGGCTGCCGTGGCGCGCCTGCTGGGCACCAGTCAGATCGACCCCCACGCGGCCAGCCTGTCCGGCCAGCGGCAGCTGTCGGCGGCCCTGCGGGCGCGGGATGCCGCAGCGGGTGCACGGGAGGCCGTGGAGGCCGGGTTCGGGCTGGACGCCGTGTCGGTGTGCGTGGATGACGCGCTGGACGCACTGTGTGAGCTCACCGGCGAAAACGCCTCGGAAGCCGTCATCGAACAGGTGTTCGAGCGGTTCTGCGTGGGAAAGTAAAACCCTTATCTATGGCGAAGCGCACGCGGAGCCATTTTAAATCATGATCTTGCAACAGAGGAACGTATGAACCATTTAGGAGAGTATGATGTCATTGTGATCGGTGCCGGGCATGCCGGCATCGAAGCGGCCCACGCCGCCGCCACACTGGGCGCCAGGACCGCCGTGTTTACCATGAGTCTGGACGCCATCGGCAATATGCCCTGCAACCCCAGCATCGGCGGCACTGCAAAAGGAACGTTGGTGCGTGAATTGGATGCCCTTGGCGGCGTGATGGGTCTGGCGGCGGATGCCACCTACCTGCAGAGCCGGATGCTGAACAAGGGCAAGGGCCCTGCGGTGCACGCACTGCGGGTGCAGACCGACCGCAAACGCTACCACGAATACATGAAGCACGCACTGGAGCTTACCCCCGGCCTTGCCATCCATCAGGCCGAAGTGGTGGGCCTTGAGGTGGAAAACGGCCGGGTGAAGGGCATCGTTACCCAGCTCAACGGCGAGTACACCGCAAAGTGCGTGGTGCTGGCCACCGGCACCAATCTGGGCGGCAAGATCTTTGTGGGCGATGCCTGGTATGCCTCCGGCCCGGACGGTATGCACGCGGCCAATGCCCTGACCGAGAGCCTGAAGGCTGCCGGTCTGCCCCTGCGGCGGTTCAAGACCGGCACCCCCGCCCGTGTGCATCGGCGCAGCATCGACTTCAGCCGGCTGGAGTGTCAGCCTGGTGACCCGGACAACGAGCTGCAGCCCTTCAGCTTCATGACCGACGCCCCCATGCACAACAAGGTGGAATGCTGGATCGCCTACACGAACCCGGAGACCCACAAGATCATTCTGGACAACATCCAGCGCAGCCCGCTGTACGGCGGCATGATCGAGGGTGTCGGCCCGCGTTACTGCCCCTCCATCGAGGACAAGGTGGTGCGCTTTGCGGGCAAGGACCGCCACCCCATCTTTGTGGAGCCCTGCGGTGAGAACACCGAGGAAATGTACCTGCAGGGTGCTTCCAGCAGTCTGCCGGAGGACGTGCAGAATGCCTTCTACCGCAGCATCAAGGGCTTTGAGCACATCGAGATCCTGCGCCCGGCCTATGCCATCGAATACGACTGTGTGGACCCCACCAGTCTGGAAGCCACGCTGGAAAGCAAGGTGGTGCGGGGCCTGTACGGGGCAGGACAGTTCAACGGCACTTCCGGCTACGAGGAAGCTGCCGCACAGGGCCTGCTGGCCGGTCTGAACGCCGCCCGCAATGCACTGGGCAAGGAGCAGCTTATCCTTCCGCGTCACACCAGCTACCTTGGCACCCTGGTGGATGATCTGGTGACCAAGGGCGTCATGGACCCCTACCGCATGATGACCAGCCGCAGCGAATACCGGCTGACCTTGCGGCAGGACAATGCCGACACCCGCCTGACCCCCATCGGCCGGGAATACGGTCTGGTGCAGGACGACCGCTGGACAAAGTACCAGCACACCCAGAACATTCTGGAAGCGGAGCGCCGCCGCCTGCACGACGCCCACCTGCGCACTGCCGACCTGCAGGCCGCCATGACGGCGGCCGGGCTGGCCCCGGCAGCCGAGGGCGGCATTGCCGAAGAATTGCTGCGCCGCCCGGAGATCCACTACGACCTTGTGGCCGGGGTCATCGGCTGGGGGGAGGGGATCACGCCCATGCTGGCGGAACGGCTGGAGACCGAGATCAAATACGCAGGCTACATTGCCCGGCAGGATCGCATGATCCGGGAGGTGGCCCGCCACGAAAAGACCCTGATCCCGGAGGATTTTGAATACGCGGACCTCACCGGCCTGACGCTGGAAGCCCGCGAGAAGCTGGCCCGCATCCGGCCCAAGAACCTGGGCCAGGCCAGCCGCATCCCCGGCGTGTCCCCCTCGGACGTGGCCCAGCTGAGCATCGCCCTGGCGGCCCACACCTGATCCAGAACAACAGAAAGGAATCAAAACCTATGATCGACAAACAGCGGCTGGAGGCCAAGTGTTCCACATGGAACATTGCTCTTACCGGCACCCAGCTGGACCAGCTGGACGCCTTTGCACAGATTTTGGTGGACTACAACCAGAAGGTCAACCTGACTGCCATCACCGACCCCGAGGGCATCGAGGACAAGCATTTCCTCGACAGCCTGCTCTTTGCCAGCCAGCCGGAAGTAACCGGCCGCATGGTGGATGTGGGCGCTGGTGCCGGGTTTCCGGGCATCGTCACCAAGATCTACAAGCCGGAACTGGAACTCACCCTTATGGAGCCCACCGGCAAGAGGGTGGAGTTCTTGAAGTATGCCTGTGCCCAGCTGGGCCTGACCGGCGTGGAGTTTGCCAAGGAGCGCGCAGAGGAAGCCGCCCGCAAGGTGTGGCGGGAGCAGTTTGACCTGGCTTCAGCCCGCGCGGTGGCGGCCCTGCCCATGCTGGCGGAATACTGCCTGCCGCTGGTCAAGGTGGGCGGAAACTTTCTGGCCATGAAGGGTGCCTCCGGAGAAGAGGAGCTGGCCGCGGCCCGCGGGGCCATCAAAAAACTGGGCGGTGCCTATAAGGAGACCCGCACCCTGCACCTGCCCGGCGGCGACACCCGCACCCTAATTTTGTGCCAAAAGATTTCGCAAACTCCGACAGCCTACCCCAGAAACGGCGGAAAAATCGCCAAAAGCCCGCTGAAATAACGGAATAGCGAACAAAATATGCAAAACCCTGCCGAACGAAATTTCTGGCAGGGTTTTTGTTTGTGTGGTACACTGGCTCTGAACCAACTTTTCCACATTTTCCCGGGAAAGCGTGGAAAACAAACCCGGATATGCCGCAAAAAAGGAGGAGCCGTGTTATGTTTGAACGGAAGAAGTCCGCCGGAAAAATTTATTTCCTGCCCATCGATCAGATCCATCCGTCGCCGTTCCAGGCGCGCCGGACCTTTGAGGAACAGGAGCTGGCAGGCCTTGCCCAGAGCATCCGTGAAAACGGTCTGCTGCAGCCCATCTCGGTGCGTAAAGCAGCCGAAGGTTACGAGCTGGTGGCAGGGGAGCGGCGGCTGCGCGCCTGCAAGCTGGCCCAGATGACCACCATTCCGGCCATCCTGTGCAGCTATGCCGATGAGCAGACGGCGGCCCTCGGCCTGCTGGAAAATATTCAGCGCACCGACCTGAACCCCTTTGAGCAGGCACAGGGCCTGCGGGACATTCTGGTGCTGTGGGACTGTACCCAGGCCGAGGCCGCCAAGCGGCTGGGCATGGCGCAGCCCACACTGGCCAACAAGCTGCGCCTGCTGCAGCTCACGGGGGACCAGCGCCAGTTCGTGCTGGACAACAACCTCACCGAGCGTCACGCGCGGGCCGTGCTGCGCCTGCCGGAGAACCGCCGCAGCGAGGCGCTCATCAACATTGCCAAGCGGCGGCTCAATGCCCGTCAGACCGACCTGTACATCGAACAGCTGCTCAACAGCACCGCAAAAGGGCGGCACCGCATCTCCATGGTCCGGGATGTGCGCATCTTTGTGAACACCATCGACCATGCCATCCGGCTGATGACCGACAATGGGGTACCGGCCACGGCCCACCGGGAAGAGAAGGATGGCTACATCGAATACACGGTGCGCATCCCCACGGCGGCAGCGGAGAAGTGAACTGTTCCATGTGGAACAGAAAAAACGTGTAAAAAATCTGCAAAATACGCCTTGAAAGAGAACTTTTTGCCTTGTAAAAACGGAAAACAAAAGAAAAATACGCACAAAAACGCCTGAAAGCGGTTCAAAAAGCCAAGGGAGTGTGCTATACTACTAGTTGAGATGTCCGCGCGACGGGAAACGAGCGGGCACAACTGCGAATGTTCCATGTGGAACAACCAAAATTTCCCGGAAGGAAGAAATGCGCGTGGCAAAAATTGTAGCAATCGCAAACCAGAAAGGCGGCGTCGGCAAGACCACCACCGCCGTCAACCTGTCCTCCTGCGTGTCGGCTTTGGGCAAAAAGGTGCTCATCGTGGATCTGGACCCCCAGGGCAACACCACCACCGGTTACGGCATCCCCAAGCGGAGCGTGGAGTGCGGCACCTACGAGGTGCTCATCGGCAAGGCGACCGCCGCACAGGCGATCCGCAAGACCGAGTTCCGCACCGATGTGATCGGCTCCAACACCCGTCTGGCCGGTGCCAGCCTGGAAATGATCGACCTGCCGGGCCGCGAGAGCCGCCTGCGCAAGGCGCTGGCCCCCATCCAGAAAGATTACGACTTTATCTTCATCGACTGCCCGCCCAGCCTTGACCTGCTGACGCTGAACGGCCTGTGCGCCTGCGACAGCATCCTCATCCCGGTGCAGTGCGAGTATTATGCGCTGGAAGGTCTGTCGGAGCTCATCAGCACCCTCAAGACCATCCGCAAAAAGTACAACCCCTATCTGGACATCGAGGGCGTGGTGTTCACGATGTTCTCCCTGCGCTACAACCTCACGGTGCAGGTGGTGGAGCAGGTGCAGAAGTACTTCGGCTCCAAGGTGTACAAAACCACGATCCCGCGTTCGATCCGCATCTCCGAGGCCCCCAGTTACGGGCAGCCCATCAATTTCTACGAGCCCAAGGGCAAGGGCAGCGAAGCGTACATGGATCTGGCCATTGAGTTCGTCAAGAACAACCGGCCGCACGAGCCCAAAAAGACCCGCGCGCGGAGCAAGAGCGCTCCGGAACCGGCACCGGTCAAAAACGCTCTGGAAGACTAAAACACAGGGGGAACAACAAGAACAATGGCAAAAGGAAAAGGAGGACTTGGCCGCGGGCTGGAAAGTCTGTTTGAGGACGCCGCCCCGAGCCTTGAGTCCGACGCAAAGATCGAGACCCTGCCCCTGCGTGAAATCGAGCCGGACCCCGACCAGCCCCGCAAGACCTTTGACGAAGAGGCACTGGGGGAGCTGGCCGCCAGCATTGCGGAGCACGGTCTGCTGCAGCCCATTGCGGTGCGGCCCCAGGGACTGGGCGGCTACAGCATCGTGGCCGGCGAGCGCCGGTGGCGTGCCTGCCGCATGGCCGGCCTGACCGAAGTGCCGGTGGTGGTCAAGGATGTGTCCGACGAGCAGGCCATGGAGCTGGCGTTGGTGGAAAACCTCCAGCGTGAGGATCTGGACCCGGTGGAAGAAGCCGCCGGCATCCGGGAGCTGATGCTGCGCTGTGACCTGACCCAGGAGCAGGCAGCCCGCAAGCTGGGCAAGAGCCGCAGCGCGCTGGCCAACAGCCTGCGTCTGCTGAACCTGCCGGAAAACGTACTGGAGCTGCTCAAGAGCGGGTTCCTGAACATGGGCCACGCCAAGGTGATTTTGGGCCTGCCCACGCCGGAGCTGCAGGAGCAGGCGGCGCAGATCGTGGCGGACAACCAGCTGAACGTGCGCCAGACCGAGGCGCTGTGCAAGAAGCTGGCAAAGCCCCCGAAGGAAGCAAAAGAACCCGAACCCCGCGGCACCCTGCCGGTGGAAGTGGAAGAGAGCCTCAAACAGGCGCTGGGCAGCGAGGTGAACGTGGCCTATCACGGCGGAAAAGGCAAGCTGACGGTGCATTTTTACTCCGATGAGCAGCTGCGCGCCTTTGCAAACCTGCTGGGCCAGTACCAGACCGAAGAATAAAACAACCGCGATCCAAGGCGGACACCCGCCTTTGAACGGCGCCGGGAGAGGTCCCATTTCCCGGTGCGAACGAAATAGAGCAAGGAGAGTCAATCATGCTTGATATCAAATTTGTCCGTGAGAATCCGGACGCCGTCAAGGAAAACATCAAGAAGAAGTTCCAGGACGCAAAGCTGCCGCTGGTGGATGAGGTCATCGAAAAGGATGCCCAGTACCGCGCAGCGCTGAAGGAAGTGGAAGCCCTCAAGGCCGCCCGCAACAAGCTGAGCAAGGCCAACGGCCCGCTGTTCGGCCAGCTGAAGAAGTGCGACGATGAGGCCAAGAAGGCAGAGCTGCAGGCTCAGATCGACGCCAACAACGCCGCCGTCAAGGCCGATGCCGACAAGATGGCAGAGCTGGAGAAGGAAGAGGAAGCTCTGTCTGCCCGCATCCAGGAGATCATGTACACCATCCCCCAGATGATCGACCCCAGCGTGCCCATCGGCCCGGACGACACCTACAACGTGGAAGCACAGCGCTTCGGTGAGCCGGTCGTACCCGATTTCCCCATCCCGTACCACACCGAGATCATGGAGAGCTTTGACGGCATCGACATGGACGCTGCAGGCCGCGTGGCCGGCAACGGCTTCTACTACCTGCTGGGCAACATCGCCCGCCTGCACGAGGCAGTGCTGGCCTACGCCCGCGACTTTATGATCAACAAGGGCTTTACCTACGTCATCCCGCCCTTCATGATGCACGGCAACGTGGTGCAGGGCGTTATGTCTTTCCCGGAGATGGACGCCATGATGTACAAGATCGAGGGCGAGGACCTGTACCTGATCGGCACCAGCGAGCACACCATGATCGGCCGCTTCATCGACCAGACCATCGACGAGAGCAAGATGCCCCTGACCCTGACCTCCTACAGCCCCTGCTTCCGCAAGGAGAAGGGCGCCCACGGCATCGAGGAGCGCGGTGTGTACCGCATCCACCAGTTCGAAAAGCAGGAGATGATCGTGGTCTGCAAGCCCGAGGACTCCAAGGCCTGGTACGAGAAGATGTGGCGCTACTCCGTGGAGCTGTTCCGCAGCCTGGATATCCCTGTGCGGCAGCTGGAGTGCTGCTCCGGCGATCTGGCGGATCTGAAGTGCAAGTCCTGCGACATCGAGGCCTGGTCCCCCCGCCAGCAGAAGTACTTTGAGGTGTGCTCCTGCTCCAACCTGGGCGACGCCCAGGCCCGCCGCCTGAAGATCCGCGTCCGCGGCGAGGACGGCAAGCTGTACCTGCCCCACACCCTGAACAACACCGTGGTGGCCCCGCCCCGTATGCTCATCGCCCTGCTGGAGAACAACCTGCAGGCGGACGGCTCCGTGCTGGTGCCCAAGGCGCTGCAGCCCTACATGGGCGGCAAGGAGCGCCTGGTACCGCTGCACTGATAGCGTATCGTAATAGTTATCCGTAATTATACTTTTGGTATAGGAGCTTTTACACATGAAGAAGTTTTTTGCGGAATTCAAGGAATTCGCCATGCGCGGCAACGTAATGGACATGGCCGTCGGCGTGATCATCGGTACCGCGTTCGGTAAGATCACCACCTCTCTGGTGAACGATGTGTTCATGCCCCTGATCGGCCTGCTCATCGGCGGCGTGGATCTGGGACAGCTGAATATCGTGCTGAAGCCGGAGGTGCTGGACGAGGCAGGCCAGGTGGTCACCGAGGCCGTTACCCTGGGCATCGGCACGTTTCTGAGCACGGTCATTGACTTTGTTCTGGTGGCCTTCGTCATCTTCCTGATGGTCAAGACCATCAACCAGCTGCACAAGCTGGGCAAAAAGGACGAGGAGCCGCAGGAGGAGGAAGAACCGGCTCCCACCAGCGAGGAGCTGCTCACCGAGATCCGCGACCTGCTGAAAGAGCAGCAGAAATGAGGGACCTCCTGACCGCCGGCCTGACGGCCCTGGACCTGGACCCCGCCGCCGCGGACAAGCTGGCGCGCTACGCCGAACTGCTGCTGGAAAAAAACAAGGTGATGAACCTCACGGCCATCACCGCGCCCCGGGACGTTGCCACCCTGCACCTGCTGGACTGCGCGGCGCTGGCGGCGCAGCTGGACCTGTCCGGCAAGCGCGTCATCGACGTAGGCACCGGCGCAGGCTTTCCCGGCATGGTGCTGGCGATCTTGACGCCGGACGCCCGCTTCACGCTGCTGGACAGTCTGGGCAAGCGGGTGGACTTCCTGAAGGAGGTCTGCGAGCAGCTGGGGCTGAAAAACGTCACCTGCGTCCACGCCCGGGCGGAGGAATTCGCCGCGCAGCACCGGGAGCAGTTCGATCTGGCGGCCTCCCGTGCCGTGGCCCAGCTGAACGTGCTGTGTGAGCTGACGCTGCCGCTGGTAAAGGTAGGCGGACAGTTCGCCGCCATGAAGTCCGTCTCCACCGACGAGGAGATACGGCAGGCCCACAGCGCCATCGCCCAGCTGGGCGGACAGCTCTCCGGCGTCACGGACTACACCGTGCCGGAGACGGACGTGGTGCACCGCATCGTATCCATCGAAAAAACACAGCACACACCGAAGCAATTTCCCCGGGCCTTTGCCCGGATCAAAAAAGCGCCGCTGGTATAAGCGGCCCGTGAAAGGAGGAAGTCCATGGGCAAGATCATCGCCGTGGCGTCCGGCAAGGGCGGCACCGGCAAGACCACCTTCACCGCCAACGTGGCGCTGGCGCTGGCCCACATGGGGCAGCGGGTGCTGTGCCTGGACTGTGACATCACCCTGCGGAACCTGGATCTGGCGCTGGGGCTCAGCGACCGGGCGCTGATGGACTTCTCCGACGTGCTGGAGGGCCGCTGCACCCTGCATGAGGCGGCGGTGCCCCATGAGCGATACCCCTCCCTCTCCCTGCTGACCGCGCCCATGGCCGACCGCCCGCTGTCCCTGTCGGTGCCGAAGCTGCAGACGCTGGCGCGTGAGATACGGGAAAGCTACGACTGGTGCCTGATCGACGCGCCCGCCGGACTGGGTCAGGGCTTCCAGATGGCAGCGTGCATGGCCGACCAGGTGATCGTCATCACCACCACGGACGTGTCCGCCATGCGGGACGCCCAGCGCACCGCCGCAGAGCTGTCCGCCTTCCCCAGCGGGACGGTGCATCTGGTGGTGGGGCGCGTGTCCAAAAAGGTGCTGCGTCAGCTGCACACCACCATCGACGACGCCATCGACGCGGCGGGCCTGCCGCTGCTGGGCGTGATACCGGAGGACCCGGACGTCCCCTACTGCCTGAACCGCGGACTGGTGCTGCGGGAGCAGAACTACTACGCCGCCCGGGCCTATGAAAACATTGCGAAACGCATCATGGGGCAGAAACCCCCGCTGATGAAGATATAAGGAAAGGAGCCCTCCATGAATATTGCATTGATGGCACACGACAACCGCAAAGAGCTGATGGTCCAGTTCTGCACCGCCTACTGCGGCATCCTGGCCAAGCACACCCTCTGCGCCACCGCCCGCACCGGCCAGCAGATCGCCGACGCTACCGGGCTGACCATACACCGCTTCCTGTCCTTCGCCCACGGCGGCGGACAGCAGATCGCCGCCCGCATCGCCTATAATGAGATCGATATGGTGCTGTGCTTCGGTGACCCCAACCAGAAAACGCCGGACGCAGACATCACGTATATTTCCCGCCTGTGCGACCAGAACAACGTGCCCTTTGCCAGCAACCTGGCCACCGCTGAGATGCTGGTGCTGGGTCTGGACCGGGGCGACCTGGACTGGCGTGACATCGTCAACCCCAAGAACAAGCCCTTTACGGCTTGACAACCATCGGCAAATCGCATACAATAAGGGATAACCGTGCAGACCTCGCAGGAGTAGCCTGTACACCGCCGCTGCAAGAGAGGTGCGCCATCGGCTGAAAGCGCACCGCGGCAAGGCACAGGTGAAGACAGCGAGTTAGCGGGGATGGAAACATCCACGGCGCGCTCCCCGTAACAGGAGCAAAAAGGGCCGCAAGGCCGAATTTGGGTGGCACCACGAAGTGTTTTACGCTCTCGTCCCAATGCAGGGACGGGAGCGTTTTTTCGTCCGCGCCGCCGACACAAACACAAAGGAGAACGCTATGCAGGCTGTTTTGGACTTCATCAACAACCACGTGCGGGACATCTTCATCCCGCTGACGGCGCTGGCGCTGCTGCGGGTC
>ENA-ORTN01003225-ORTN01003225.1-human-gut-metagenome-genome-assembly--contig:-NODE-3225-length-11825-cov-4.254970_pt1 | contig 11825 bp, 10 predicted proteins | sample MGYA00242070_ERZ509189 | MGnify/ENA primary metagenome ERZ509189 (study PRJEB26280, sample SAMEA2338821) | human gut metagenome | biome: human gut; feature: human-associated habitat; material: faeces...
TCGTCCGGCAGTTTTACCGTTACGGTGTCGGCTTTTTTGATTTCCTTGGTGCCGTCTTTGTTACTGTAATACTTATTGCAGCCGTCGCAGTGACAATACTACAACAACCGTAGGATAAAGGCAAAGCTAAAGGGCTTGCCGCCTGCAGTTCACAGACAACAAACCCTTTCGATAGCTTGAACTGTTTTCGCTAATATTTTTGTCTAACTTTTTGGGGTCACTTCACATTTATAGCCTGTCCCCGTTTTCTATGGCTTGAACGAGTCATGTTTTGATTAGTTTCCCCTGCGCTGCTTGGAATCGGAATTTTGAGTTGTTTCCGGCACAATCTCGGACTCCTGACGGGAAAACCAGTCGGTTTTCTTCCCGATAATATCCCCGGATACTGCATCGACCTTGTAGGAATACGCACACTTGTCCGTGTAGAACTCCAGAATGTAGCAAGGCTTGCCCGAATTGCGGCTCAGCTCTTCCCTGGTGAATACGATTTTCTGCGCTGTTTCGTCCAGCCCCGCATCCTTCAGGGCGATCTGCTTTGCTTTTTCCAAGCCGATGAACTCGGGTGCAGGGGAGACGATCTTATCGTAGGTCTTATCCATGATGCTGCCCAGAACGGCGTCGATTTTGTAAGTCCAGCGAGCGGTGTCGCTTTCAAAGGCGAAGGAATAGTAGGGCGACTTGATGCCACCGGCAACCAGTGTTTCCTCGGTAAAGGTGACCTTTTCGCTGACGCCCGCATCGTCCAGCGCGATTTTCTTCGCGTCGGCAAGAAGAATGAAGTGGTAAGCCTCCATGATGCTGCCGTTCTTGGCGTCAACCTTATAAGAATACTGCTTCTTCGCGGTGTAGAACTCCAGAATGTAGCAGGGCTTGCCTGAATTGCGGTTCAGCTCCTCTCGGGTGAACACGATCTTTTGTGTGGCTTCATCAAGTCCGGCATCCTTCAGGGCGATCTCCTTCGCCTCCTCCAGAGAGATGAAGTCCGTTGCCACGATCTCTTTCTGCTGCTTCTCCAACACAGTGCCCAGCACCGCATCAATGCGGTATGTCCACTGTGTTTTCGTATCGGCAAAGACAAACCGATAGTAAGGCGTTTTGATGCCTCCGCTCACAAGGGTTTCCTCGGTAAAGCCGACTTTATCCTTGCATCCGGCATCATCCAGAGCGATTTTCTTCGCTTCGGAAAGAGTGATAAATTTCCCGGCGTAAATAATGCTGCCGCTCTTTGCGTCGATTTGGTAGAAATATTGATTTGTCCCGGTGTAGAACTCCAGCAGGTAGCAGGGATTGCCCTGATTGCGGCTCAGCTCCTCTCGGGTGAACACGATCTTCTGCGTCAGTTCATCCAGTTTGGCGTCCTTCAGTGCAATCTTCTTTGCGTCCTCCAAGGAGATGAACTTCGATACACTGACAGAAGAAATGCCGGAGACCTCTTGGAATTTAAGAAGCTCGTCCAACGACATGCGGGCAACCTCGTTCGTGGGTAGACCGGTTTTGTTTGCTGCGGTAAGGATACAGTCGGCGCGGCCAAGGGAGACATGGAATTCCTCGGCGATCTTTGCTGCTTCGGCATTTTCCGTCAGTTCGGAGTGGAAAACCAGCGTGCCGACGGCATCGGTCTGCTCCAGGGTCTGCTGGATCTCCGCAGAGAGCGATGCCTTTAGCTCGGCGTTCGCATCAAGACGGGAATCAAAAGAGATCAGAACAGTCGCTTCGCCGTTTTTCATATATCCGCAGGCCTCGTAGGCGGCGACCGTGCGCGTTAAGGCAGCTTCGACGCTCTGCCTTCCCGGCACAATGCCGCTGAGTGCAGCTTCCGCATCGCTGTTCAAGCTGCGGATGCTCTTGACGGCGCCGCTCTTGGCAATCGTATATTCCACGCTGGGGTTGACATCCATTGTGAAGGTGCCTGCTGTCGCATTGCTTCGGATGGCATGTGTGGCGATGCCGGTGCAGAGAACCAGTGCAAGGCAGGCAGCCATTGTTCCAAGCTTGGCCCAGCCGGGCTTTCTTTTGGTATTTGCTTCGCTTTCCGCGTCAGCGATAAGCTCGTCATTGATCTTTCCGATCGAACGAAGAAGAACTTCGGTTTTCATAGCATAATTCCCTCCTTTTCAAGAAATCGTCTTAATTCGTTTCTCATACGGAAAAGCAAAGACGTCACCTTGCTCTCGCTCATTCCGTATGCGTCCGCAATATCCCGTATTGCGTAGAGATGATAGTATCTGCGGACAAAAATGTTACGGTTCAGCTTGGGCTTTGCATACAGGAATCGGTCAATGGCGGCAGCCAACTCATTTTCTTCGATGGTCTGCTCCACAGTCGTTTCCGAAGGAACGCAGGCTTCCAACTCAGACAGCGCGAGGACTACTTGTCCGTGTCCGCGTTTTTCGGCAGTATACCGCTTATAACGGTTCAGAGCGAGGTTGCGCGTGATTTTCCCTAAGTAGATCGACAAACGGTTCGGACGCTGCGGCGGGATCGAATTCCATGCGCCGAGGTAGGTGTCGTTGGCACATTCCTCCGCATCCTCTTTGCTATGCAGTATGTTATATGCAATCGTGTGGCAGTAGTTCCCGTACTTTTCTGCGGTGGCGGCAATCGCGCTCTCGTTACGCGCCCAGTACAATTCTATGATCTCGTGGTCTTTCATTTTGCCCTCCCTTCTTTCCGTGTAAAGGCCTTTCACTTAATATAGACAACAAAAATAACTATTCATTGCGTGGACAGGAAAACTTTTTACAAATTTATCATATCATGCGGGAGCGGCAATTTCTACCACCCTTAGACCAAGAATCACGGCATGGGCATTGAAAAAGCTAATGCAGTCAACACACATCTATCGGGTATCTGGTGTTGCAGGTTATAAAAGGAAGAAATACGCAGTTTGCGGCAAAGGCAGAGCTGAATTGCCAGAGCCAGATTTCGCCTGCCGCTCATTCCGTCCCGTCGGAATCTTGTTGGGGAGTGCCTTCCCCAAACCCTGCTTTATTCTGCGGCTCCTTATCGGTAGCCGCTTCCCAAAATCTCTCCGTGCTTCTTTATTAACCGTGTGCATTTCATGCGGGTTCCTTACAGAGATCCGGGTAGTTTCATGCTCCGTTTGTCAGTTACCTTTGTTCACCCTGAGACACTTGTTGGTGTTGAAAACAGAAGAATTTTTGGATACTATATAGGTGAGAACGGCAAAAAAGCGGTACTTTTATTCGTGCAATAGGGGCGCTGGTATGATAAAAGGAGTTGGCAACAAGGAGTATCGCTAAAATGAGAGCGTTTCGGTAAACGATCTCGTTGGCATTGACTGCGGGCATATCTCGAATTACACCTATTGCCGAAGCCCAGAAGCGTCCCGCTTTCGCGGACTCGGTACGCCTTCCGCAAACCTGACTATTATAGCGCCCATAGCGGGGATTGCCCGCGTATGCGCACAGCCAGCATGGCTGTGCGCATTTTTCTATTTCTGCCGAGCTCCTCCGTTTTTTGAAAAATGGTTTTACCAAATCTTTCAGAAACGGAGGGCTAAAAATGTACTTTGATCAGGTCAAATTCGGGAACCGACTAAGAAATCTGCGAAAGCAGCGTGGGAAGACACAGGAACAGTTAGCCGCAGCAGTGAATATCGGCACGGTACATCTTGGAAATATTGAACTGGGTAAACGGGGTCTGTCCATCGACTTAATGATTGAGCTGTCCAATGTTCTGAATGTATCTCTGGATTATCTTATCATCGGACGAGAGCGCACCTCTCCGCAGGTAAGAGAATTCATTAGAAAAGCCCATGACATCCTTGACGAACTGGACGTTCTAACCCAAAATCCATGCTGACAGGCTGGATTTTACTTAAAAACCCAGCCTGCAACGCTATAAAAAATCTGATCGCACAGAGTTACAATGAACACAAGCCAAAGACGACGGCTTGCCGGCACCTTGAAAAACACTGCCTACGGCAGTCATATCCGGCGACGAATAACGTCGGCTGACGGCCCCCTGACGAGGGGGAACAGCGATGCGGCGGGTGCGCGAAGACCACCTGCATCGGACAATCGTCCGATGTCAACGAACGGCCTTTAAGGTGCAGAGCGATACTCACCCAGCCAAAAGCAGATGCGGCGATCTGTCTTGCAATGATCCCGTCAGCCCTGAACAAACAGCCTGTCCAGCCACAGATGCAAGCAATGGGGGCAGCTCGAGAGATCCTCGGGAGGTGAGAGTCCTGCTGGGCGCTGCCAAGCGCCGGTTCGTTCAGCCGCCCGCAGTCCGGGGAGTAGTGTCGAATAGGACTGAGCAAAAGATTATCTCAAAACAGCGAGAGCCGCCCGCAATATGTGGCAATGCATCATGCCGCCAAAACCATGCGCGGCGGCTCCCGCTTTCACAAATATGAGGAAAACATTATGAATGCCAATATAGACTATCTGGGCCTGCTGACCCTTCTTCGCCACTTGCTGGCATTGGGGCTGGTTAGCGATTCAGAGACGAAGAAAATCGCCGCGCGGCTGCACGTGGATATGGACGCAGACATTGCAATTTTTCTCTGATTTTCCTTCCATTTTGGTATGGATATTTTCAGACTTCAATGGTATTGTGTGTTGCTGAACAGGGGGGTGAGAGAGGAATGAGCAGCAAGGAAAAAGCGAAAGGCTCGCTGGCGCTGGCAACGCCGAGAGTTATTACGATCCCTGCAAATGTTCCGGGAATTGGACGAAAGCTCCGCGTGGCGGCCTACGCCCGCGTCAGCTCTAATTCCGACGATCAGACGCATTCCTTCGCGGCGCAGAATGCCTACTTCTCCAAGCTCATCGCAGGAAATCCAAATTGGGAATTGGCAGATATCTACGCTGACAAGGGCATCACCGGCACTTCCATCGACAAGCGGGAGGACTTCTTGCGGATGATGGAGGACTGCAGAAAGGGACGCATCGACCGCATCCTTGTAAAGTCCATCTCCCGCTTCGGTCGCAACACAAGAGAGAGCCTGGAAGCAGTGCGGGAACTGGCGGGGCTCGGCGTCATCGTCCTGTTCGAGGAACAGAAGATCGATACGGCAGAGAGCACCGGCGAAATGCTTACCGCCATCTTCGCAACGCTGGCGCAGAAGGAAAGCGAATCCATCTCCGAGAAAATGCGGTGGAGCTACCGGATGCGGATGCGGTCGGGAACGTTCCTGCCTTCCTCGATGCCATACGGATACAACATCAAAGATAAACAAATCAGAATCTGTCCGGAGGAAGCTGAGACCATAAAAGGTATATTTTCGAGTTATCTTGCAGGACAGAGTATGCAGGCAATTGCGAACAGGCTGAATCTGGAAAGCATCCCTCGGCGAGTATCTTCCAAGACACAGTGCTGGAGAATCAGTACAATAGAGTACATCCTATCCAACGAGCGATATGTTGGGGATTCATTATGGCAGAAAACCTATCAGACCAGAGAACTGCCCCATCGAGCCAAAAAGAATAAAGGAGAATTGGAGCAGTATTTTCTGCCCGATACACATCTGCCCATCATTGACAGGGAAACCTTCATGAAAGCAAAACAGCTGCGTTTATCCCGCAAGCAATGTCCGGCAAGGATCTGCGAGGGTGATATACTTCGCAAACGGCTGCGCTGCGGTATCTGCGGCGGTCCGTTCAGAAGCATATACGGCAGAAACACCCATTCTTATGAGTGTCAGGCAAAGAACAGAGGCAGCAAAAAATGTACATCGCTCCGCACTTCGGAGACGCAGCTCCAGCAAGCCTTCCTCCGCCTGTACTTCAAGCTCAAGCGCCACGGCGAGAGCGTGCTCACGCAGCTTATCACGGATCTTCGCACCGCCAGAAACGGAAGCCTTCTCTGGAGCGAGGGCGTCGTGGAGCTGAACAAACAAATCACAGACATTGCCGGCCAGGAACGACTTCTTCTCCTGCTCAAGCAGCAGGGCGCGGTCGATCCAGACCTTTTCCTATCCCGCAGCGATCAGCTGGCTGAACAGCGCCGCACAGCAAAATTGAAGAAAGAACGCCTTCTGCGCTCTGAGGAAGACCATACTATCCAACGCACACAGGATCTGCTGGACTACCTACGCAGTGGGCCGGACACGCTGAGCTTCTTCGACGAGGCGCTGTTCAGCGAGCTGGTCGAAAAGATCATCGTAACAAACAATAAGGCCCTACGCTTCCGGCTCATCAACGGGCTGGAGCTGACAGAATCCATCGAAAGGACGAAACGGTAATGGGAAATCGAAAGCTGCCCTTCGGTTATCAGATGCGCTTCGGAGACGTGATCCCACACCCCGACGAGGCGGAAGCAGTGCAGAAAATCTATCAAAACTACCTCGCCGGAGCTTCCTTTCGGCAGATAGCGGAAGGGCTTCAAGCGCAGGGTATCCCCTACGATGGGGCCAAGCCGTGGAACAAGAATATGGTGGCACGGATACTGGAAAATGAACGATATACCGGCATCGGCCCATTTCCGGCGCTTGTTCCGGCAGAGCTGTTCCGAGCAGTGCAGGACCGCCGAATACAGACCGCACCAGAGAGAACGCAGACACCGGCAGAGAAGGAGCTGCGAAAGCTCTGCGGCGGCGTACCGCCAGGGTATGTGGAACGACAGGTGCTGGGCATTCTGAACCGGCTGATCCATGACCCGCAGCTCATTGCATATACGCCAAAGGACAACAGCCGCGTCCTTGCAGAGCAGCGGCAGGCATTGAATGAACTTCTCCGTAGCCCACCGGTGGATGAGGAGCAGGCACGAAAGCTGGCGCTGGACCGCGCCGGCGCCGCACTGGACAGCATCGGGCCGGAGGAGTATGAAACGGAGCGGCTGCGGAAACTGTTCGGAGAGAAGCATCTCTTAAGCGAATTGGATGCAGAGCTACTGCGGCAGAGCGTCCGGCAGATCACATATACCGGCAAAGAGGTCAAAATACGGCTGAAAAACAACCAGTGGATGGAGGGATAAACTCATGGTCGAGACAAGACCGGAGAGAAAGGTCATTGTAATTCCCGCAAGGGAAAAGACACCGGAGGAGCAGGAACGGAAGAAAAACCTGCGGGTGGCGGCGTACTGCCGCGTGTCCACCAACAGCGAGGAGCAACTGTCCAGTTACGAAAACCAGCTTGCCTACTACACGGAAAAGATCATGAAAAATCCAGAATGGACCATGATGGAGGTATTCGCCGACGAGGGCATCACCGGCACCTCCACCAGTAAGCGCAAGAACTTCCTGCGTATGATACGGCAGTGCCGACAGGGCAAGATCGACCTGATCCTCACCAAATCCATCTCCCGCTTTGCAAGGAATACCGTGGACACGCTCAACTATACCCGCGAGCTGCGGAGTCTTGGTATTCCGGTCATCTTCGAGGAGCATGGCCTCAACTCCATCTACCCGGAAAGCGAGTTCCTCATCACCATCTTCGGCGCGCAGGCGCAGGCGGAGAGCGAGTCCACATCCTCCCGTGTCAGGTGGGGCGTTCAGCAGTCCATGCGGGACGGCAGGGCCAGCATCCAGTATAAGTACCTGCTGGGCTACCGGAAAGGTGCGGACGGTCAGATGGAGATCGTGCCGGAGGAGGCTGAGACCGTCCGGCAGATCTATCGGATGTATCTGGCGGGACAGCCTCTTCGAAATATCCGGACGAGCCTTGTGTCCGAGGGACGCAGGAACGCCCTCGGTACGACGGAGTGGACCACCAGCAATCTCCAAACCATCCTGACGGACGAGAAGTACTGCGGCGATGTGCTGCGGCAGAAAACCTTCATTCAGGACTGCATCAGCAAGAAGGCGATACGGAATACGGGACAGTTGCCCAAATACCTCATTCAGAATCATCACGACGCCATCATCGACCGTGCACAGTTTGACGCAGTGCAGATGGAGCTGGCACGGCGCAGGGCGCAGCGGGGCAGCACGAGAAAGAGCGCACCCAGCGGTCTTGGCCGCTACAGCGGGAAATACGCCCTCAGCGGTCTGCTGTTCTGCGGCGAGTGCGGCACGGCCTACCGCCGCGTGGTGTGGACACAGCACGGCGAGAAGCGCACCGTGTGGCGCTGCTGCAGCCGTCTGGATTACGGAAAGAAATACTGTGAGCATTCCCCCACGCTGGACGAAGCGCCGCTCCAACAGGCAATCCTGAACGCGGTCAACGCCTCCATGTCCGACCACGGCACGCTGTCCGCGCGGCTGATGAGCGCCATGGAGCAGGAGCTGGCGCCTATCCCCGGCGAGAGCATGAGCCTGGGCGATATCGACCGGGCTATGGAGGAACTCGGAAAGCAGTTCGATAAGCTCCTTGGGGAAGCTGCCAACGCCGATGACGCAGAGACGTACGTGGAGCGGTTTCAGAGTCTGTCCGAAGGGATGGAAGATCTCAAGCGGCGAAAAGCAGGCATTCTTCAAATCCGTCAGGAGCAGGATGCGGTAAGCCGCAGATTGCAGGCGTCCGAGGCGGCGCTGGATGCGGTCAGCGCGCAGATCACGGAGTGGGACGAAAAAACGGTTTACCAACTGCTGGAGAAGGTCACGGTGATGGAGGGCTTCAAAATCAGGGTGACCTTCCGGAACGGACAGGAAATCGAACAGAGCATAGATCAACCGAAACGGAGGAAAAGGATATGATATGGGCAACGGGCGACTGCCACGGAAACTTTGAACGGTTCCGGCCGGAATACTTTCCGGAGCAGGCACAGATGACGAAGGACGATGTGGTCGTGGTCACAGGGGACTTTGGCGGCATATGGTTCGGAGATGCACGGGACGATGAAGCATTGGGCTGCCTGGAAAGTCTGCCCTTCACGCTGGCGTTCGTGGACGGCAACCATGAAAACTATGATGCGTTGGCAAGCTATCCTGCAGAGAAATGGCAGGGCGGTAAAATACACCGCATCCGTCCGCATGTGCTGCATCTGATGCGGGGGCAGATATACGAGCTGGAGGGATATCGCTTCTTCACCATGGGCGGAGCCAAAAGCCACGACATTGAAGATGGCATTCTTGATCCGGACGATCCAAACTTTGGGCGGAAGTTCCTGATGCTGCAGCGGAGACCGAGATCCAGATACCGCATCAACCATATTTCATGGTGGGCGCAGGAGCTGCCCTCCGACGAAGAATACGCCGAAGCACGGCACAGCCTTGACGCGGCCGGCTGGCAGGTGGACTACATCATCACCCACTGCGCCCCCACCAGCATCGCCCTCGCGGGGACCCGTCACAACGAGGCGGATCGGCTCACGGACTTCCTGCAAGAGGTACGGGAAAGAGCAAAATACCACTACTGGCTGTTCGGCCATTATCACGACAACCGAGCCATTGATGAAAAGCACATCCTTCTGTGGGAGCAGATCGTGCGGGTCATCTGAAGCAAGTCAAAGCAGAGAAAAACACGGCGGTGTCACCGTGCTTTTCTCTGCTTTGAGCGTTGATCAGGCGCATTGCGCCGGAAAGGAGAAATCCCATGAATATCCGCAAGCCAACAGATTACGCCGCCATGCTTGCCGCGCTGGACACCGCTGTTGCGGCGCAGCTCCCGCAGACGGAGCTATACTGTGAAATCGGCCGAGTGGTCAGCGGCAGAGCGGAGAAAGGCGCGGCTGTCGCGGCGTCGGAATACCTGCAAGCGACCTATCCTACGGCCGAGGGCTTTTCTCCCCGCAATGTGCGCCGTATGCGCGCGTTTTACGCAGCCTACAATGAATCTCCTGAAATCATGCGTCTGGCGATGGGCCTCGGCTGGACGCGGAATGTGGCGATTTTAGAGGGATGCGGCAGCAGCGAGGAACGGGCGTGGTACATCCGAGCTGCGCTACGTCTTGGCTGGAAAAAGGCAAAATTATTGGAATCGATCAAAACGCAGGCATGGCGAAATTCTTCTCTCGACGCGCAGGCAGTTTCCTGCTATACTGAGGAAAAAGAAATATCTCAGGAGAGCGAGTGCGATGACGAAAATTCTCTTTGTGTGCTTGGGCAATATCTGCCGCAGCCCGATGGCCGAGTTCGTGATGAAGGACTTGGTAAAGAAGGCGGGGCTGGCGTCACAATTCCATATCGAATCGGCGGCTACCAGCCGGGAAGAGATCGGCAACCCGGTTTATCCTCCGGCGCGGCGCAAGCTGGCGGAGCATGGGATCTCCTGCGACGGCCACGCGACGCGGCAGCTCACCAATCAGGACTACGACGCATACGACCTGCTGATTGGCATGGACAGTGCCAACCTCCGGGATATGTACCGTATCTGCGGCGGCGATTATTCAGGCAAGATGTCCCTCCTGATGGACCATACCGACCATCCCCGCGATGTTGCCGGCCCATGGTACACCGAGGACTTCGAAGCAACATGGAGGGATGTGCTGGAGGGGTGTCAGGGATTACTTGATTCCATAATCAGAAAAGAGGAATAATATGGAAGCAATGAAAAAGACAACATCTATAACTGTTCAGGATGTTCCCGTAACGATCATGAATGTAGATCAGCGGGACTACATCAGTCTGACCGATATGGCGAAAGCCCGCACCGATGCCGGACGCGCTGCCGATGTCATCAAGAACTGGCTCCGCGCCAGATCCACGCTGGAATTCCTCGGAACGTGGGAGATCATGTACAACCCGAATTTCAAAGTGGTCGAATTCGACCACTTTAAGAGCGAGGCCGGCTTGCACACTTTTACGCTCAGTGCGAAAGAATGGATTGAAAAAACAAATGCAGTCGGTATCTATGTGCAGGCAGGGCGCTACGGCGGAACCTATGCCCATAAAGATATTGCATTTGAGTTCGGCTCCGCAATCAGTCCGGTATTCAAACTTTATCTGCTGAAAGAATATCAACGGCTAAAGGATGAAGAAAACGACCGGCTCAAGCTGGAATGGAGCGCAAAGCGTTTCCTTTCCAAAAATAACTATCTGATTCACACGGACGCTGTGAAAAATTATGTTCTGCCGCAAAGCAACTACACGAAAAACACGGAATGGCTGGCATATGCGGATGAGGCTGACTTGCTGAATGTGGCACTGTTTGGTTGCACGGCGAAAGCGTGGCGCGAAGCCAATCCAACGCTGGCGAAAAACAGCAACATCCGTGATTACGCATCCATTGCCGAATTGACCGTTCTCTCCAATTTGGAGACACATAATGCGGAGCTGATCAAGAGTAGAATGGAGAAGAAAGAGCGGTTTGAAGCGCTGCGGCAAATCGCTCAGTATCAGCTTCGAGTCCTGGCTGAAGCGGAGAAAATCAAGGAATTGCCCACACTTGAAGATAAGTCCTGATATGCCGGCTAAACCAGTAATCAGATGAAAATGAGATTTCATCGTAGACATGAAACCGAAAACTGTTGTATTGCCGACGAGTGAAGATAAATATCCGAATTGATGCCGCCTGACAAAAAAGGGAAGGCATGGCGCGCGCCATGCCTTCCCTTTTTCACATATTGAAGCGTCGGCGGGCCTCCTCGCGCAGCGAGGGCACGCGGCGCACGACGCGCAGCGGGATGATGAGCCCGACGCAGATGACCACCACGACGAGCGACCACGTCGGCTGCCACGCCGCGCGGAAAAAACGGTCCATGCAGTATTCCACGCCCAGCGCCATCAGGCCCACGGTGCCGATGCACATGGCGATCGCGGAGAGCCTCGACCGCCGCCCGCCGCGCAGCAGAAAGCTCAAAAGGAACACCAGCACGCACGCCCAGCCGAGGATGGGCAGGGCGAGGCCGCGGAACCATGCGCTGCCGCTCAGGTCGATGGAGATGAGGAAGACGTACACACCGACCGCGGCGACGTCCGCCGTCAGGCGGAAGAAGATGGGGATGCGCCGCGCGAGCATCGGCAGCACGAACCAGAT
>ENA-ORTN01003226-ORTN01003226.1-human-gut-metagenome-genome-assembly--contig:-NODE-3226-length-11825-cov-2.670858_pt1 | contig 11825 bp, 10 predicted proteins | sample MGYA00242070_ERZ509189 | MGnify/ENA primary metagenome ERZ509189 (study PRJEB26280, sample SAMEA2338821) | human gut metagenome | biome: human gut; feature: human-associated habitat; material: faeces...
GGTAAGTATCGTGATTTAGCAGGAAAGCGACATGATTATAAGAAAAGAGGTTTTAAAACTAAAAAAGAAGCAAAGGCTGCAGAAGATGCGTTTTTATTAAAAATTAAAGGTGGCCAAGGAAGAATTAAGATGAATGCTTTAATTGAGCTTTATCATCAAGAAATGAAAAGCGCTATTAAATATTCTACATTGAGAATGTATGAAATGATTGAACGATTACATATAATTCCTTTTTTTGGAGATAGGTATATTGATACGATAAAAACTGTTGATATTACTAAGTGGAATAAAGAAAGAGCTTTGACTGGCAATAATGGTGGTCCTTATAGTCAAGAATATATTAATAATTTATATTTGCATATGTCGGGGCTTTTAACTTTCGCCATTAATCATAAACTATTGGATGATAATCCTTGTAAATATGCTAAGCCTTATAAAGATCCTAATGAAGTGAAGAAAGAAGAAAATGCTGTTGAAAACTTTTGGGAAGTAGATGAATTTAATAAATTTATTGCTACTGTTGAAAATATTGATCATAAAGAAACTTATGATACATTATTTTTAACTGGATTAAGAATTGGAGAACTTTGTGCGTTAAGATGGTGCGATTTGGACTTGGAACATAAGAAATTAAGTGTTAGAGGTTCATTTAGTACCGCATCAAGAAAAGTTACTTCTCCAAAAACGAAAACATCTATCAGGACAATAGATCTTCCTAATCGACTTGTTGAAGAATTAAAACAAAGATATGAAAGAAAGAAAAAATTAGATGGATTTAATGACAATTATTATGTTTTTGGTGATATCGCTATAACTTGGCCAGGAACATTCCGTTATCGTTTCAATAACGATTTAAAGAATGCCGATGTAAAACGTATAACGATTCATGGGTTTAGACATAGTCATGCCAGTTATCTTCTTTCTAATCCAATGATAAGTGAAAGCTTAGTTGCTGAAAGGTTAGGTCATTCTGTTGATATGTTAAGAAGTACTTATGCTCATATTTATGAAAAAAGGCGTACCGCTTTAGTCGAATATATAGAAAAATTATAAAATGTCGTCCATTTGTCGTCCATATATTATAAAAAGCCTCGTATAATCGAGGCTTTTTGTTGATTAATCTAAATCAGCACCGTTTGATTCGAATGCTTTTTTGATCCATTGATATGATTTTTTAGGAATACGTTTCATATCTCTTAAATCTTTATTTGTTCTATTTACATAAACAAATCCATATCTTTTATGCATTTCACCAGTTGATGCTGATACAAGATCAATACATCCCCAAGAGGTGTAACCCCATAATTCAACACCATCAATACGAACAGCTTCTTCCATTGCTAGAATATGATCTCTCAAATAATCAATACGATATGTATCATGTATTTTATTATTTTCATCAACTTCATCTTGTGCACCTAATCCATTTTCAACAACCATTAATGGTTTTTGATAACGATCATATAAATAATTTAAGGCAATTCGTAAGCCTTTTGGATCAATTTGCCAACCCCAAGCACTAGCTTTTAAATATGGATTCTTCACTCCAAATGACATATTTCCACTTTGATTAGGAGCCACCTTTGGATCTGCCGAAATACAATTTGACATATAATAAGAAAAACTAATAAAATCAACTGTTCCAGATTTAAGAATTTCTTTTTCCTTATCATTTAAAGAAAAAACAACTCCATTTCTTTCATATTCTTTTAATTTATAACGTGGGTAATATCCTCGTGCTTGTACATCACAATAAAAATAATCTTCATTTGCTTCTTCCCATGTTTTTAAAATATCATTTGGGTGACAAGTATTCGGATATTTGATACCATAGCCAATCATATTTCCAACCTTATTATTTGGATTAATATTATGTAATGTTATAACACTCTTAGCACTAGCAATCAATTGGTTTTTAGCAGCATCAGCAATTGTTTGGGGATTTTGATTAGGTATACCTGCTGCAACCCATCCACTAAAATCTATACAATTGATTTCATTGAAAGTTAACCAATATTCAACTTTATCTTTATATCTTTCACCTACTGACTTCACATAACGAAGAAAACAATCAATTGTTCTTGAATCACTCCATGAACCCCATTTATTTACTAAACCAACTGGTGTTTCGTAATGTGATAATGTGACCAACGGTTTGATTCCATATTTCAAACATTCATCAAAAATTTGATCATAAAATTTTAATCCTTCTTCATTTGGCTCTTCTTCATCACCATTTGGAAATATTCTTGTCCATGCAATTGACATACGATAACATTTAAATCCCATTTCTGCCATCAAAGCTATATCTTCTTTATAATGATTATAAAAATCACTAGCTCTATGACTAGGATAATCATAGCCTTCAAAACATCCAAATTCTACATCATCATTAATTTCCATACCAAACAGATTATCTGCTTTAATGTTACCATCTTTAGTCTTGTAAGTAACTTTTCTAGGTTCCGTTTTAGAACCTCTTGTACAGCAATCAGCAGTACTTATACCTTTTTTCCCTTCTTGCCAACCACCTTCATACTGGTTAGCAGCAGTAGCACCACCCCATAAAAAATCTTTATCAAACATCTTCACACACCTCTTCATTTTCTTTTTTTAATATTAGTAATGCATCTTGAGAAAATGGATGCATATCAATAACAGTATGCTTTTCTTTCACAATCATTTTTATATTTGCAATAAATCGCTCTGCTAAATCAACAGCTTTTATACTCCACCCATCGAGATTAATAGATAATCGAATAGTTGTATTATATGGAACATATACAAAAATCAATCCATTATTCGCTTGAGCAACTCGAATATCATTAGTATCATTAATCAATATATCTTGTTTTGGTATTATTGAATTAACCTTTAATTCTTCAAATATTGCTTTTATATATCCATAATCCCAAGCACCAGTAAAAGACATTGCTTCTTCCCATGACTTAGGCATATCAAATCCCTCACCTAAAGAACTTTCGAAACTTTTCTTCACTTTATGCCAACTATATATTCCTGCTGCTCCATATGTTATACCAGCACATGCTCCAGATAAAATACTCATAAAAGCACAACGACGTACATCAAAACGAGTCCAACGCCCGTACATTTGTCCTGAGTATCCCATTTCTTCATAACATGGTTCTGAATTTATTAATGGTTTCCCTGGATATTTATTTTGCATTTCTTCACTTAATGAATATGGCATGGATAAATCTTTTGCATTGTGTCCACTTTGATAAAAACACAGATCTAAATACTGATATATTTCTTTTGGAATATATGTATATCTTCCTTTGATATGTGTTGTTAATAAACAACTTGGTGCAAGTTTTTTTAAAGCAGAAGCAACGTAAGCATAATACTTTATAGATTCTTGAGTTGGAAAATCGGTATCTCCACTAACAATATATAATGGTTCAAATTTACTAAATGTTTCATGAACTTTTTCAACATAATTTTTTAAGCAATCAAAAGGTAACACGCCATCAGGAATTAAAGAAGACGCCCATGTTCCAGGTACATAATTACACCACAAAAGCACTAATGATAATTCAAATCCTTCTTTCTTAGCTTTTTCACACATTTTCTTTGCGTGTTCAAAATATTCATCATTCAAATAATTTGGATTATTATTAATAAAAGGATTAAAATTGAAATTGGTTAGAGATGCATCCCATTGTGGTAGAATATTAATTTGAATCGTATTAAAACCTTGAACTTTTCTTTTATACAAATAATAATCCCATTCTTCATCACTTATATTTGTAAATGCAGACCAACAAGTATCTGCTAAGTAAAAAAATGTTTTTCCATCTTTTAATAAAGTTTGCTTGTTTTTAGAAATTTTTAACATGAATATCTCCTCTTGTTATACAAAGAAATAGGTTCAATAATGAACCTAAATCTTATAACTATTTTGATAATTTATTTGATTTAAATTTTCTTAATTTAAATCCTTTTTTTTCATCGAATCCAATCATTAAGCCTAAAACCAAAGGAACAATAAATGCTATACCACAAGCAATACATGCATTGATAAAATCTTGTCCAGGTCCTCCAGCAAATTGAAGAATAGTCATGAAGTTTGTTGCTCCAAAAGAATAAACAGTTACTCCTAAGAAACCACCAACTAACCCTGCTATTGCACTTCCAATAACTTGTACAATCATTGCTTTTTTATTTCTCACTAATACACCAAAGATTGTAGGCTCACTAATACCACCAACAATTAAAGTTACTGCATTAACTCCTGCCATTTGTTTTTCTTCGCCCTTTGCACGAATTAAATAAGCTACAATCATACCTGACATAGCATAATATGCAATGTTCATACCTACGAATACTACAGGATCAAATCCAGCAGTTGTCATATTGACCAAACCAATTTGACCAACTGCGACATGCATACCAGTAGCAATTAAAAATGGGAATACTGCACTTACCAAAGCAATAGCCAATGGTCCTGCAACATCATATAAAGTTGTGATAACCCATGACATACCTTCACCTAACCAGTTACCAATTGGAGCTAATCCACAAAACATCAAAGGAATCATGATAAATAATGTACAAAATGGTACTCCCATAATCTTAAATGATTTTGGAATAACATTATCAAAAAACTTAAAAACATATTGCAATACCCAAACAGTAAGTAAAGTTGGTAACAATGTTTGTGCATAATTAACTAAAGGCATTGATAGAATACCATACATTTTAAAAGGTTCACCTGTTGTTACAATACTTAGAATATTAGGATCAATTAACAATGCTCCTAATAATAATGCCATCGGAATACTTGTATTAACTTTCTTAGCAGTTGACCATGCTACAAATATAGGCATAAAGTAAAATCCACAATTTCCTACAATTGATATCATTTTCATAAAAGGATGTTCCACATTCATAACATTGAACAAATCTGGACCCAACATTGCATATAACATTTTAAATAATCCTGCACCCATCATAATAGGTAAAATTGGAGCAATAGATCCTGAAATAAAATCTAAGACTTTTCCTGGAATCTTTTTAAAATCAAACGGTTCTTTATCTAGATTTTCTTCGATTGATTTTGTTTTTTCAATTCCACTTATTTCACAAAACTCTGGGTATATTTCTGAAACATGTTGTCCAATTATAATTTGGAACTGTTCCCCAGAGAATTGTGCTCCAATTGCACCTTTCACTTCTTTTACTGCTTCAACGTTTACTTTTGATTTGTCTTTAACATTAAGACGTAATCTTGTCATACAATGAACAACACATGAAATGTTTTCCTTGCCACCGACATTTTTAATAACTTCATTACAAAACTCTGTATACTTTGCCATTTTTCTTTCCTCTCTTTAATATAATATATATGCTAACAAGATATTTGCGCGCTATTTTATCTTGTAAAAGCCCAAAATAAAACCTGATGCTAATAAGAACATTATGAAAACATTCTTAGTATACATCAGGTAAAGCCTTATTTAAGTTACAATCCTGCTCTTGTACAAAATCTATTAATATGTATAACTAAATATAGAAGCTCCTCTTTACTAGGTTCTATATTTAATTCAGCCAAAATATATAATTTAATTTTTTCTATAGTTTTTCTTAATTCTGGAAATTTCTCATATACTTCATCATATAATTTGACATTCTCAGAATTTGTTTCATTTAATCGTGTCGAACGTTTTAATAAATATTTAAGATGTGTTACAAATCGAGAATAATTAAAATCATTACGATCAATAATAATATTCATTTCACTCTCAACAATTTCTGTAATATCATCTATAAAATGTGTTATTTCATCTTTTTGTGTTCCAATTGTAGTCATTTGTTCTGCATTAATGAAATGCAACGCTATCCCACTTACCTCACTCAAAGGCAACTGAATAGATAATCTTTTTTCTATATGGTTAATAGCCCATTTTCCTAATAACATTTCTTTTTCATACAAATGCTTGATTTCATTTGTCATTGGGTTACTTATGACAAGCCCGTTCTTTACATTCTCAATTGCAAAATTAATATGATCACAAAGTGAAAACCAAAATGTTCTACTAAGGTTAACTCCTAAGTAATCACTTCCTTTTTCAACAATTTCTAATGTGACATCAATTACCTCTTCAGGAATCTCACTTAATAAAGTAACATAATGAGAATCTAAACTATAGTATGTTCTATCTATCTTTGATAAATCAACTTCATATGGAGGCTTTGAGAATCCAATTCCTTTACCCATCGCGACCACTTCATGACCATTATCATCAACACAAATAGCAACGTTATTGTTAATATTTTTTATAACCTTCATTCTTTTCAACCCCAGTCCATTTGTTATTGATTATTTAAAACATAACTTAATATTACTGATTCACTTCACTCTTGTCAATTATAACTAAAATAGAACTTCACCTTTTTTAACTTCTCTTTCACCTAAGTTAAAATCTTTTTCATACCCTGAAGGAAAAACTACCATTGTTGTCAAATTGTAACCTTTATCTTTAATAAATTGATTATCAAATTGAACAATAGGTTCTCCAGCTTTTACATAATCACCTTGTGAAATTAAAGAGGTAAAACCTTCTCCATTTAATTCAACAGTATCTAAACCTATATGAACAATACATTCAATCCCATCTTTTGTTTTAATTCCTACAGCATGACCAGTTGGAAAAACACTCTCAGCAACACCACTTATTGGTGAAACAACAACTTGACTTTGTGGAATGATTGCAAAACCATCTCCCATAAGTTTTTGAGAAAATACACTATCGGGTACATCTTTTAATAATATCAATTGTCCATCTAGTGGTGAAACAATTTTAAATTTTTCTTTTTTAAATAAACTAAACATTATTTTTTCTCCTTTTTCTATTTTATCTAACAAAAAAACTTCCTTATCTGCAACCAAAAAATCATAAGAATTTTTCGGGAAAGCCTTCAAAGGAAGTTACAAACCTATTTATTCTTTTTTCTACGCCCTTATAATAATTTAATATTATTAAAAAGTCAACAGCTTTTTAAATATTTTTTGATTATTTCTGATTCAAAAATGATAATATCTCAATGTATCCAGGGGAGGTTATTATGAAAAAGGTTGAATTGAGAATGAATGAACAGAATAAGTATGAAATAATCAAGAAACTTGTAGAAACAGATGAAAATAAGAAAAGAGCAGCTACTAAGCTTGGATGTACAGTAAGAACAATCAACAACTTATCATTAAATACAAGAAACAGGGAAAGAAGAGATTCATGCATGGAAACCGTGGAAGACTGCCCGCTTCTGCAGTTCCTTTAGATATAAAGAATAAGATCATCTCTCTTTATATTAATGATTTCTCTGGCGCAAACTTCACTCACTTCTGTGAGATTGTGGAAAGTGACTTTCGTATAAAGATAAGTGATACAACACTCAACAACTGGATGAAAGCTGAGGAAGTGCTCTCTCCAAAATATTTGATGAACAGGATGAACATCCAAGACGTCCTAAATCAAAATATGCAGGTGAGATGATACAGATGGATGCATCATCATTCCATTGGATTGAAAAAGAAGTGTGGCATCTGCATGTTGCAATTGATGATGCCGATGGTAAAATCGTTGGTGCCTACTTTGATTATCAAGAAACTCTTAAAGGATATTACAATGTCCTCCATCAAATATTAACGAATCATGGTATCCCTACTTTATTTTATACTGACAGACGTACTGTATTTGAATATAAAAGAAAAAAACAGACCTTCAGATGCTGAGGACACATTCACTCAGTTCTCTTATGCCTGTCATAATCTGGGAATCGATATAAAAACTACGAGCGTACCCCAAGCAAAAGGGAGAGTCGAAAGACTCAACCAGACGCTCCAGTCACGATTACCAGTCGAACGAAGGCACACTCATATCACCAACATAGAGGACGTCAATGAATTTTTAAACTCCTACATAAAAAAATTCAATGATCAGTTCGCTCTACGCCTTAACAGTACCGAATCGGTATATGAGAAGCAACCATCTATGGAGGAAATTAATCGTACTCTTGCAGTACTTTCAACTAGAACTATAGACAAAGGCCACTGCATCAGATTCCAGAGTAAATACCATTTTCCAGTACCTGAAAATGGTGACAGAAGATACTTTGCAGGAAAGACTGACTACATGGTCATTGAGACATTTGATGGACAGCTTCTGGCAAATATCGCTGATAAGCTTTATCTGATGGAAGAAGTACCCGAATATGAACTAATATCAAAGGAATTTGATGCTCCTAAGGAAGCACCTAAGAAAGAAAAGAAAAAGTATATTCCTCCAATGAATCATCCATGGAGAAAAGCGAGCTTTGTCAGTTATGCTGCAAAACAAAAGCACCGTTATGGTGCTAATGTTTGATTATTTTTGAGACATTATCAATTTCGGTTGACGAAACTTAACCACTATTTTCATAAATTTATTTACATATTTTTATGACTATGTTATTATACTTTCCAATGAGGGAGTAGTCTCACAAAAATGTGTGATGTTATCAACAGACGCGGATTTAATATCCTGGTGCATCTTAAAGACAAGACTCGTTAAAGAATAATTTTCTTTAGCGAGCTTGTCTTTTTTTGTTTGCTAAAGAGATAGGAGGCATATATGTATTATCAAAAAAGAATATCTGAAGTTATGAAAGCTTGTGAAACAAGTGAAAATGGATTAAGTCATGAAGAAATTATCAAACGTCATCAGCAATTTGGCTATAACATCTTAGATGAAAAGAAAAAGGAAAATCCTTTTATGATTTTTCTTAAACAATTTCAAGATTTATTAGTTATTATTTTAATCATTGCAGCAATCATTTCTGGAATGAGCGGACAGATAGAAAGTACAATTGTTATTGTCAGTGTTATTATTGTCAATGCAATACTCGGAACGATTCAAACATTAAAAGCAGAGAAATCATTGGATAGTTTAAAGAAACTTTCTGTTCCTAAAGCGAAAGTTATACGTGAGGGAACACTTCAAGAAGTTGATTCTACAGAACTAACAATTGGCGATCTTGTCCAAATTGAAGCAGGTGATGTGATTAGTGGTGATGGACGTATTATTGAATGCTCATCTCTCCAAATCAATGAAAGTGCATTAACTGGAGAAGTAGAAAGTGTCGATAAAACAACGGATGTGATTACTGGTCAAGTTGTTGTTGGTGATCAAAAAAATATGGTTTTTTCAAGTAGTTTAGTTACAAATGGAACAGGACGTTATATCGTTACCCATATTGGTATGCAAACTGAAATTGGAAAGATTGCATCAATGTTAAACAATGCCAAAGAAAGAAAAACACCTTTACAAAAAAGTCTAGATGATTTTAGTGGAAAGCTATCTATTGGTATTTTCTTTATTTCACTCATTGTTTTATGTTTAAATCTCTTTTTAGCAAAACAATCTTTAATTGATTCTTTAATGATTGCTGTCGCTTTAGCAGTTGCAGCAATTCCAGAAGCATTGAGTTCAATTGTCACAATTGTTTTATCAATGAGTACTCAAAAAATGGTCAAAGAAAATGCGATTATCAAGAACTTAAATTCAGTTGAAAGTTTAGGGTGTGTCTCTGTCATCTGTAGCGATAAGACAGGAACTTTAACCCAAAATAAAATGACACCACAAACAATTTATTTTTATAATCATTTAATGAAAATTTCTGAATTAGATAATCGTCATCATGATCACAGTGTCTTATTAAAATCTTGTTTATTATGTAATAATGCAGTTATCAACGGTGAACAAAGAATTGGTGATCCAACTGAACTTGCTTTAATTGATTTGGTTCATGAATATACAAAGAATGATATTGAATTCAAACATACTGCAGTGAGAACTTCTGAATTACCTTTTGATTCTGATAGAAAATTAATGAGCATTTCTTCTTTAAATCATATTTATACAAAAGGTGCTCCTGATGTTATTATTAAAAGATGTTCAACAATATTAATTAATGGTATTAAAGAACCCATTACAAAAAGACATCTAGATGCGATTGAAAAAGAAAATCAAAGATGTGCAAACAATGGTTTACGTGTTTTAGGTTTTGCATATAAAGATTACAGAGGAAATCAAGTCACATTAGAAGATGAACATGATTTAACATTTATAGGTTTAGTTTCTTTAATGGATCCACCACGTATTGAAAGTCAAGATGCGGTAGCTAAATGTAAGATAGCAGGTATTAAACCTATTATGATTACAGGTGATCATGTTGTGACTGCCAGAGCAATTGCTACGCAAATTGGGATTTATGAAGATGGGGATTTATCTATTGAAGGTTATGAATTAGATAAGATGAGTGAAGAGGAACTTGATGAAAAATTACCTCATATTAGTGTTTATGCAAGAGTTGCTCCTGAGCATAAGATTAGAATTGTAAAAGCCTGGCAAAAACGTGGCGATATCGTCGCAATGACAGGTGATGGTGTCAATGACGCTCCAGCATTAAAACAAAGTGATATCGGTGTTGCAATGGGAATAACTGGAACAGAGGTTTCTAAAGATGCAGCAAGTATGATCTTGACTGATGATAATTTTTCAACAATTGTTAAAGCAGTGATCACTGGACGTAATGTTTATCGTAATATTAAAAATTCGATCAACTATTTATTATCTGGTAACTTTGCTGGAATTCTTTGTGTTTTCATTGCATCATTACTTTTATTGCCAACACCTTTCTTCCCTGTACACCTACTATTTATGAACTTAATTACAGATTCATTACCTGCCATCGCAATTGGTATGGAAACAGGAAAAAATGGTGTTTTAAAAGAAAAACCAAGAAGTTCTTCCGATTCTATTCTAAACAAACAAACTGTTTTACAAATCACTTTTGAAGGTATTATAATTGCAATTTGTACAATGTGTGCTTATTTATTTGGACTAAAACAAGATCCTCTTGTTGCATCTACTATGGCATTTGCTACAATTTGTCTAGCTCGTCTATTACATGGTTTCAATTGTCGTAGCAATCTTCCATTAACAAAGATTGGTTTTTATACAAATCGTTCAAGCATCTATGCATTCTTAATTGGATTTTCTTTACTGCATGTCATTTTATTCGTGCCATTTATGCACAGTTTATTTATGATTCAAACAATCTCGATAACTCAATTATTTGTTATTTATGCATTTGCATTGATTCCTACTATAATTATTCAGACTAAAAAATATTGGTCATCTGTTAAAATTAATAAATAAAATTTTATAAAATGCATCAACATATATTATAAATGATTGCATAATATATTTATGTTCTCTGTAACGAGATGTTATAAAAGTAGTTACAGGTATGACACAGTGGCACTCCTCTAGTGATATCAAATAGACAGACTCATCCCAATAAACAAATAGAGATATGGTTTTCTTACAAGAAAATCATATCTTTTTAATTACTGATTTTTTGTAGCATATTTTCTATGTTTTCTTTTGACTCATAAAGACAAGTTTTTATTTGTGACATGTCTAAATCAAATTGATAAGAACTGTACTCGAACATAATACTTGTAAAATTTAATAAACTATAAACACTCATAATAATATCATCAAGTTCTACATCTTCATCAGCAAGCGTAGAAGGAATGGGATTTGCAATTCCAATTTCATCAGTAACAGATATTATTAATAATTTGGAACAGAGAGAAACAAGATCAAAGGTTTCATCAGATGAAAAAGGATATCTTGGAATCCAGGGATATAGTGTAACATCGGATGCAGTAGAACAGTATTCAATGCCGGAAGGTGTTTATGTATACGCAGTAACAGACGGTGCGGCAGTCGCAAAAGCCAGAATCGTAGCAACAG
>ENA-ORTN01003229-ORTN01003229.1-human-gut-metagenome-genome-assembly--contig:-NODE-3229-length-11814-cov-4.471128_pt1 | contig 11814 bp, 11 predicted proteins | sample MGYA00242070_ERZ509189 | MGnify/ENA primary metagenome ERZ509189 (study PRJEB26280, sample SAMEA2338821) | human gut metagenome | biome: human gut; feature: human-associated habitat; material: faeces...
TCCACGGGACGCTTGACGCACTCCAAACCGGACAGCACCGTTTCAAACTCACTTTTACTCAGGTGCCTTGCGGCCTGTTTGTCCTGCGCCTGCTGCCGTTTCCGATCCTGCTCAAGGAAGTCCGCGACCTCCTTTGGCACTGATACTTGCTCACCGTTATAGATAATAACGACATAGTCGTTCATTTTGTGTCCTTTCCGCTTTCAACGGAAAGGTACACACCCGCGCTGCCGGTACAGCGCCAAAAACTGTCGACCTTCATGGAACTTCCTGCGTACAGGGTGGTCATAATGCCCTACGGGGTCCATGAATGCCTGAGGTCACACCGGGGTGTGGACCTCACCGGAAAGCCGCGAGATTTGGCTTTCGCCTGTTACCAATATAAAGTGAATGCGGAGGTTTGTCAAGGTAAGGCCTATATACAAAACAAAAGCTATGAAAGGGGAAATGGGTTGGGAGAATGTGAAACTGGGTATCGTCGAAAACGAGCCTGTTTCTGAAACTTTCCGCAAACGCACAAATGCCCGTAAATGCTGGCTTAACAGTGATAAGGAACTAAATCACTTATCAACTGTTAGCTGATGATTTTCGGGTGCACACGAAACTCCCGTCTGATTCCTAACAGGAATTAGGCGGAAGTTTTTTCTTGTTAACAGAGCCATATTGGAGGATAGTATTATGAAAGCATTACTTTCCTGCGAATTTAACATGGACACAGACTGCATTGAACTAAAATATTCTGGCGGCAGCATAATTTCCATTAACTGCTCCGCTGTAGAGGAAGAAGTTGCGAATAGTCGTTTCCAGCGTGTCTGAACTGGATTGACTCATCTACAATGATCCGCCGTTTTATGCGGAATTGATTTTGAATGGTGATCCAGAAAAATACTTGCGAACCGTAACGGAGATCCCTCAGTTAGATTCTGGTTGATAACTCTATAAATCTTGACGTGCAAAGGGCATCCATACGAAAGAATGGATGCCCTTTGTCTTAACTTGCCTTATAGTTGGCAAGAGCAGTTTACCCACTTTCTCCTTACAGACTCCGTGAAGCCTTTGGAGACCAATGTTTTATCGAAATCAGCCTTTCGGCGGATGAGGATCCCCTCCATGGCTATCCGCAGACTGAATACGACCATCCAGCCCATGAATGACAAACTCGGTACCTTGGTTTCGGCTGATTTGCCTTCCGGCATTTACTGCCTGCTCTTTAGTGGAATAGTGGCCACTGGAGCGTTGGGCTCCGCCACGTTTTACATCCCAGCCACCATTGGGATTGTGAACGACATGATGAGTAGAACGAGCCATACGATTACCCCCTGTGTGCCTTAGGACAGCAGATTGCACAACCGTCCGCATCGAGATAGATTTTCTTCGCATGAGCTACTGCCTCAACCTCGCTTTCAAAGTAGCCCACATACTGTGCGCTACGGATGCCAAGCTGTTCAGCATGCTCTTTAGTATGGACTTCATGATGAAAGCCAGGATTTAACGTCTGATTGTTGTTAACATAGTAATAATGATACATATAATTTTCCTTTCTGCTTGACCAAACAAGCGATACATGATATTTTGATAGCGTACATATTGCAAATGAGCGGTTAATCTGTGCCAGCAGATTGCCGCTCTTTTTATTTGTACATAAGACACCACCTCCTTAAAAGCATCGGAAATTCACCTGTTCACGGCTTCCGTGGAGGTCGGTGATTTTCCCTTTTTTGATGGTTCCATTATACAGGTATTTCTGCTATATTAAAAATTAAGATGTTCATTTTTTGGTGGCAAAATTAAAAAAATATAAGATAATAATTAAAATCATTTGATTTTTGGTGGCAAATATTGTATAATAAAATAAGATGGGAGGAGTGTGCCTTGGGAAAAAAGCTATATACAAAAGAAAATATCTCCAAAGCCGAAACCGAACGGCTGGGCATACCCGAACTTGTGGTATTAAAAACAAATAGTGATGATGTTGGTTTAGAAGTTGTACATCGTAGATACTTTGAGGATGAGAAATTGCTCTGCCCTGCTTGTCGTTCCTCTAAAACACGCTGCTCTAAAATTGTGGATCGAAAACTCAAGGATTTATTGTGGCTTGACGAGGACCACAAGACATTTCAAATAATCAGCCTACTTTTTCATCAGCGTTATATGCGTTGTGATAACTGCAGGCAAAGCGTTTTCCCTGAGCCTACAGAATTTGGAGAAAAGGGATGCAAATTCACAAATCGGCTATCAGATGCCTTGGCAGATGGAACCTTTCAATTCTCATATAAAAAAGTATGCCAGCATTACGGTGTCCCAGCTTCTACTGCTTCAGTGAGTGAAATAATGAGACGCAGAATCCAATACAGGGAGTCATTATTGCCCCCGGTCAGAACACCGCATATCATTAGCGTTGTCGAGGTAGTGTTTTTTGGGGAGCGCTATCCCGCTGTTTTAGGGGTTTGGGATGGAGAGGTTTATTGCCTGGATATTTTGCGAGATTCATCTGAGGAAACCTGTGGTGCATTTCTGAAAACATTGAATGCTAACCAAGTTGAAACCATATATGTAGACCCAGTCGATAGCTTATTTAATGCCGTGAATCAGTACTTTCCAATGGCTTCAATTGTGGTGACTGATGAGGCGATTCGGCGATATGCCAGAAACGCTATGCTTGATATTATCCATTCCGACGGAAAGCGATTTCCGGTGGTTCATAAAGACCGGCGATTGACGGTACTCCACAGAGACCTGGATGATAGAACTGTCATTCCCAGAATTAAGGAAGGGATGAAGAGTAGGCCGAGGTTACAACAGGCTTACACTCACCATCAGAGATTGTTGGAGCTTATGGAAACCAAGTGGTCGATGGAAGATCTCCGAACATGGGCAGACCAGATTCCGGCAGAGGTAGATGAGTTTTGGGCAGTTGGTGATATTATTGATATCTTTGGCGAGCAATTAAGCGGATTTTTGATACTGGGCGAGAAGCCACCCAACAATTATCAGTTTGCGGTGCAAGGCATCTGTGACGCTATCAAGGATATGCCGCACTGCATTTTCGATGTAATGCGTGGTCGCTGCATTTTCTCTATAACTCACGACACCATGGAGGAAAACGGAGAACTGTGGCGATACGGCATTAAGTCAAGTCGTTTAATCGAGAAAATCAATGAGATCTCAGCCAATATTAGGGAGAAACGAGATTATGGATACCAATGAAAAAATCAAAATAGTCGGTACAAACATTCAAGAAAAAGCAAATCTGATATGGAATGTGGCGAACAGTCTATTCGGAGCATATAAGCCTCATGAATATGGTCTGGTTATCTTGCCCATGGTCGTGATTAAGCGTTTCCATGACTGCTTACTCCCGACCAGAGAGAAAGTGCTGGCCACTTATGAAAAGGTGAAACAGTTAGCCGTCAAAGATGGTTTTCTGCGTACTGCATCTGGCTATCGTTTTTACAATACCAGTCAGTACACCTTCGAGCGACTGAAAGCTGACCCAGAGAATATTAAGACCAATTTCGAGGCGTACATCAACGGCTTCTCCGATAATGTTATCGACATTCTGGCGAATATGGGCTTCTTTACGCAAATCGAGCGCATGGCAGATGCGGGAGTTCTGTATCAGGTCATCAGCGACTTCACTGCTGACAATGCAGATATGAATCCGGAAAAAATTTCCGCAATCGATATGGGCTATGTCTTTGAAAACCTTGTTCAGCGTTTTTCTGAGAGTTATGATGAAGAAGCAGGTGCGCACTTCACCAGCCGTGACATTATTTATTTGATGTGTGACTTGCTTACCATGAATGCTGATTTTTCTGGTGAAGATGTTCCCGCCAAGACCGTATATGATATGGCGATGGGTACCAGTCAGATGCTTACCTGTATGGAAGAGCGCATCCACGCCCTTGACAAAGAGGCAGAAATCATCTGCTATGGTCAGGAAATCAACCCGTTTACTTTTGGTATCGCCAAAGCGGATATGCTGATCCGTGGCGGGGATCCTGAAAATATGCAGTTCGGAGACACCTTAAATGCGGATAAATTCAAGGGCTATACTTTCGACTATATCATCTCCAATCCTCCATTTGGTATCGATTGGAAGCGTGAAGCAGCTGATGTCGAGAAAGAACATAAACTGGGCGATGCCGGTCGGTTTGGCGTTGGCTTACCTCAAAAATCCGATGGACAGATGCTGTTCTTGCTGAATGGCATTGCAAAATTGAAGGACACCGGCAGAATGGCTATTATCCAAAATGGTTCCTCTCTCTTCACAGGAGATGCAGGAAGTGGCCCCAGTGAAATCCGTCGCTATATTATTGAGAATGACTGGTTGGATGCTATTGTTCAGCTTCCCAATGACAGCTTTTATAACACCGGAATTGCAACCTATATCTGGATAGTATCCAAAAACAAATCCGAAACACATAGAGAACGCATTTTGCTGATTGATGCCAGCAAGTGCTGTGAGGCACGTAGACGTCCTATCGGTAATAAGCGTGTAGATATTACGGAATCTTGCCGCAATTTGATCACACAGGCATACAGCGAATATAGAAGTGCAATTTTCACAAAGACCTTAGAAGATAAAAAAACAGTGTTGACTTGCAAAAGCAAAGTGCTTGATGCCATATCGCTTGGCTACAATAAAATCACGGTGGAAAGTCCTGCTTTGGATGATGACGGCGACCCGATTGTGAAAAAAGGAAAGCCAGTAGCCGATACCTCCAAGCGTGACACTGAAAGTGTTCCACTTGATGAAGATGTGGATGCTTATTTTGCACGGGAAGTTCTGCCTTATCGTCCGGGTGCTTGGATCGACAAAAGCAAGACCAAGGTCGGGTATGAGATCCCATTCACTCGTACCTTTTATGAATATGAGGAACTGGAACCGGCGGCTGATATTGCAGAACGCATTGCGGCCCGTGAAAAGGTACTGATGGAGAAATTGCAGGCATTGTTTGGAAATGGCGGTGGGCAAAATGAGTGAGATTACTATCTATGAAAAAACAAAAGATAGCGGCATCGAATGGATAGGCAGCGTTCCCTCTCACTGGCGTGTCCACACTTTGTATCAACTCGTGACCCAGGTCAAGGAAAAAAACAGCAATCTTCAGGAAAAGAATCTGCTGTCTTTGAGTTACGGCAGAATCAAACGTAAAGATATTGATTCGCCGGATGGACTTCTTCCTGCGTCTTTTGACGGCTATAATATTATCGAAGATGGGGATATAGTCCTTCGTTTAACAGATTTACAAAACGACCATACAAGCCTTCGGGTAGGTTTGGCCATAGAGCGTGGTATTATTACCTCCGCTTACACAACCTTGCGTCCAATGGACACAAGCAATTCAAAATACTTGTACTACCTGCTCCATGCCTTTGACCTGAAAAAAGGATTTTACGGTATGGGTTCTGGTGTGCGACAGGGATTAAATTATTCAGAAGTAAAGGAATTACGCATAGTTCTTCCACGCCAAGATGAAAAAGACACCATTGTGCAGTTCCTCGATGAACAATGTGCTCAAATAGATACCGTTATTGAGGAGGCAAAGCTCAGTGTTGCAGAATACAAAAAGTGGAGAGCTTCTATCGTTTTTGAAGCAGTTACAAAGGGAATTGTACCAGGTGTTGAGATGAGGGACTCGGGGTTGCGTGAATTTGGAAATATACCAAAAACGTGGTATATAACAAAAACTCTTCACTGCTTATCTATGCCAATAACAGATGGTCCGCACACTACGCCTGAATTCTTTGATTCGGGAGTGCCATTTGTATCAGCAGAAGCGATATCTTGCGGAAACGGAAAAATAGCGTTCGACCATATCCGAGGGTACATCTCAGAAGAGTTCTACCAAGAATGCTGCAAGAAATACATCCCCAAAATTGATGATGTATATATGATTAAGTCTGGTGCAACAACAGGAAAAGTCGCAATTGTGGACACAGATATTAAATTTACAATTTGGTCTCCTATAGCTGTATTTAGAGTTGATAAGAGTAGGATTCTCCCCAAATTTCTGTTTTACGCACTACAGTCGCCATCCTATCAGACACAGGTGGCATTGGGATGGACATATGGAACCCAACAAAACATTGGCATGCGCACACTGGAAACATTGAAGCTATGTGTTCCCAGTCTTGAAGAGCAAAAGCAAATTGTAGCATATTTAGACAGGCGATGCAGTGAAATGGATGCGCTGATCTCTGAGAAAGAAGCTTTAGTTTCTGATCTGGAAGTATACAAACGTTCTCTCGTGTTTGAAACTGTAACAGGAAAAAGAAAGGTGGTGTGACCATGAACGAAACAGAAAAACGCTTTGAGGAATTCATAGAGACCTACCTTGTTTCTGAGAATGGTGGATGGACAAAGGCAACGGATGCCGGTTATTGTAGCGATGAAAGCAAAGATATGTTTTTGGACATCGTCACTCTGACCGGTTTCGTGAAAAGCACCCAGCCCATGGCATGGAAACGCTTCGAGCGGATGTGTACGATCAACCCTATTCGGCAGTTTTATAAGGCATTTGAAAATGCCGTCACGCAGGATGGCCTGATTTCTGTCCTGCGTCACGGCTTTAAGCATCGTGGCATCAATTTTCGTGTGTGCTATTTTAAGCCGGAGTCTGAACTGAACGAGGTGTCCATCACCAACTACCAAAAGAATGTCTGCCAGTGTATTCGCCAGTGGCACTATTCTAAACGCAACACAAATACAGTCGATATGATGCTGGCTGTCAACGGCATCCCCGTTGTGGCGATTGAACTGAAAAATCAGCTCACCGGGCAGTCGGTGGATGACGCTATGCGTCAGTGGCAATATGACCGCAACCCTAATGAACCGGCATTCGGATTTAATAAACGTGTTCTCGCATACTTTGCCTGCGACCTTTACAATGTATATATGACTACCCAGTTGAAAGGTCCGGAGACAACTTTCCTTCCTTTCAATCAAGGCAGTGCCGGTGCAGGCAAGGATGGCGGTGCAGGTAATCCGAAGAGCACCGATGGCAGCTATGTAACTTCATACTTCTGGGAGAAAGTCCTTCAGAAGGATAGCTTGTTGGATATTCTGCAAAAGTTCATTAACTACGAGAGAACAGAAAGAAAAGAGACTTTGCCGGACGGTTCCACAAAGAAAACCGTCAGCAGCAAAGTCGTTTTCCCACGGTATCACCAGTTGGATGTCGTGCGTCAACTGGTCAATCATGTTAGAACTAATGGCGCTGGACATAACTATCTCATCCAACACAGTGCCGGTTCCGGCAAGTCCAATTCTATCGCTTGGACGGCTTACCGTATGGCCAGCCTCCACAACGAAAACAACGATGCAATTTTTAACAGCGTAATCATTATTACAGACCGCCGTATTCTCGATCAACAGTTGCAGGCCACCGTTTCCAGCTTTGACCACACTTTGGGGAGTGTAGTTACGATTGACGAGAAGAAAAACTCTGGGGCTCTGCGTGACGCCATTAACGATGGAAAGCGTATCATTGTCACCACTTTACAGAAGTTCCCTGTAATTTACAATGAAGTCGAGTCCGCTGTTGGTAAGCATTATGCAGTTATTGTAGATGAAGCACACAGCAGCCAAACTGGACAAAGCGCATTAAAACTCAAGGCTGCTCTTGCCGATGTGAGCGATGCTCTTGCAGAATATGCCGAACTGGAAGAAAAGGCTATCGAAGAAGTCGAGGCAAACGATATTCTTGTGCAAGAAATGCTCAGCCAAGGTAAGCACAGCAACATGAGTTTCTTTGCCTTTACTGCAACGCCCAAAGGCAAAACCCTGGAAATTTTCGGCGAACCTCAACCGGATGGTTCTTTCCATCCCTTCCACATCTATTCTATGCGACAGGCTATCGAAGAAGGATTTATCCTGGATGTTTTAGCGAACTATACCACATACAAAATGTGTTATCAAATCGCAAAGAATGTCCAGGACAATCCGGAAGTCCCTACCTCCAAGGCTGTTAGAACGATTCGACGCTATGAGGAATTACATCCGCACAACCTTCAGCAGAAAGCAGCTATTATTGTAGAGACTTTCCGTGAGGTCACAAAAAAGAAAATCGGTGGCCGTGGAAAGATGATGGTAGTTACTGCGTCGAGGCTGGCGGCAGTCCGTTACTATCATGAAATTAAGCGTTATCTTGAAAGCAACAATTACGACGATGTAGAAATCATGATTGCGTTTAGCGGGAGCCTGAAAGACCCGGATGACCCGACAGGTACCGAATACACCGAAAGCGGTATGAATGTGGATCGCAACGGCAATCGGGTGAAGGAAAGTCAGACAAAGGCCGTATTCCACGAAGAAGGCAATATTCTCATTGTTGCAGAAAAATATCAGACAGGCTTTGATGAGCCGCTTCTTCACACGATGATTGTTGACAAAGAGCTTCGTGATGTGAAGGCTGTTCAGACTTTGAGCCGTGTCAACCGTATCTATCCTGGCAAAGAGGACACCTACATTCTCGATTTTGTAAATCCGATTGAACGCATCCGTGAAGCTTTCCAGCAGTTCTATCAAGAAACCAGTCTGGATGAAGAAATCAACTTCGATTTGATTTACACAACCCAGAAAACGCTTCGTGGTTTTGGTATCTATACAGATGAAGATATTGAAGAAGTTTCCAGCATTTATTTTGATCCGGATGTGCGCAAGGCAAATCTGACTCAGGGAAAGATATCCAATGCGCTAAAGCCTGTGGCTGATAAGTATAACGAACTCAATCAGGAGCGACGCTATCAGTTTCGTAGAGAAGTCCGTGCGCTCGTTAAGTGGTATAACTACATTTCTCAGATTACCCGTATGTTCGATAAAGAACTGCACAAAGAGTACGTTTTCTGCTCTTACTTGGCCAAGTTGCTTCCCTCCGATCCCGTACAGCCATTTGATCTTGATAATAGAGTCAAGCTGGAATATTATCGTCTGGAAAAGACATACGAAGGTGCAATCGAACTTGAAAGTAAGCCTGGATCTTGGAAACCGACTCAGCCAAAACGGGCTGGTGGTCAAAAAGATCGTACCAGTCCATTGGACGAGATTATCCAGCGCATCAATGAGGAATTCTATGGTGAATTCACAGATGCAGACCGTGTAATGGTTGATACCCTGTATCAAAAAATGCGCAAGGATTCTAAAGCCAAAAAAGCCGCAAAAACCGAGGATCGCCAAGTATATGAGAGAAGTCTTTTTCCGGGGATTTTTGATACAACCGCACAGGAAGCTTATATGGAGAACACCGCAGCATATGAGCAGCTCTTCTTGGATGCAGATAAGTATCAGGCTGTGATGAGAGCTTTGGCGGATCGTCTGTATAAAGAACTGCACGACGACAAATAAGATGTTTGTTACAGTCTACTGATTTGTTGTATGGAGAGGATAGGGCGGTAGTCGTACTCTTTGATTACAGCGGTGCATTTTTAGAACAAAAAACGTGACTGCGATAGCTTTAATTTCCCACTTCATTTTTCACAAAAACCGTGGTATACTGTTTATGAGGTGAGGGCTGTGCAGTTTCGACCGTTTGTTTACGATGCAATGAATCGACAAGTGCCGGTGGCTATTGAGCCGATGACACCGCAGGATGCTGCGTTGACAGACCGGGAACCCTTGTGGCAGACCTCCTGGACCAGCGAATATCTGGCCGACGAAAATTATGAAAAATACGCAGCCAGAGTTGGAGACGAGCTGATCGCTCTGGCGGCGTATGAGATCCTTCCGACCGCGCTGGTCGTGCATATCGTGTATATGGAGGCACAGCCAGAGTCAAACCCTACACTTGACGAAGGAAACCCGAAATACAAGGGAATAGGACGACTGTTGATCGCCTATGGCATTAAGCTGTCTATCGACAGCGGTTTGACCGGTGATGTGGTGCTTGAAGCGAAGACAACGAGCTTGGCGAAGCATTATGAGGAAAACTTTGGAGCCGTTTTACTTCCAACCTTTCAATCCTCTGCGCCAAGGTATTTGATTGCGGACGAGGCAGCCAAACGAATTTTCTTTACCTATCTTGTTTGATTTTCCGCGAGGAGGTGCTTTGCATGGATATGAATAAAATCAGACCGGCGTCTGATGCGGCGTGGTATTGCCGCAAAGATGCAGAGGAAGAACGTTTTTATGAGATATTCTTTCAACTGTGCCGCAAATACAGTGTGCGCTGGGCAAGCGCCACGCCGAAGGAGAAAAGCTTTATTGAAGAAGTGACCCGTGTCACCTATGAGCGGGACAGGGCGCAGCGGCAGAAGCAGAGACAGGGGTCGGAGTGACCGCGGAACTGACATATGGAAGGACGGCAGAGACTCCGGGGACAGTCGGGGAACTGTTGTCGAAGGAGCAGATCGAGCATCTGGGAAAAATGCTTCGGAACATTCCGGCTCTGATTGGCAACGAGGAGATTTTTGCCGGCGGAGAGCAGGAGGAAGTCTTTGTGGATACGCTCTCGGAAGAAGGTCCAGAGGTGGCAAAACTGATGGCGCAGGAGGAAGCGGCGCAGGAGCAGCCGGTCTTGAATGAAAAATTGACGGCAGAACAGTTTTTGCAGAAGCTCGGCAGAGCGCTCGCACAGAACGGCGGGTTCGGCTTTGCGGGAATGCAGAAGCTTTTTGCCGGAAAGGAATTTCAGACCATTTTCCGCAGTGTGATCGAGAAGCAATGGCTTCTGCAGCCGGAGGAATTAAAGCAGGAGCATAAGGTGAGCGGGCTGTATGAGCGCTTAGAGCAGCAGCTTTCCCAGATGGAGGAGGCGGTTCGGGCGACCGGAAGCACGCAGAATACGTTTTTGCAGACGGCATCGCAGGTTCACGGCAATCTGGAGTTCATGAATCAGATGAACCAGATTTATCACTATGTGCAGCTGCCGTTAAAGATGTCCGGACAAAATGCGAACGGGGAACTCTATGTCTATGCGAACCGGAAGAATCTGCGCGATCCGGATGCGGAACTGACGGCATTTTTACATCTGGACATGGAGCAGCTCGGCTCCACGGACGTCTCAGTGCGGATGCAGAACCGCAGCGTACGCACCAATTTTTATCTGGAGGATGACGCCTCCTATGATCTGGTGGAAAAGCACCTGGAAGTGCTGAACAAGCGTCTTAAGAGCAAGGGCTACCAGTCTTCCATCACGGTCACACATGAGAAAAAAGACATCAGTTTCAAGGAGAATATCGTAAAGAAAGGAAAGGCGACGGTGGGAAGCCTGCACCGCTATTCTTTTGATGTAAGAGCATAGGAAAGCAGGATTCTTTGAAGGGAGGATGTGGCGATGGCGGAGAACAAGTATATTGCAGGAAAAGAAAAGACGGCGGTCGCCGTTGCCTACAATCCGGGCGAGGTGGCGCCGAAGATCCTCGCAGTCGGAAAAGGCGAGGTGGCGGAGCGCATCATTGAGACGGCAAAAGAAAACGATGTTCCGTTTTATCAGGATAACAAGCTGGCGGAGACCTTATCCAGACTTCAGATCGGGGATACGATTCCGCCGGAACTCTACGAGGTGGTCGCGGAGATCCTTGTCTTTGTGGACGATATGGACCGCATGAAGGGAAAACTCAAAGAATCCGGCTTACTGTAGGCAGATGACAGATGCCGTGATGGTAACAGAAGGCACGGGAAGAACCCGGACGGCGGAACGTGGTGATGGATCGGACGAAAGGCAGGGAGAGAGGATACCGGATGAACAGGCGGCAGACGGGAACAGCGTATGAGAGACGGGCGGGGGAGTATCTGAAGGAACAGGGATACGAGCTGATTGGATACAATTTCAGATGCCGGCAGGGAGAGATCGACATCATCGCCCGCGATGG
>ENA-ORTN01003234-ORTN01003234.1-human-gut-metagenome-genome-assembly--contig:-NODE-3234-length-11797-cov-6.020099_pt1 | contig 11797 bp, 7 predicted proteins | sample MGYA00242070_ERZ509189 | MGnify/ENA primary metagenome ERZ509189 (study PRJEB26280, sample SAMEA2338821) | human gut metagenome | biome: human gut; feature: human-associated habitat; material: faeces...
GGTGGATGCGGACAGTGCGGAGGTGACAAGTAATGGCAGATGCAAAAATGTTAAAAAAAGTTCCTGTAAGAGAGCAGGATCCGAAGGTACGTGCGACAAACTTCGAGGAAGTATGTCTTGGATATAATCAGGAAGAGGCAATGGAAGAGGCACAGAGATGTCTCGGATGTAAGAAACCGAAATGTGTAGAGGGATGTCCGGTATCCATCAATATTCCTGGATTTATCGAACACATCAAAGAGGGCAACATGGAAGAAGCTTACAAAGTGATCGGATTATCTTCCGCACTTCCGGCTATCTGTGGTCGTGTCTGCCCACAGGAATCCCAGTGTGAGGGACAGTGTATCCGTGGCAAAAAAGGCGAGGCTGTTTCCATCGGCAAGCTTGAGAGATTTGTTGCTGACTATGCTCTGGAGCATGATATCAAACCTGCAGGAGCAGAGGTTAAGAACGGACATAAAGTTGCAGTCATCGGTTCCGGCCCTTCAGGACTTACCTGTGCAGGTGACCTTGCAAAAGCTGGTTACGATGTGACTGTATTCGAGGCTCTTCATGAACTGGGCGGTGTTCTTGTTTACGGTATTCCGGAGTTCCGTCTTCCGAAACAGAAAGTCGTTAAGAAAGAGATCGAGAAAGTTAAAGAGCTTGGCGTTAAATTCGAGACAAACGTTGTTATCGGTAAATCCACAACGATCGATCAGCTGATCGAAGATGAGGGATTTGAGGCTGTATTCATCGGTTCCGGTGCAGGTCTTCCGATGTTCATGGGTATCCCGGGTGAGAATGCAAGCGGCGTATTCTCTGCAAACGAGTACCTGACAAGAAGCAACCTCATGAAAGCATTCGATGATTCTTACGATACACCGATCGCGGCAGGCAAGAAAGTTGCAGTTGTCGGTGGTGGTAACGTTGCCATGGATGCTGCAAGAACAGCTCTGAGACTTGGCGCTGAGGTACATATCGTATATAGAAGAAGTGAGGCAGAGCTTCCTGCACGAGCAGAGGAAGTTCACCACGCTAAGGAAGAGGGTATCATCTTTGATCTTCTTACCAATCCGAAGGAGATCCTTGTAGATGAGAACGGCCATGTAAATGGTATGAAGGTTGTCAAGATGGAGCTTGGCGAGCCGGATGCTTCCGGAAGAAGACGCCCGGTAGAGATTCCTGGTTCCGAGTATGACATGGATGTAGATACCGTTATCATGTCCCTTGGTACTTCACCGAACCCTCTGATCTCTTCCACAACCAAAGGCCTTGACATCAACAAGAGAAGATGTATCGTTGCCGAAGAAGAGACCGGTAAGACATCCAAAGACGGTGTATATGCCGGCGGAGATGCCGTTACAGGTGCAGCTACTGTAATCCTTGCTATGGGTGCAGGTAAAGCTGGTGCAAGAGGTATCGATGAATATCTGAAAAATAAATAAGTAAAAATTCTGTTCATAAGCAGATGAATAGGTCCTCCGACTGTTGCTTTTTGTTGCGGTCGGGGGATTTTTTTGCCTCAACACAAAAAAGAACACATGTTTGAAATTTTTGCCAAGTGTGGATTGTAAGTTTTACTCAGTTATGCTATAATATGTTGGAAAAATTTTTAGAAAAGGAAATATCATTATGTCAGTGATACATGCGATTATATTAGGAATTATCCAGGGAATCACCGAATTTCTGCCTGTAAGCAGTTTTGGGCATCTCTGCGCAGTACAGGATCTTCTTGGTGGAAGCCGGGGTTCCGGCGTACTTTTTGAAGTGATGTTACATCTGGGCACCATGATAGCGCTGATCTTTGTTTTCCGGAAAGATATTAAGAAGATCGGAATAGAACTGATCGGAATGTTTCTGGATCTGATCGGAAATGCCAATATTTTGCTTTATAACAGGAGAACAGGAAAGAATTTAACCTATGCAAAGATTGTGAGCGGAACGTATCGGAAACTTACCGCGCTGATCTTTGTATCAACGATCCCCACCATTCTGATCGGATATCAGTGTAAACGTCTGGTAGTACGCAGTGCATCTTCTCATATGTTTTCCGGGATCGGGATCCTTCTTACCGGCGTGATCCTGCTGGTTGTGGATTACAGCAATATAAACGGTAATAAGGGCACGCGGGAAGCGAATTTCGGAGATGCCATGTGGATGGGAATATGCCAGGGAATTTCTGTGCTTCCAGGTCTTTCCAGATTTGGTCTTACGATCAGTGCAGGTCTTTTTTGCGGCCTCAGCCGGAAATTTGCGGTGAAGTATTCTCTGCTGATGAGCATACCTGCAGTGATCGGAGCTTTTTTTGTAGAAGCGGGAGAATTTACTGCTGTCAGCATGACAGTTGGAAAGGGTTTTACATATATTCTTGGAATGATCGTGGCTGGGGTTACCGGTTATCTGGTGATCCGTTTTATGCTTAAGCTTTCGAATCAGGTCAGACTGCGTTATTTTGCGTTTTATTCCTTTGCAGCCGGGATCCTTATTCTGGCAGCCAATTATATTTGATTTTAATCAACCGGGAGGAGTCTGACAATGGCAGCTTCAAAAACAACTAAAAAAAGAAAAAGTAAAACTGCGTCCAGACAGCAGGATACCGGTAATCGGTTTCAGACGGAAATTTTAATTCTTGTTATGTTTGCGGCCTGTCTGATCCTGATGATCAGTGCGTTTGGTATGGGCGGTATTGTGGGAAATGCGATCAGCAGTATCTGCTTTGGGATTATGGGGTTGTGTGCGTACCTTTTCCCCATCGTTCTGTTTGGAGGCGTTACTTTTCTGATCGTTAATAATAAGAATCGTCTTGCATATAAAAAGATTTTTGCAGGAATTGTATTTTTTATTTTTCTGTGCGGACTTTTACAGCTGCTTACAGAAAGATATACACCGAGTACGACCTTTGCGGATTATTATGCGCTCAGTTCAGAATACCACACTGGTGGCGGAGTGCTGGGAGGTGCTGTCTGCATTTCAACAGCATCTGCATTTGGCACAGTTGGGGGTGTAGTGATCATTGTTCTGGTATTGCTGGTGTCTATGATCATCATTACGCAGAGATCCTTTTTTGGATTTATGAATAAAATTCTGGATCTGTTCGCGGATGCTGCAAGAGAGGGACGTGAGGCATATCTGGAGGCACAGCCGGACAGAGAGAAACAGAAAGAACTCCGCAGAAAGATCCGGGCGGAGAAAAGGGCAGAGAAGATTCGACAGCTGGAGGAAGAACTGGAAGAGGAGGAACTGGCTCTTTCGGAAGAAAATCCGGCAAAAAAATCCGGAAAGCGTAAAACAAAATCCAAAAAAGCTGAGAAAGAGAGACAGGAGGCAGTAAGAGCCAACCGTAAAGGTGAGTTCAATCTTCCTTCTTTTCTTGATGAAGAAAAAGCTGCACTTCCAACTGAAGATACAGATCTGACGGAGGAGGCGGAAGAAGGAGAAATAAAACCTCCCAAGCAGAAACCTCTGGAATTTCAGATTCATCGTTCGCAGCCGCAGACACCACGGGAAGAAACAGAAGAGCCGGATTTTGAACGGGATATGCAGGAAGCGCAAGAGGATGACTATGATGGATACGAGGATGCGGATATTCCTCAGATGAGTCAGATATCATCCCAGAAGCAGAAATCCAGGACCGGAAAATCGTCAGCAAAAACAGAAAAGACATCCGTTCCGGATATCGACGATGAGACAGCAGCGCAGCCGGAAGAAACAGAGAGGATTTCTCATTCGTCCACCAGAAATCCGAAATCTTCCCAGGCGGAGATTGAGCATGGAATTAAAAATATCCAGCATGAGATCAGCAGCACGGAAATACCGGAGAAAAAACCATATCAGTATCCGCCTCTGAAACTGCTGAAACGTGGAGATGGAAAAGCCCAGGGGGATTCTGATGCGCATTTAAGAAAAACAGCCCAGAAACTTCAGGAGACACTTCATAATTTCGGAGTAAATGTAACAATTACCAATGTCAGCTGCGGACCTACGGTAACCCGCTATGAACTTCAGCCGGAAATGGGTGTGAAAGTCAGCAAGATCGTCGGACTTTCCGATGATATTAAACTGAACCTGGCAACGCCGGATATCCGTATTGAAGCGCCGATTCCGGGAAAAGCGGCTGTGGGAATCGAAGTCCCAAATAAAGAAAACAGTCCGGTTATGCTTCGGGATCTTCTGCAGTCCGACGAATTCAAAAATGCAAAATCCAAACTTTCCTTTGCAGCAGGTAAGGATATTGCCGGTAAACCGGTTGTAGCGGATATTGCCAAGATGCCGCATCTTCTGATCGCGGGAGCTACGGGTTCCGGTAAATCGGTATGTATCAATACCCTGATCATCAGCATTCTTTACAAGGCAACGCCGGATGAAGTGCGTTTGATCATGATCGATCCGAAGGTGGTAGAGCTGAGTGTATACAATGGAATCCCACATCTGTTCATTCCGGTTGTCACAGATCCGAAGAAAGCTGCAGGCGCATTGAACTGGGCCGTTTCCGAGATGACCAGCCGTTACAATGCTTTTGCGGAATATGGAGTACGTAATCTGGGTGAATATAACAAGAAAGTTGCCAATATGCGAGTGCCGGAAGGCGAGAAAGCTCCGGAAAAAATGCCACAGATCGTGATCATCGTGGACGAGCTTGCAGATCTTATGATGGTTGCACCCGGAGAGGTTGAGGATGCGATCTGCCGTCTGGCTCAGCTTGCACGTGCGGCGGGAATCCATCTGATCATTGCGACTCAGAGACCGTCTGTTAATGTTATTACAGGACTTATCAAGGCTAATATGCCGTCAAGGATCGCATTTTCGGTATCTTCCGGTGTGGATTCCAGAACCATTCTGGATATGAATGGTGCAGAAAAACTTCTTGGAAAGGGCGATATGCTGTTTTATCCTCAGGGATATCAGAAACCGGCCAGACTGCAGGGCGCTTTTGTTTCCGACGAAGAAGTCAGCGCTGTTGTGGAATATGTCTCTGACAAAAATCAGGGTGCAGTTTATGATACTGCAATTGAAAAACAGGTGAACACAGCCAGTGCTCCCGGAGGAGCAGGCGGCGGCGACCGGGATGTGTATTTTACAGAAGCAGGCAAGTTTATTATTGAGAAAGAAAAAGCTTCTATCGGTATGCTCCAGCGTATGTTTAAGATCGGCTTTAATCGTGCGGCAAGAATCATGGATCAGCTTTGCGATGCCGGTGTCGTGGGACCGGAAGAAGGAACGAAACCCAGAAAGGTTCTTATGTCAGCAGAAGAATTTGAAAATTATCTGGAGGAGAACGGCGGATGAAGATCAGTATCCTGACAGTAGGAAAGATAAAAGAGAAATATTTAAGAGATGCGATCGCAGAGTATTCCAAGCGCCTTGGCCGTTACTGTAAGTTGGAGATCATAGAAGTATCCGATGAGAAGACACCGGATAATGCAGGTGAAACAGTGGAGGAGGCTATCCGTAAAAAAGAAGGAGAACGCCTTCTGAAATATATCCGTGATGATGCTTTTGTGATCACATTGGAGATTGCCGGGGAACAGCTTACTTCGGAGAAGTTTGCAAAAAAGATCAATACCCTCGGCATCCGTGGAGTCAGCCATATCCAGTTTGTGATCGGAGGTTCCATCGGCCTTGGAAAAGAAGTTCTTGCGAGATCAGATTATGCGCTGAGTTTTTCGAAGATGACTTTTCCACATCAGCTGATGCGTGTGATCCTTCTGGAACAGATCTACCGCAGTTACCGGATCATCAACGGAGAGCCATATCATAAATAAGAATGAGAGAGCGGCCTTTCACAGCTATCTGTGGAAGGCTGTTTTATATCTGAATTTCTACAGAAAAAGTAAAAATTGGCAAAAAAGATTGACGAAACTAACTCGTTATTGTATAACAAAGTTATAGATAATTAACTAATATCATGGCAGAGGGAGTTATTCGGTATGAAAAACAGAAAACGAAGATCAGCTGCAGTATTGGCCGCGGGTATGTCTGTATTACTGGGAGCAGGTACGATCACAGGTGCCACGGAGCAGACAGATGCAGATAACAGTATCCGCAAGGAAGAAACTGTTTATGTTAATACAGAGGCAGACGGGACAATAAAAGAGATTACCGTGTCAGAATGGCTTAAAAACGCAAAGACATTATCTGATTCGACAATCACGGATATTTCAGATTTAAGTGATATCAAAAATACAAAAGGTGATGAAGGTTTTACCCAGGATGGAAAAACGCTTACCTGGGAAACAGATGGAAGAGATATTCATTATGAAGGAAAAACAGAGAAAGATCTTCCAGTGACAGTGACTTTTTCCTATGAACTTGATGGAAGAAAGATTAAACCGGAAGACCTTGCCGGAAAAACCGGCCATCTGAAAATACATGTTGCTTATGAAAACCATGCAGTTACAACAAAAAAAATCAGTGGAAAAAGTGTAAAGTTATACTCACCGTTCATGATGCTTACAGGAATGATCCTTTCTACAGATCATTTTTCCAATGTAACTGTAGATAATGGCAAGGTAGTGGAGGATGATTCCAGAAACATTGTGCTTGGTATAGCCATGCCTGGGCTGAAAGAAAGCCTGGATCTGAGCGAAGATATGGCGAAGGATATCAGTATTCCGGAAGAATTTACAGTGGAGGCCGATGTCACAGAATGTGAAATGAGTTCTTCGTTTACGGTAGCCATGACAGATGTGCTGGATGAGATCGATCTGAATGATCTGAACAGTATTGATGATCTCCAGGATTCTATCAAAAAAATGACAAAGGCTGCGTCCAAACTGATGAAAGGAACAAAATCACTTTCAGAAGGTGTCGATACCCTGAATGAAAAATATAAAGAATTTGATCAGGGGATAGATGCATTAAGTACCGGTGTTTCTGCTTTGGAATCCGGCGCACAAAAGCTGGATGACGGAGCAGGAACGTTAAATGGCGGAGCTGCCGCTTTAAGTAGTGGGGCAGCCACACTTGCTCAGGGAGTTTCTGCCTATACAGAGGGAACAGGAACTCTTGCTTCAGGTCTGAAACAGTATACAGGCGGAGTAGATACGTTAAGTGGCAGTATGTCTGAAATGAAAGAAGGCGTCCAGTCTTATACAGAGGGGGTGGACAGTTATGTATCCGGTGGCAGCAAGCTTGCTGAGGGAACTGTTGCCTATGTGAAAGGAACTTCTTCATTAACGGATTATATGAAAAAGTACATAAAAGGAAGCTCTGCACTTTCTGACAGTATGGTCCGGTATCTGGAAGAGATAAAGACGTTGCTTTCCAGCATGGATATTCTGATCCCGGGAATGGATGAGACATTGAAGGATACGAAAGCGGCGGCAGATAAAATGCAGTCACTCAGTACTTCTCTGGATGCAGATGCGATAGCGGATCTTTCGGAAAATACTTCCGGATATGCAGAAAAAATTTCTGCGTATAACAGTCAGGTGGAGAGATATGTTGAAAGCGTAGAACAACTTGGACAGAAAATATCAGCGCTTCAGGAAAACATATCAAAGATCTCTGACGGGAAAAATATTTCTCAGATAACACCGGATGTTCAGGAGGCTGCGGATACCCTGAAAGATAACGCAGATATAATGAATACCCAGGCAGAGACAATAGAAAACTGGATCAGCAGCGCAGGAGAAACGACAATAGACACAACAACCGTGGATCAGGGGATTTCTGATGTAAGGAATAACCTTTTCGCAGCGGAGTCTTCGCTTTCCGGGATTGATTACAGTACCATGGATGAGGGAACCAGGGCGGCGGTGCAGGCTGCACTTGAAGCAGTCCAGGCCGCCAGAAGCAGTGCGGACGGAATTGATACTTCCTCTCTGAAAGGACAGCCGTCAGATACTTCACCATTAAAAAATGCAGCAGATACATTGAAAAGTACTGCATCTTCCACAAGTACTGCCGCACAGAAAACGCAGGGTGCTGTTCAGAGTCTGAATGCACTGGCAGATACCGTGGATTCAACAGGAGGGGCGATCACAGAGCTTCATGATGCGGTCAATAAACTTGAACAGGAGGTGCAGGATCTGGCAGGAGATGGCCAGAAGCTTAAAAATACCGGAAGTTCACTGGATGATCTTGGAAAACAGCTTTCTGATACGGTAAAAACTATGGATAATGCCCTTTCGGATCTTGGAAAGCAGCTTCCGGGAATTCAGACAGAGATCAGTACATTAAAAGATACGGCAGATACACTGTCTCAGAAAAATAAGAAAATTCAGTCTGGCTATCAGAGTAATCTTTCGGCAGCAGGAGAGCAGTTCGAAAAGAACGCAGATACGCTGGATACACTGGGAAATGCTGTGAATTCAGGAATTACCGATCTGCAGGGCAAAAAAAATAAAACCGCAGATTCGCTGATAAATGGAGCTTCCTCTCTGGAAAAGACAGGAAAAACACTGACAGCAGGAAGTAAACAGATTGAAGAAGCCCTTGCACAGCTTCAGAGCGGCGTTCTGGCACTTTCTTCAAACAGCAGTACTCTGACATCGGGAGCGGATCAGCTTGTTTCGTCAGGAAAACAACTGAACGATGGTGCCAGCCAGCTTGCATCTGGTGCCGGAAGTCTTGCGTCCGGAACTCAGGCTTTGAAGAGCGGAATGCAGACACTGTCATCTGGAGTGGGAACTTTGTCTGACGGCGCGGATAAGCTGAAAGATGCAAGCGGTCAGGTGCAGGAAGGAATCAGCAAGCTGAGTGAAGGTGCAAAGACTTTAAGTGACGGACAGACAAAGTTCTATAAAGAAGGTGTGAAAAAACTGGATGACAGTGTGAACAAAGATCTGAAGAATGTTATTGACCGTTTTAAAGCTCTGAAGGCGGAAGATGTTTCCTATGACAGTTTTACACAGCGTTCAGACGATATGGAGGGCAGTGTGAAATTTATTTATGAGACAGAACCTATAGAAATCAGCGACAAAGAATAAAAACGATAGGATCCTGATGAAACTGTGTGGATTGCGGTAAATATCTTGACAATTTCCGGATTTGTAGTATGATAAGAAAAGAGTAGCACTCGTATTAAAAGAGTGCTAATAAATACAGAAAGAAGGAAATAAACATGGCATTAAAACCAGTTGCAGACAGAGTAATCGTGAAATATTTTGAGACAGAGGATAAGACAGCATCCGGTATTGTTCTTCCGGACAGCTCCAAAGAGAAGACACAGCAGGCAGAAGTTATTGCTGTTGGTTCCGGTAGGATCGTAGACGGGAAAGAAGTTCCGATACAGGTAAAACCCGGCGACCGTGTAATCTACGGAAAATACACAGGAACTGAGATCAAATACGAAGGTGAGAAATATCTGGTCATCAATGCCGATGATATTATTGCCATTGTAAAAGACTGATGAAGAATTTTTACCGTAATTTTCTGAAATTATGCTCCATGCTGGTTTTGCAGAATGTAGTAACTTTAAGTGTCAACCTTGCTGACAACATTATGCTTGGTGCATTCAGCGAGACTGCATTATCCGGAGTAACCACTGTAAATCAGGTACAGTTCGTCTTTCAGCAGCTGCTCATGGCGCTGGGAGACGGACTTGTCATATTCGGAAGTCAGTACTGGGGAAAGAAAGAGACAGAACCGGTGAGAAAGATCAGTGCCTGGGCCATGCGCACAGGCATTTTTATTGCTCTCATCCTGTTTTTTCTGGCAAGCTTTTTTCCACGTCAGCTGCTGGGGCTTTTTACAACAGACCAGACAATTATTGAAGCCGGTCTTTCCTATCTTGCGATCATCCGTTTTACCTACTTTTTTTTTGCAGTGACACAGATTTTGTTGGCTACGCTGCGCTGTGTGGAAATCGCGGGGATCGCTTTCGGGCTTTCTGTCATGACTCTGATAATTAACTGCAGCATCGGTCACCATGGGAAAAACGATAGGTTCCGGAGATCTGAAGCTTGCAAAACTCTATTCCAAGAAACTTCAGAAACTTTTTGTATTCATGGGAATTATCTGCGGCGTGCTGCTTTTCTTTATCCGTATTCCGGTCTTAAGCCTTTACCAGCTTTCTCCGGAAACCAGAGAAATGGCGAATACATTTCTTATTATCTTAAGCGTGGTGATGGTGGGAATGTCTTATCAGATGCCTACCAATGGAGGCATTATTCGGGGAAGTGGCAGTATTGCCTATTCCATGAAGGTGGATCTGATCAGTACCTGGGCGATTGTGATCCCGTTATCCATGTTCATGGCATTTGTGGTCAAAGCATCACCGGCCATCGTTGTGTGCTGCCTCAATGCAGATCAGATCTTTAAGTGTGTACCTGCATTTCTGAAATGCAATTACGGGCACTGGATCAAAACCATGACAAATATTTCTTGACGCCTGTCTTGCCTGTAGGTAGAATAAAAGATAAGGTTTTATGTGCGAAAGGGAAATTCCGGATAGAATTTCAGGATAGGCTTGACAAAAATATGAGGATATAGTACCATCGTACATATATCATAGTAACTCAGTGGGAAAACGGGAATACCCGCTGAGCCAGAGGAGGAACAAAGAGATGAGAAAAAAAGTACTGGCAGCGCTTCTGGCAGCTGCAGTAGCAGGAACGACTGTTATGGCAGGAACAGCAGTATTTGCGGCAGAGAACACCGAAGGAGCCAAGGCTGCCGGCGGTAATATTACAATTGCAGAAACCACAGATCCTCAGAATATCAATCCACTGTATGTTGTGGATCAGACAAGTTTTGATATGATGCAGGCACTGTACAGCCCGTTTTTTGAGATCGTGAACGGAGAGATGTATTACGGAAACGGACTTTGTGAGAGCGTGACAGCCAATGAGGATGCCAGCGAGTTTACTCTGAAGCTGAAGGACGGACTGAAATGGCATGACGGTGAGCCGCTTACTGCTGATGATGTGGTATTTACCATGCAGGTTCTGGTAGATGAGAAACAGAATGTGCCATATTCTTCTTACGGATATGTGAATGATAAGGCGGTAGAGGCAGAAAAAATTGATGATCTTACTGTAAAACTTTCCCTTGGATCTTCTTCCGCAGGATTTCTTGGCGGTTTAAGCCAGGTTTACTGTATTCCGAAACACATTTATGAAGGTGTGGAGAATATCGGAGAGAGCGATCTGAACAATGAGCCGGTAGGAAACGGACCGTTTAAGTTCGAAGAGTACAAATCCGGTGAGTACCTTAAAGTAACAAAATTCGATGATTATTATGAAGATGTAAATCTGGATTCCATCACTTTCAAGATCGTTAAAGATTCCAGTTCCGCCAATGCGGCACTTGCAAGCGGTGATCTGGATGCACGTCTGATCAGCGCGGATGATTACGATACAGTCAGTGCATACGACAACGTAAATATCAATACCTACAATTCCGGACGTGTTAATGCCATGTTCATGAATGAGCTGAATGAAGATCTTCAGGATGTAAAGGTACGTCAGGCTATTGCATACGCACTGAATAAAGAGGAATTCTGTCAGTTTGCATTCATTTCCGAAGATTATGCAGAACCGGCGGATTCCCTGTTTACACCGGATACTCTTTATTATGCAAAACCGGACAATACCTATGACAATGATCCGGCCAAGGCACAGCAGCTTCTTTCCGAAGCAGGAAAGACATCTCTTTCTCTGAATCTGATGTATATCTCCACAGACAAGACTATGGAGAGTGAGGCCCTGTATGTACAGTCTGCACTTGCAAATGTGGGAATCACGGTAAATCTTGTTCCGACAGACGAATCAACATTCAAGAATAAAACCAAGGATCCGGAATGTACAGATTATGACCTGGTATTAAGCTTTTATACTTTAGGTGAGGAACCGAGTCTTTATGCGGATCTGTG
>ENA-ORTN01003249-ORTN01003249.1-human-gut-metagenome-genome-assembly--contig:-NODE-3249-length-11738-cov-2.781221_pt1 | contig 11738 bp, 10 predicted proteins | sample MGYA00242070_ERZ509189 | MGnify/ENA primary metagenome ERZ509189 (study PRJEB26280, sample SAMEA2338821) | human gut metagenome | biome: human gut; feature: human-associated habitat; material: faeces...
CCCTTGCCACTCCTCCATTGATTGCCGCCATCGCATAAAAATAACATGCTGCTGACACATCCGGCTCAATCTGATATTCTCTTGCCGTATAATGCCCTAATGGCAGAATTTCATATTCATTTTCCGATTTCTGACGCATGGAAACACCAAACTCTTCCATCATTTTCATCGAAATTTTCACATATGCTTTTGCATCTCGTTTGCCGGTTAGTACCACATCAAACCCTGTTTTTGAAAATACACCATTTAATAGAAGTGCCGATAGAAACTGACTGCTGGCATCAATATTTAACGGCACTTTCTTTTTCTCACTGCTTTCCTCTCGTCCAAGAATTTCAAACGGAAAACAGTATTCATCTTCAAGAAATTGAAACTTCGCACCAAGGCACTCCAATGCTTCCAATAACGGACGCATCGGTCTCGCCTGCATCTGCTTTGACGATGTCACATGATAATGCCCTCCAGACAACGCAAGCATTGCCGTCAAAAAACGTGCCGCCGTTCCGGCACTTCCGACATATACATCTGCCGCCTGCTTAGGAATCTGCGTGCCGTGTCCCACAATCGTCACCTTAGCCTCTTTTTCGTTTACGTCAATCTCATAACCAAGTGTTTTTAGCGCCTCCATAAACACACGGGAGTCATCACTAAATAAAACACCTTTTAATACACTTTTTCCCTCTGACAGTGCAGCCAGCAAAAGCGCCCGGTTCGTAATACTTTTTGAGCCGGGCACTGTAACTTCGATTATTGGTTTTCCCACAAATGGTTTCATCTTATATTGATTCATCGTATCGTCCTCTCCTGCATTAACTCGCAAAACCAATATAACAAGAAAGCAGATTCAGGTCAAGCGTTTCGTAACACTTTGCCCTGCTCCATCTTGGAAACGGTATCACAGAGGGTTTCAATATCCTCAGCATTATGAGAAGAAAGCAAAATGGTTGTTCCCAGCGCTTTTTTCCCAAGCAGCAGTTTTCGCATCTGCAAAACACCCTCTGCATCCAATCCGTTAAACGGCTCATCTAAAACGAGAAGATTTGGCTCTTCCATAATAGCCTGTGCAATTCCAAGTCGCTGACGCATCCCAAGACTATATTTTTTTATGGGACGTCTAAGGTTTGGATTTAATCCCACCAATTCCATCGTGTGAATAATCTGCCCTCTGTCAATTTTCCCATTCAGTTCTGCTAAAACCTTTAAATTTTTGTACCCACTGTAATGCGGAATAAATCCCGGTGTCTCAATAATAACGCCTGTGTGGGGCGGAAAATCCACTTCTTTTCCTATCCTTTTATGGTCCACCCATATCGTTCCCTGTGATGGTCTGATAAATCCAAGAATACACTTCATAAGCATTGTTTTACCAGAGCCATTCCGCCCAATCAATCCATGAATTTTCCCTTTTTCAAAAGTCAGATTAATATCCGACAAAATAACCTGTTTTTTCATTGTCAAAGAAAGATTTTCTATCTCAATCATGCACTCCATTAACTGCCCCTCCTTAATCAATTTCGTGGTCAAAATTATAATTCATCTTTTTACATCTTATAAACGCCACAAATAAAATCACTGCCAATAATCCGATAAAATAATAAGCACTAAGTGACAACGGAAAAACCATTTCTCTATAGTAGCGCGTATAATGCACACCAAGAAGGCTATTAGCCATCGGAAATAAAAATTTAAAACGGGAACTTGTTGCACAAAAACAAATTCCAGCCGCAATCACCAAAAAACCCGTGATAACTCCTGCCTTCTTCGCCCCTAAAGTAGCAAAAAGTAAAAGAATCATACTAAGCAAAAACAAATACAAAAAGACAAATAACAGCCCGCAAAAAACAGCAAATGCCGGCGACATATGATAATAAATTTCCGGCGGAATACTAACACTTCCTGTATTTTGTGCATAGTCAGGAAACGAATAGGCAAACTCTGAAACCACCGGACTCCATTTTGCAGAAAAACTTCCGCCCCACAAAACAGGAACCATCATTCCCACAAACACAACGAGCAGGTAACTAAGAATACTCATCTGTGCATACAAAATCTGTCCGAAAAACCAATTTCCTTTTCCCGCCCTCTGCACAACAAAAAGTGTATTTCCATCAATTCTTGGATAATCTGACATAATCGCAAGAAACACTGCCGGCACAAGAAGAATCATAAAATTGGAATTCAACAGGGCAACAAATGGCTCATACACATTGATTGGTTTTCCCATCATAGCCGCATTTTGCAGCAGAGGAACCGTAATAAACTGATAGGCAAAAACAAGTGCTGCCACAATCAGAATCATGCGTGGATCCATAATAAGTTTAATATACTCCATCTTTGCTATATGCCATATTTTACTGATTGAAAATTTACCATGTTCCACGCAAAAACCTCCTTTTTATCAAACAATAACATCCTATCATAAGCACCAATGCCGCAGCCACCATCCAAACACCTGCCGTTACCAGATATTGTTTCCATGGATAATAAAGGATGCCCGTCGTTTCCCAAATTGCTATATTCCGGTTTCGAAGAAGCAAATCATACAAATAAATCAAGATAAACGGCATGCATAAAATAATATATCGATTTTTCAATAACGCAGTGAAAAACAAAACCGGTATACACACCAAACATCCATAAAAGAAAAACCGGAGTCCTCTCATGAGAAGAAGTGGCACAATTTGTGAAAGAACCGGTGTCTTTCCCATAGAGGTAAAAATCACAAACAAAATTCCTTCATACAAAAAACGCCCAAGCACAGCAAGCAGGCCACTGGACAAAACAGCCTCCGCCATACTTCCCACAATATACTTTCGTACACCAATTCTTGCCTGACGAAATAAATAATTGTTCGTCATCTTTTCATTCCAAAACACATTTAAGAATGGAAAGATAACAAGAATTGGCATAAACATCGCCATAAAAATACTGATTGGATTTGTAATCAGACTTTCAAATGTAATATCATTTTCCAGAAAAATCTGTCTCATCTGTCCCTCAAAAAACAAATCCCAAAAGGAATATTCCTTTCCGCTTTCATTGGCATAGCACACAGCCGTAAAACTTAATGCCGTAACACATAGAACACAACACCAAAACACCTTATTCTTTAAAATACGTTCTACAAAACTTTTCATCCAATTCATCGCTACCCTCTCAATAATTCCTCACATAATCAACGGTTCCCGTCTTGCAGTCCACGAGAGCAAATTCTTCCTGATTTTCTTTCTCTGAAAATAACATCAGATAACAAGGACTTGTCGTATACTTTTCTCCTGCCTCATGCTCACTCTCTTTTCCGGCATCGCTGCACATCCGGTAACAAAGCGATATCTTTGAAATATGATAACCATGATAGGAAGGAAGTTCTTTGGAAACAAGTTTTAGTGCACTTTGCAGTGATAATACCGTTTTGATTTCTTTTTGCTTTCCCACCTCGTACATTACACCCTCGTTTGACAAAAAACTATCTGCCCCCTTACAGGAACTAACCACAATCTGGTCATCGTAACAATCCGCATATTCAACCGACAAGGACTTCGTATCTGCACTCTCCATTAGTTTCTTTTGAACTAATTCTTCCACCCCATGATACGTTTTACGAAAACAAAAGCGCAAAAAAACACTTCCATCTTCACCATTTTTGTAAACATCAACTTTACTTGGCCGGCTTTTTAGTACGTTTTTCGCCACCGTTTTCTCCCACTTTTCTTCTTCCTTTTTCGCAAGTTCCACCGCCTGTTTCAGCGAAATTTTACCATCCTGCAGCTGATATGTTTTATTTTCATACTTTCTATCCAGCCATACGGTTTCTAAAAGATTCTCTTCCTCTATTTCATCCGATTTTTCTGACTTCCGGTAATTGATAAATCCATTATTTCCAAGCAGCAGACGTTCGCCCGTCTCTGTATTTTCATACTCCGGTCCCAGCGGCGAACTATTCGGGTTCTTTTTATAATACTTTTTTTGAAATCTCTTTTTCGGTACATAGGATTCAAAAATTTGATTTTCTTTCTGTAATAAATCACCTGCCTGCAAAAGTTTCGCCTCATACATCTTATCCGGCACATCAAAAAAAGCACAATTTTTAATATCAAGATTTTCAAACGATGTTGACCGGATATCGGCAAGTTCCCGCCTTAATCCATCCATATTTACATACTGTAAATCATTTTTGTTTTCGCCTGCTGCCTCTTCCGGGCTTTGAATGTAATCGCAGCCAACACATAAAATAATGGCTAAGATAACAAATAAAATGTGTGTGTGTTTCAATGGTATCCTCCTCTTATTGTTCTTTATACAATCTCCCCATCACTAATTTCAATTACACGCCCGCACCGTGCAGCGACTTCCATATCGTGTGTTACAATAATAACAGTTTTCCCGCCTTGATTCAACTTTTCAAACACGTCCATGATTTCCCCGGATGTCTTAGAATCCAGCGCACCGGTCGGTTCATCTGCAAGTAAGAACGCCGGATTATTTACAAGGGCACGTGCAATCGCCACACGCTGCTTTTGTCCACCGGAAAGCTGGCGAACCGGCTTTTTCGCCAACTCTGCAAGACCGACATTTTCCAATGCAGTCATAATTTTTTCCCTTCGTACATCATTTCCTTTTACTTTTCCAAAAATCAAAGGAATCTGAACATTTTCCTCAATGGTGTATTCATCAATCAAAGCATAGTCCTGCATGACAATACCAATTTTTTGATTGCGAAATCTGGCACGGTCTTTTTCCTTCAAATCTCCTACCGACACACCATCTACAAGATAACTTCCCTTATCGTAAGAATCAATTGCCGCCAAAATATGCAGTAACGTGGATTTTCCGGCACCGGACTTTCCGATAATTGCCACCATTTCTCCTTCTTCAATTGAAAGGTCAATTCCTTTCAAGGCACAAAATTCATTTGTCTTTCCTTTGTTGTATATCTTTACTAAATTTTTAATTTCAATCATAACATTACCCTCCACTTTATAAATCCGACTTTAATAACTCAACAGGATTTTTTTTCTTTAACATTCGTGATGCTACAAAGTAATATACTAAGCATACACAGACAACAACTAAAATCAATAACACCGTCGACCAAAAATCTAACTGAATATAAACATATTCACTTATTTTTGTCCTTTCTGCCAATATCAAAAACATCATGACAAACATTAATGAGATAACATTGGTTATAATAATCTGAATCAGCGAAAATAAGCCGTTTTTTCTCCATGGAAGTCCCAGAACTGAGAATACCGCATTCTCCCTCATATCCTCCGATAAGTTCAAGGTACAAACATTTATTACGCTAATTATTGTGATGCACAAAACACAAATAAAAACCGGCAGATACATCATAACCGTTTGCTGAAATTCATGGTTGCTATTCTTCATAAACCGCTCCAGAGGAGATAGCACGCAAACATCGCTTGCACCATATCCTGCTATATTTTTCCGCAGTGTGCTTTCAATTTGTAAAAGTTCCTTTTCCGTAGTATCATCCTGCACAGCAATAATATATTTTTGATTGTAAGTCATCGGAATATGATTTTGAATTGCCTGATTCTCCCTCATCAAAACCAACGCATATTCGGACTGCTGATAACTATACGTTGAATACAAATCCCGGTAATCTGTCCGGTACAACTGGCTCGAACCGATATTGGAGCCAATCACTGAAATACCTTCCTTTAATACTCCGCAAACCATTGCCTTGAAGGAATGTATTTCCCCATTTTCGTCGTAGTAGCCAAGGTTAATATGGCTGCCCGTTTTCCAGCCATACGGATTTTTAGAAACAACAATTTCAATTTCGTCATCACTTGCGTCTTTTTTATCAAGCCAGTCCCCGCTTTCCAATTCCGGCTTAAAATCATTAATTAAAGAATCCGGATACGCCAAAAAATTAGAATATCCTTCATTTTTTGAAGAGACAACGTTTCCATAACCAAAACTCATAACCGAATCCACTTTATCCATACCTTTTGTAAGCGAATCTTTTGTATCCCCATGACATCCGGAAGCCTCTACGACAAATCCCTTTTTCCCGTTCCAGTCTGCCACCGGACGATACCAGCGATATTCCTCACAAATAGTTGTTACTGTCACCAATAACACAATAAATAAAACAGTCAATTGTAAAATAATAAAACAATTTCTTTTTGTATGCCGAATGTAAGCACTTATAGCCAGTGAAACCATCACTTCTCCCCCTTTCGCATTTGTACTACCGTTTGCTTTGACATCTTTCCCGAAAGCAGGTAACCAATCAGAAGCACCACAAAAATGAAAATGGCACAAATCATAACATATTCTCTAATGCCATAAATCATAAACAGATAAGCAAACCAATTCTTTGCAAGTGGGTACACCAAAAAACGGAAAGTTAAAACTCCCACAACAAGGACAATTACCATATTCAGAAGAATTTCCGCAAAAAACATTCTCCTGGCGGTTCTTTTACTGCATCCACACAAAGAATACACGGCTAACTGTATTCTTCTTTTTCGGAAAATATAACGATAAATCATATACATATTTCCACCTGCTAACAAAGCCAAAAGTACACTGATTCCAATCATAGAATACTCTTTTTTCCGGTCGGCATTATTCTGAATATAAAAATCATCACATTCGCCCCCAATTGCTTTTAGTTCCTGACAAAAATCGTCGTACTGAGAGCGTGTTGGAAGCATTGTTAATTCAACAGAAAAAGTATCATAATGAGCCTTTTTCGGAAATGAAAGATATGGCATTTCCATTTCGCCATCCCCATTTACATTATTGATTCCAATTATCTGATAATTTTCTCCATCCAGAGCAATAGTCTGCCCGATATCTTTTTTTATATTAGGACTGATAACTACTACTTTTTCAGCCTTTTTGTAATGAACCGGCTGTGCCATTTCGCCATCAAGAGAACCCTTTACATTTTCCAATACGCGGTCACTATAGGAAAAAACACCATCTTTGTACTGAACTCTGTCCTGATAACTCATATCACTTCCCTTAACAGACGCATCAATATATATGTAATCAATGGAAAAATCATAGTCATCTGTCAGCGTTTTTATCACCTTTGTCAACTGTTCCCTTGTAACAGTGCTTTTTCTAAAGGATGCATTCAAAAATTTCGTATCTACATTTGCTGATAATTCATACAAATTATTTTGAAAAACACCAAACACAAAAAGAATGCATACCAATGACACAATCTGCGACACCATCAATATGGCAAACAATCCTTTTTGCTTCTTCAGAAAAGAAACCCAATTTTGTAATACCATTTCTTATCCCTCCCTTTTATTTGCTGTATTTATACCTAAGTTTATTTTTTTTCGCATATTTTTCCGCATAAGAACCTTTTTTAACATACAATGTTACCGTATCTTTCGAATAACGAAATTCACCTTTTTCTATCTTTGTTACACTGGAAGGAATGACAACTTTCTCCAGTTTTGAACACTGTACAAAACCACCTCCGATAGTTTCAATTCCATCCTCAATGGTTACATTTTTTAGCGTTGTTACATCATCATTATAAAAACTAATATCAAATCTATTAATTTTCTTTCCATCATATTTAGCCGGAATCACTAAATCACTTCTCTTCCCAAAGTCGTTAAAGGTATTAATATCCAAAATATTCTTTTTATTAACATTTATAACGTTCCATGTTTCCTGCTTACTCGCCTTCACAATACCAGATGTTTCATCATCCGGATTCGGCGATTCCTGTACACGACTGGCCGTTTGTGAAATAACACCCCCCTGCTTTTCTTCCTTCGGCAGTAAAAAATATAAACCACCCATAATAATAAAAAATACAATTACTGCCAAGATAAATACTTTTGATTTTGTCATTTATGATGCCTCCCTTTTATTACCGAACAATTCAAAACTCGAATTGTTCGGTAATTAATAACTAATTATATTTGTCTCTTTTAATTGCTCCTATTAATAATAACGTTCCAAGAAGCAAAAATCTGACAAATATTTTTCACATTCAATTTTCACATTCCCATTTTGAAATATCTTTTCTAATAGAATCCGCAGCAAATAATAACCGGCATATCCAATTACAACACCAGAAAAATTAGCAATCACATCATTAATATCAATCCTATGCATATTAACTCCGACAAAAGCTTCCACCCCTGCCTGTATAATCTCCGTGATAGCGCCAAATAAAATCCCGGAAACTATTATTTTACGCCAATCACATTTATAAAGAATCGGAACCAAAAAGCCAAATGGCACGGTTATAATAATATTTAAAACAAATGTCTCCACATCTTCTATTGATAAAAAATGAAATGGTATGTAATTTACACATTGTCTGTTTAGTTCTTCCATATCCACGTTTAAACAAATTGGAAACTGGGTATATTTGAGTACCTCTGCCATATAAGTAAAGAACAAAGTAAATACTATGATATAAGGAACTTTTCTTTTCTTATATTTAACATAATAAAACACAATCCCAATATATAAAAAACTTAGTGGCATCATAATTAACCAGTCAAAATCAATTTTCATTTTTTCTTTCACCTCCCATCTGCTATCATAACACAAAATACAACGTATAGAACATAAAAGTCATGAACGGTCGTTTTTTGGGTATGAACGGTCATTTTAGCTAGTTTTTAAATAACACATGCCACTATTTATTCTATTTTTGTGTCTCTTTTGATTTTTGTAATCATAAAAAAATCCTCCTTATATATCGTTCTACTAATAATAACGATACAAAAGGAGGAAATCTGACAAAAAAATTTATTTTTTTATTTTTGGTACAAACTATTTGCCATTTTCAATAATTCTGCCTTATAATTTCCTTTCTTAATAAGTAGAATCATATAGTTATATTCCTTATCATCCCACATAATCCATTCTTCATTTCCTTTTATATAATAATATGCCTCATAGCCCATAACACTTGTTTTGAGTTTTTGTTCATATTCAGAATCCGTATAAATTTGGTCTCCTTCCCTGACTTTACCACGGCTATACTGTAATGTATTCTTTTTTCCATCTTTGTTGAGGAAAGGAGTTACATTGCAGTGGAAGGAGTTGTATCCGAAAGGCCAGAAACAAGCTTCCTTTCCGTTTACATAGACACGTGCTTCGCTCATAGCCCCATCAAAAAGAAGTGTTACTTCTTTGTCGGCAGGAGCGTCAAAACTTGTTCGATACCAGCCTGTGCCTACGTATGGCAGTCCGCCGGTGCGTCCGGTTTTCAAGGAAGCTTTTTTCTCGAAGTTCTGTGTGACTGCTACATTTTGTAGGTCATTGTTTACATCAAACGGACCGAAGATTGCCCAATCATGTGGAATAACAACCGATTCCCATTTAGTGTCATTGAATTCCGGCTGACTGGCCTCTTTAAAATCTCCTTTACTGAATTTCCAGTTCTTCTCCAGCAGTGCCTCACTGCGTTGCGCTTGCATAGTGCAGGCGGCGGCCATCAAAAGTCCAGCTAATAACTGTTTGGGGTGTTTCATGTTCATTTTTACTTTTCAGGTATAAAATATTTTGGATTCGGCGTAAAGTTATAAAAAAGGATTCAATAATCTTATCTCTTGAAAGCATTTAATGCACTGTCCGGTTTGCCACTGTCGTCGAGCATCCCTTTGTGATAGTATTTCCATTCCTTCTTTCCTTCAAATGTAGGAAAAATGTCGGTTACACTTGTAAATCTCCCCGTCTTTTTGTTCCTTTGCTCTATATTTATTAAACAGAATAGTTCGGAATGAAAAAGCTAATTTATCTGCTTTTGTTACCATTGGCTCTGACAGTAGTTGCCTGTGGCGGTAAGAACGGAAGTTCAAATAAAGAATCAGTGTTGGCAACGCAAGACAGTGTAGACGCTCATGGATTGCAGCGTATGCAAAGTTCGAAAGCTGAAACTGATATTAAATTTAAGGGGAAAGATTATCACTCGCTGGTTTCGCGTACTCCCGACGAGAGTCTGCCTCACGTCTCCAATGAAATGGGGGATACCTATGTAGACAATAAGATCGTACTGCGTCTGATGCGCGGAAACGAGAAAGTTTTTGATAAGACGTTTACCAAGAATGATTTCTCTTCTGTGGTAGACGCGAAATTCCTGTCGAACTCTATTCTGGAAGGAATCGTATATGATAAGACTACTTCGCAAGGGATAGTGTATGCCGCAAGTGTCTGTTATCCGCAGACAGATTTGTATATGCCGCTCTCTATAACAATCACTTCAGACGGGAAAATGAATATAAAGAAAGTGGATATGCTTGAAGAAGAATATGATGATATCCCGTCTAATTAGCTCTTGGGATAGATATCGACAATGGAATTGCACAAATGTGAAAACATTTGAGACAAACGGAAGGCGACCTATATGGTTGCCTTTTGTATTTTTGCACCGTTAAAAACTTAATACCAACCATAGAATGAAGAAATACATTTTGGCTATCTGCGTGGTAGCAGTAAGCTGTACAGCACTGAACGCTCAAACAAAGAATACGCAAACATTGGTTCCGCTGACTGAACGGGTAAACGTACAGGCAGATTCGGCACGTGTTAATCAGATTATAGACGGTTGCTGGGTAGCAGTCGGATCTAAAAAGTCCCATGCCATTCAGAGGGACTTTACTCGTATGTTTAACGGAAAGCCTTCTTATCGTTTTGAACTGAAAGAAGACGATAATACACTGTCGGGATATGCCAAAGGCGAGACCAAGGGACGTGCGGAGTTCTCATACTGTTATGCAACATCCGATGATTTTAAAGGGAAACCTGCCGATACCTATAAGAAAGCGCAAATTATGAAAACCGTGTATCATCACGGAAAAGGAGCTTGCCCGCAAGGCTCTTCACGTGATTATGAGTTTTCGGTATACATCCCTTCTACATTGGGCAGTGATGTTTCCACTATTTTTGCTCAATGGCATGGAATGCCGGACCGTACATTGGTTCAGACTCCGCAAGGAGAAGTGAAGACATTGACAGTCGATGAATTTATAGAATTGGAAAAGACTACCATTTTTAAGAAAAATGTGGGCCACGAGAAAAAGGCCAAGTTGGACAAGCAAGGTAACCCCGTAAAAGATAAACATGGCAATCCTGTATATACAGCCGGAAAAGCTAATGGATGGTTGGTTGAACAAGGAGGCTATCCTCCATTGGCATTCGGATTCTCCGGAGGATGGTTCTATATCAAAGCAAACTCTGACCGTAGATGGCTGACCGACAAAGATGACCGTTGCAATGCAAATGTAGAAAAAACACCTGTCATGAAACCGGTGACTTCTGAATACAAGTCATCGACTATCGCTTACAAAATGCCTTTTGCCGATTTCCCGAAAGATTGTTGGATTACATTCCGTATCCATATTGATTGGACTGTCTACGGGAAAGAGGCTGAGACAATTGTAAAGCCGGGTATGCTTGATGTACAGATGAATTATCAGGATAAAGGTAAAAAGGTTAGTAAACACCTTGTAGACAATGAGCAGATTCTGATTGGACGTAACGACAAAGATGGCTACTATTTTAAATTTGGTATTTATAGGGTAGGTAACAGCACCAAACCGGTGTGTTACAATTTGGCAGGTTATTCGGAAAAGTAACTCCGGATAACAAGCTGCTGTTAGAGAAAGTTAAAGATTGGCAAACTCATAATATTCCAGAATCTTTTTAGGTTCTATATCGTTATTTGCATTATTAAAAACAAAGTGTAATATTAATGCTAAAAGGATAACGAT
>ENA-ORTN01003254-ORTN01003254.1-human-gut-metagenome-genome-assembly--contig:-NODE-3254-length-11720-cov-8.050836_pt1 | contig 11720 bp, 9 predicted proteins | sample MGYA00242070_ERZ509189 | MGnify/ENA primary metagenome ERZ509189 (study PRJEB26280, sample SAMEA2338821) | human gut metagenome | biome: human gut; feature: human-associated habitat; material: faeces...
CCATCGAGCTAATTGATCAGCCGTAGACACGATCACGTGCTGCGCACTGCTTGCAGAGCCCGCCTCCTGCGGGACTGCTACTGTATCATCTGCAAACGCCATCACTGACATACTGCTCATTACTGTTGCCGCCGCAAGTGCTGCCGCCGCAAATTTTTTCAAAACATTTTTCTTCATTGCTCTCTTCTCCTTCTTTTTTTCTAAATCTATCCAAAGGGACTCCCTATTCCCTACGAATACTGGTTTATTGATTCTTTTAGCCTCTCCTTGAAACTCTCTTCTTTCTGCTTTTCTTTCTTGCTGTTAACAAGTAACCACCCACCAGAACTGCTGTAATTCCGATTACGATAAATTTGAAAATTCCTTTATTTCCACTTGCCGGAAGATCGAATGCTTTATCATTAATGATAGTGTAAGTAAGGTTCCATGTCACACCACTTTCCGTTACTTTATTTCCATTCACTATATCTCCCTCATTATACGTATATGGAAGTGTTATCTTAATCGGCTCTTTTAAGAGCACATAACCGGCTTTTGTCTTTACTTCTTTCAGATAATATGTAATCGGAGTTTCTTCCGTTCCAGCTTTAATGTTATTGAAGACTAACTCTCCGTTATCTCCAGTAATACCCGTCAACTCTATTCCTGTGCAATCCGTTGCAACCTGCGTTGCTTCAGCATCTTTATATAAAGTGAACTTTGCACCCGCTAAAGACTCATTTTTTCCGGTTTTCTTTATTGTCCACATTTACTCCGATAACCTTGCCGTTATAGAAAGTGGAAATATCTTTGAAAATGGTATGTCCCACAATAATATGTTTTGCCTTATAACGGTCCATAATCATTTCTAGGGAGTCTTTTGCCAGCGGATTGTATTTGCCATCGGTGCGTACTAGTCCGCGATACCAGATGGGACCGCTGTTTCCATACAGGAAGGCTGTAAGTGGAGAAAGCTCTTTACGTTCTTTTTTCGTCATAAATAGTCCTTTGCTCATTTCTTCATTGACAGTGGGGATGCTCAAGTTCTTGTCATAGAAGTCTTTGCCTAGTCCGGCATGCACATATAGGTCGTTACCTATCATTTGCATGGTGTTACGGGTTCCCAACCATCTGCCCAGTTCGGTATCGGGACCGAATAGCCGGGGGTACTCCATCTTTAGTTTTTCTGCTAATATTTTATATTTTTCTTTGGTGTATCGGAGGTCATTGGCCAGCACCATCGGTTCATGATTTCCCAGTATGAACGATACGTGTCCTCCGGCTTTGGCTGCTTCCTCTTCCAGTTTGTAGAATAGCCAGAAGATTTGCGGTACATCTTTTCCTCTGTCAAAAATATCACCGATAATCATCAGATGGTTTTTCCCGAAGCTCCATTTGTAGTCTTTATCAATGATATGATTGCCTTGTAACAGGCTGATTACACAGTCCAGCCTTCCATGAGGGTCGGACATGACAAAAACTTTGTCTGCCTGAGGATAATTCCATCCGGGACGTTTTACCGGGTGTAGTTTTACATCAAATGGAAACCTGCCTTTGTGGTCTGTCACATGCAGGGTAAAGTTTTGAGGTAATGTGGTATAAGTGGTATCAATGATATTCCCTTTCTTATCTACATTGATTACTCTGATTTGGCCGTCAGGCTGATACAATACGTATGGACCGTCGGCTGTTAATTCTTCTTTTTTCTCTTTGTCTTTCTTTTTGTCTTTGAAATCAAGAGTTCCGGCACTAAGGCCGGAACTGATGAATGCGAGGGTAAATGCAAGAAGAAAGTAGTTGATAAAATTAGTCTTGCTTGTCATCGATTTGATTTAATATTAAAATTATAAATTTATAGGACATCTATTAATAATGTTCAGTAATGGGGCCTTCTCTATCATCTATTTCTTCTATATTGCTTGTTCCTTCTATAATATCTCCAGTTGCAAAATATTTTGAGAAGCTGAATTTTATATCTGGATTATTTTTATTTATTAGTTCTACATAAAGATGGATAAGTAAATCATCCTTTTTTATTGGGTAATGTGCATGAAAATGTTTATCACTGGAATCCCCTTCTAGAATATCAGTGCTAAAGCTGGAACCTCCCCCATAATACTTCATTTCATTTATATAGCCAAAAGGAGGGGCAGATGCATAACTGTTTGATTTGAAAAGTAAATTAGCTTTGGAATACACCCTATATTCTTGAGAAACAACAGGATTAACAAGAATTTCGTAATCTCCTACTTCATATTCATAAGTAAAATATCCGGCATCATAATACATTCCGATTTCTCCTTCGACATTTCTGATTATTTGAGGAGATTTTTTTAGATTCCACACACCAAGGGGAAAGTTATAAATGGGTACATCATTATTGTTGTTTGTGGTTCCTGCTACTGGAAATGACGAAATACTTCCCCAACCAGTTGTTGTTTGTTCACTTTCAAATTGCATTTGTGTATTTGTATTGATTTTTAGATCAATTTGTCCAATTGAAGGCTTACTTTTGTTGATGCCAATAATGGAACCTGCTAGACCTTTTAAAGCACTTACAGCTGCAGAGTCTCCTGACGTAACTAATGCTTTTAACCCGTTTTTAATGCCACTAACAGTTGCACCTTTAATACTGTTTCCAATACTTTTCCAAAAAGAATCTTTCTTAGTTATTCCGTTTTCAATTTCTTTACTGACTGTATTAATAAACCCTTCTTGATTAACTGCAATAGAAGTTTTTGAATTATTGAATGTATTGGCAAGATTGAAATTGAAGTTAGAAATATTAGTGGTGTTCATTACGATAGTACCTGTGATATCTCCACTTGTTTGAGCCATACCTGTAGTTTTTATTTTATTAACAGCCCAACCTCTAATTTCGAAATTAGCTAAGCTTTGTGTATTAAGACTAGGATCATAAGCACACTCTATTTCTATTCCATACCAATTGTTTGCTTTATATCCAGAGCTAACAAACTCGTTTCCTAAAAATGTACCTTCTGTACTTGCTATATATGAAGATTTTTCTGAACGATTTATGGGTATAGAAATTTCTTCCATAAAGTTGAATAGACTGGTAGTTTTGTCTGTACGGATTCCCCAAAAGGCCTCTGAACTACCTAAGCCTGCTGATGAAGCTATTTCATAAAAGAAAAAACGGAGTAATCCTGTATATTTGTGGTATAAAGCAAAATATTTTGTAGGAGTACTTTCGGTTATATTGCTATAAATGAGTTCCCAGCCATTTTCTCTAGAATAATATCGATTTGCATATATTGGATCAGAAGCATTCTCGTCTAACCATGTTGAAGGAATTCCTAGATTATTGCTGCTACCTTTTTTCCATGGAATTCCCATGGTAGTTATGGTATGTGTAAATGGGTTTATAGTTTCAATGTCATTTATACGGTCCCAATCAAAGTAATTATCAAAAGCAGAACGATTACTTGGTGGATTATTGGGGTGGGTGGTTATTATGTCATTGGTAAAGGTGTCATCACAACTATTAAATAAACATGAAGCAAAGATGAATAATAATAAGGATTTTCTCATATCTTTATGTATTTTATATAGTTAATTTCTCTTTAAGTTAGGGAGTGATAATACTCCCTAACTTAAAGAGAAGGATTTATTGATTTGGATTTTATCAATTTATGTTGACTATTATTTCAGATATTCTGGTGTTTGTACAATATTAGAATTAGCATTAATTTCTTTTTGAGGAATAGGTAATATTGTACGATAATAGTTTCTGTCGAAATCCATAGATGTTTTTTCGTCAGCGAAATGCACTACCTCTTTCATCATATCGTCTGTTTCGTTAATACGAGTTACTCGTAAGTTATTACGTAATAAGTCAAACATGCGGTGCCCTTCACCAATGAGTTCTTTCCTGCGTTCTTCTAGAACATCATCAAGGGTAACCTTTGCGGGCATCGTATAGTCCGGATTTCCTCGGAGTGCGATGGCTTTCAGGTATTTTGCAGCTTTTGTTGCATCTCCGTTTTTCACGGCTGCTTCGGCTGCATTTAAGTAAGTTTCGGAAAGACGTACTATAGGAATATTGGCATCCATAATATTTTCTCCAGGTTGTGGTTGATACTTATTCAAATACATTACTTTTTTGTCTTGATTAACTAATAACTTAATGCGTACATCATTAGGCGTTTCTAACAGATGGTGATAAAAACTGACTGTAATGCACATATCTTGATATCCTTTTGGAGAAGTTAGATATCCCATACTTTCATTGCCGGGGCTTTCGGTAGTAGTATTGACTATTTCGAAGAGAATTTCTCCCGGATTTGCTTCGGAGGCTTCCGTACCCCATACAGTGGGATATTCTTCGGTATTCCATAATTGGTATTTATTGGCTTCCGATCCTTTTATTGCTTCTTCTGCAGCTTGTAAAGCTTCACTGTTCTTCCCTATATACAGATATGTCCGACTTAACAAAGTTAATGTGCCCCATTTACTGATTTTACCTTTCTTATTTAAGGATAAATCTTTTTGATTCAAACTAGTACCTGACCATGAATATGTGGGTATCATTAAACTAGCCGCATTCTTTAAGTCTTTGATTATTTGATCATAACATTCAGCTACAGTGTTACGTGAAGGTTTACTGTCGGCAGTGGCTGATGCTGAAGTGATGATAGGTACTCCTAAAGAGGCTCCGTTATCTTTTAAATAAGTATATCCGAAGAAGCGCGTAAGGTCAAAAAGGGCCAGACCACGTATTGCTAATGCTTGTCCTTCCAAATCATTGCGGAAGATATGCTCATCTTCATCGTTTGGAAGAATTTCGATATTGTCAATGCCGTCTAAAATTACATTACAGTTTTGAATGATGGAATAAAGATATGACCAGTGTGTACTTGGTCCATTTGCAGGTAACCAATCCATTTGGTAATAGTGAGCTGTTCTACAAGTTGATTGTACAGCTTGCATGTCATCTCCTGTTACATCTCCGTAGTAGATTAAACGCCCGGAATACGCATAGGCATTACGCATTGTCGCATAAATGGCGTTTAGTGAATAATCAATGTCGGAGAGAGATTTGATACTCGTTTCTGTTGGAATTTGTGTGGACGGTTCTAAATCCAACCAATCGTTTCCACATGAAGTAAACAATCCGATGGATAAGACTATTGATAAAAAATTATGTAATGTTCTCATATTGTTGTTTTTTAGTGGTTAAAAATTGATGTTGAGACCAAAAGTAACGGTTTTTAAAGGCGGTGTGGTTTGAGTTGCACTACCGGCACTAACAGCTTCAGGATCATAATTGTCATAGGCCGCCCATGTCCATAAATTGCTTGCTGATGCATAAAAACGAACATTTCCTATATTGATTTTATTTGTCCATTCTTTAGGTAACGTAATGCCGAATGTGATATTTTTTAAGCGGAAATAATCAGTACTGTGGATACGGCGGCTACTTGTTATTTTATGCATTGATACAGAAGATGATTTACCCGGCATATATACTTCTATATTGGTTTGATCACCTGGCTTTTTCCAGCTATCACGATAATAAGTCGGAATGTTTGCATAGGAATCGTAACCGCCATGTTCTGTCTTTTGTGCCCAAGTATCATAAGAATATCCTCCGAATTGATAGGAGAATAAGAAATTTAAATCAAGCCATTTATAACGCAATGAATTAGAGATACCTCCGTTAACAGTTGGTTCTGCATGTTTATAAGGAATGAATTGTGCATTTTTAGAGTTCTCGGTAATTTCTTTTATATAATTTCCGTTCTCATCCAATTCATTGGTATAGAATAGAGGATTTCCTGTTTCAGGATTGATGCCCGCAAATTCTTGTACATAGAATGTACGATAAGAACTTCCTACTTTGTGTATTTGGGTTCCACTGACAATTTGTGTCTGTTCGCCATCTAATTTTACAACTTTATTGGAGTTATGACCTAAATTGAAAGTTGTATTCCAGCTAAAGTCTTTTATTTTAATATTAGTGGAATTAATAGTTAATTCAATACCTTTATTTTTCACTTCACCTATATTCATTAAATAACTACTAAATCCTGTTGTCATGGATACAGGACAGTCCATTAATAAGTTTTTAGTTGTACGGGTATAATATTCAATCGTGAAGTTCAGACGATCCCAAAAACCAAAATCCAAGCCAATATTCATATTATAATTGGTTTCCCATTTCAGATTAGGATTTGCAATTTGGGACATTTGAATACCGGGTTGCTCCAAGTAACCACCACTAATGGAGCTTAATCCCATATAGCCGAAATAATCAGAAGGAAGAGTACCGTTTACACCGTATGATGCTCTTATACGCAAGTCTGTCAACCAATCTTTTACAGGTTGCATAAATTCTTCTTCAATAGTACGCCATGCTCCGGATACAGACCAAAATGTTCCCCAACGATTGTCACGGTGCAAACGTGAACTGCCATCAACACGAAAACTAGCTCCTAGATAATATTTATTTTTGTAATCGTAATTCAAACGGCTTAAATAGGATACCAGTCTGTACCTTGAATCACTTCCCCCTACAGATACTGTTTTCATTCCATTACTAATGGCATGTTTGTCGGGAGTTGTAAAATTGTAAGCTTCCCCTGATAAATAGTCATTGTAGGTATCATCAATTTCATATCCGGCAAGAAAGTCCAAATGATGAATGTTGTTGAAAGTAGTTAAATAGCTTAAGGTGTTACTCCATACCATTTTTTTATATTCTCTTATGCGTTTTACTACTTCTCCATTTTCATCTTCACCGTTGGAAGTACGTGGGTCATACCATTTCTCACCTTTTACAGTAGTGTAATCATAACTGAATGTTGTTTTGAATTTCAGATTTTTTATGATTTCGTATTCGGCATAAAGCGTATTGAATGCGCGTAGCATTTTTTCATGTTTATAATCGTATTCAGCTGATAATTTGGGGTTGCGGTCATTGGCTTTACGAATAAATTTACGATTCCAACTGCCATCTTCATTGTAGACCGGATCTGAAGGAGTAGCCCAATTACGTGAGGAATAGAAAGGAGATGTATAAGTGAATCCTTCGTCATAAACACTCTGATTTACATTTGAGAAAAGTATCTTGGCGCCTACAGTCAATTTGTCTGTTGCACTGAAATCTGCGTTCAAACGCCCTGTTACACGTTCCAAACCGGAACCTTGTACAATACCGTTCTGCTTCATATATGATAAAGAAGAGTAATATTTAAATTTATCGCTGCCACCGGCTAGTGATGCTTCATAGGTAGAATGATGTCCCTTTTGGAAAAGCTCTTTATTCCAGTCTGTGAAACCACACCATGGAATTGGAGCATATTTATCGATTTGCCCATCTGCATAAGTTTTACTTTGTGACATTAGCTCTTCCTCTGATATATTAGGATTTTTATCAGCTAGTTTACGTTGTTGATATAATATCAATCCATTGTAAATATATTCACGTCGTTCTTCTCCCCCCATAACTGGGCGATAATCCATTGCGAAATCATTGCTACCCCAGTCTGCTTTTAATGAAATTTGTGCTTTTCCGCTTTTTCCTTTCTTGGTGGAGATTAAAATAACTCCATTTGCAGCACGTGAACCATAAAGGGAGGCTGCTGCAGCATCTTTTATTACTGTAATATTTTCAATATCCGAGTTGTTTAATGTAGACATTATGTCAAATCCGGAGTCGGAGCTGGTAGCAGCAACAGAACCGGATTGGACGGGAACACCATCGATTACGTATAGTGGAGAATTGCTTGCATTGAAAGAACCCATACCACGAATACGGATAGAAGTGGAGGCACCAGGCTGACCTGAACTGGAAGTGACTTGTACTCCGGGAGCATTACCTTCTAGCAAACTGGAGAATGAAACTACGGGTAAATCTTTTAATTCTCCTGTCTTCACAGTAGAAGCAGAACCTGCGTATGCCGATTTCTTGAAAGTACCATAACCGGTAACAACCACTTCTTCCATAACATTATTATCAGGAGCCATGACTACTTTCAGTGTCTTTCCGGCAGTGGCTTTAATTTCCTGCTTGCCATAACCTATATAGGAGATAATCAAAGTGGCAGGTATACGGTCTACATCTAATGAGAAGTGCCCGTCCAAATCTGTAGTAGTTCCATTCGTAGTACCTTTGACTAAGATATTCGCTCCAATAATAGGTTCTCCCGTCTCATCCAGTACTGTACCGGTTAATGTTGTTTTCTGTTGAGGAACAGCAGACTCTTTTTCTTCAATTTGCTTGATAGCAATAACGCCGTTGTGAACTGAATAGGTCAAACCGCTATTCATAAGACATTTATCAAGCACATTGGCTATTTTTTCGTTATTTACATTTAGGTTTTGGACTTTTATTTGTTTTACATCATTGGTGCTGTACACAAAAGTAAAGTCGGTTTGTCTTTGGATTTCCCAAAGAATTTCACTCAACGTGGCATTCTTGAATGAGGCTGTGACAGTGGCTTGTGCAAACACTTTGTTGGCAGCCTGCATAAAACCTGTGGTAATGATACAGAAAAATAGGAACGTAATCCACAAACGTTTACTACTTTTACCGTGATTGGTGTAGTTGTGTTTTTTGTCCATAATACATCATTTTTATTAGTTATAGAATGTGATTGTTTTGTTATTGACTTTTACGTGTACTTTTTGAGTCTCTTCCAACAAACGTACAAATGGAGTGATTTCCGAATACCGATCTACATTGCATCCGAAGCGTAGGTCTTTTATTTTCTCATTGGCAAAAATTACTTCCATATCATACCAGCGTGATAGTATTTTCATGATATCTTCCAATCGCTGGTCTTTGAAATGAATTTTTCCTTTTATCCATGAGGTATAAAATCCGGCATCTACCATGCGTATCTGTATGCTGCTGTTTCCAAGGCTGATGGTAGCTTGCTGGGAGGGCTTTAAAATACAGCTTTCTCCTGTTTCTGTATTTACTTTGACAGAACCGTTTACCAAAGTTGTCTGATACTCTTCCTGTGGATAAGCAGAGATGTTGAATGTGGTTCCCAACACTTCTACTTGCATGCCTTGAGTGCATACTATAAATGGTTGCCCTGTTTTGCAGACTTCAAAATAGGCCTCGCCTTCCAGTTCCACTTTGCGTGGACCGTTATCAAATGTCACAGGAAAGCGGAGACTGGTCATTGCGTTCAGATGCACTTTTGTTCCATCACTTAACAATAGAGCATATTCTCCACCTCGTGGAGTTTCCACTTTATTATATACAGGCTTGTTTTTTTTAGCTGTTTTTGATGTTACTTGGTAATTCAGCATTGTAGAGTCCATGTGGACTCGGGCTCCGTCTATTTTCTCAAGCAGACTCTCTGTTTCTTTATTTATATGGATTGTCTGGCCGTCCTCCAATGTCAGAATAGCTTGGGATTCCCCAGGTAGAATGGATTGTGCGATGAACTGTTTGTCCGAAAGAGAAACGGGCGAGGTGAATTTCATGGAAATACTTACAAAAAGGACAGGTAACAGAATGATTGCGACATAACTTACTATTTTGATATATCTGCTTCTGTTATTATTTCTTTTGATTCGTTTTTCCACTTCTTTCCATCCGGATGAAGGATTGAATGCCGTATTTTTCCGGAAATGTTGCTTTTGGTTTTCTTCATCACAAATTTTCTTGAATAAAATCTCGTGCGCTGTAGATTCTTCTCTCCAAGTAGTTAGTTTTATTGTTTCTTCCGGGGTTATTTCTTCCGACAGATACCTTGCTATGAGGTTGGCTATATAGAAATCTTGTTTTATCATATTTTGACCTGTTTTTTATCTCTTTTATAATAAAACAGGTCTGTTTGAAATTTGGGTGAATAATAAAACGACTTTTTTGAAAAAAAACAAATTAATGTCTTTTTATATAAAGAACAAGAGGAAGTAATAGTAGTCTTTCAAGTTCTCTCTGAGTTTCTTGTAGGCTATTTTCTTTAATGTATGGACTGTTTCTGTAGATATGTTTAGTCTGTCTGCTATTTCTGCGTTTTTTTTCCCTTCCAGAGATAGTTGCATAATGGCTTTCATTTGGTCGGGTAATTTATCTATGGCTTCAGAAACGATACGATAAGTTTCCTCTTCAACGATTGCATCGTGAAAAAAGGAATCCTTTTTCTTTTCGATGACATTTTGAGCGTATTCATATACTACTTTTGAATGCTCCAGTTCGTTGAGTGCTTTATTGCGTACAGCTGTATATAAAAATGCTTTTACCTGATGCAGATAAAAAAAATCTTCTCTTATTTGCCATAGTTTGGCAAATGAATCTTGTACAATATCTGCTGAAGTTTCTTGATTTTCTGTATATTGATTGGCAAATAAGCATAGAGTTACATAATATTTATTGAAAATATCATGAAACCCTTGCTCATTGAGCTTAATACTTATAGTTGTATGAGAAGTTCCAGCTGCCACCTTTGCTTTTAATTTTCTCTAATTTTAGTGCGAATATAGAGAAAATTAATTAAAAACAGCCTCTTATTCTATTAAAATATTATTTTAGATTTTTATCGGTTTGACTTAACCGATTGAAGAATAAACTTTTAGCGAATTATTTGAGAAATAGAGGTAACGATTTGGCAACTGTGCGAATTTCAGCGTTTTGCGTTGCTATGCTGTCAAATAACTCTTTCTAAATGCAAAGGTAATACTATTTTTTTCAATAAGCAATATTTTGATTTCTTATTAGCCTCTAAATTGGCTATCTTTGCTTTCCGAAATCAAATGAAAGTCCTATGATACAAGATAATTCAATTGTAGTTAGAGAATATTTGACGACAGATAAAGAAGCTGTCATGAATTTAATCAAATTAAATACACCCGATTTCTTTGCAGAGGAGGAAACCAATGATTTGAGCAATTATTTGGATAAAGAAATAGAGCTTTATTATGTCTTGCTCGTTGATGGGAAAGTGGTCGGATGCGGTGGGATAAATTTTGCAGAAAAAAGAACCATTGGAAAAATAAGTTGGGATATTATACATCCAGACTATCAAGGCAAATTATTGGGTAGAAAGCTTTTAATGTATAGAATTGAAGTTTTAAAAGCTATTCCCGGTATCAAAAAAATAACAGTCCGAACCTCGCAATTAGCATATAAGTTTTATGAGAAGCAAGGATTTACACTGAATGAAATCAAACGAAATTATTGGGCTGACGGTTTTGATATGTATAGTATGCAATATAACGAATTATAACTGTAAGATATTAGGGATAAGGGCAACCCCATCCCTAATATTTCTACAACTTCATTCCCCTGCCTTTCCTTTGCGGCTGTATGGGGCGGTGTATGCTCTGCCTTAGCTTGTCGAACTGCTCCTTGAACCACTCGGCAATGGGCTTTCGGTCGATGGCAAGAACTAATTTCGTCCCGTCCGTCGGGTCTTTCACCACTTGAACCCCTGCCTTTTCGGTCTTGAATTTCCGTCCGTGTTCCTCCGAGTATAGTTCCCCTACATACTCCAACGGCTTTCCCTTGACGAGCGTTGCCGTCTGCCCGTCGCTGAACCCGACAAGGCGGCATAGGTTTTCGATACGGAGCATTTCACGGAAATAGGGGAACCATGCCGCCGCCCGTGCGATTACCGTTTTCAGAAACGATATTTCCTGCTTGTGCTTCGCTTCCTTGTCCGCTATCTCCTTGCGGTGTTTCTGCTGTATCTCCGCCATTTGTCGGCTGTGGTCGGTCTGCATGGTCTGTATTCTATCTTGCAGGGCTTCGACGGCTTCCC
>ENA-ORTN01003257-ORTN01003257.1-human-gut-metagenome-genome-assembly--contig:-NODE-3257-length-11708-cov-12.975886_pt1 | contig 11708 bp, 9 predicted proteins | sample MGYA00242070_ERZ509189 | MGnify/ENA primary metagenome ERZ509189 (study PRJEB26280, sample SAMEA2338821) | human gut metagenome | biome: human gut; feature: human-associated habitat; material: faeces...
CTCGCATCCAACCTTTGCTCCGAGGTCACAAATATGCTTTATTTATCTTCCAGAGGGCTGTGTTTTGCTGGGGATGGAATTGCTTTTTATTGTTGGAGGGATTTGAGGACGCTCCAGAAGGTTATAGCTTTCGTTATAACTGTTTTTTGAAGAATTGATTCGAATTACTTCTATCTCTCCTGACTTCTTCCCCAAATCTTTCCACAAATTTGCCCGGGTAGCCAGAAAACAGAAGTCCGAGAATCAAATCATCTATATTTGTGATTTGATTCTCGGACTTCGTCTGTTTACTCACCCCGGCAAATTCCTATTTTCTATGCAGGATTCTGATGGAGTTGAGCAGGCACAATACCGATACTCCTGTATCAGCAAATACCGCAATCCACATATTTGCGAATCCAAACAGACCCATAATCATAACGATAATCTTGATTGCAAGTGCAAATACAACGTTCTGCCATGAAATACTATTTGTCATTTTCGCAATGCCGATGGCTTCTGGGATAGCTTTCATTTCGGAATTCATGAATACGACATCTGCTGCTTCGATTGCTGCGTCTGCGCCGCTTCCCATAGCTGCTCCAACATCAGCTCCGGCAAGTACCGGTGCATCGTTGATACCGTCTCCGACAAACATAACCGCTCCATGATTTTCTCTGATTTTCTTCAATTCAGATAATTTGTCCTGTGGAAGCAGTTTTGCGTGTACTTCATCAATTCCGGTTTCTTTTGCTACAGCATCTGCACTTTCCTGTGCATCACCCGTAAGCATTGCTGTAATAATTCCCTGTTTCTTTACAGCGGCGATTGCATCTTTGGCATCGTCTTTTACGGTATCGGAAATGACGATATTTCCAACAAATTTGCCATTTAAGGCAACGAGTACTTCTGTACCAAAGTTTTCTTTCTGGTATACACTTAAGTCTACGTTCTGTGCATCCATAAGCTTTCTGTTACCACAGAGAACAACACCTCTGCTAAGTTCTGCACGAATACCATGTCCGGCAATTTCTTCTACTTTCGATGGTCTTTCGATAGAAAGTCCCTTTTCTTCAGCTGCTTCTACGATGCTATTTCCAATTGGATGTGTAGAAGACAATTCACAACTTGCACTGATTGCTAATAAATCATTGGCAGTCATTGCATTTCCTGCTGGATTGGCTTTTTGAACAACAAAGTTACCCTTTGTGATCGTTCCAGTCTTATCCATTACGATTGCTTTTACATTTTTCAGGCTTTCAATTGCAATTCCACCTTTGAAAAGGATACCTTTCTTAGAGCCTGCTCCGATTCCAGAGAAGAATGCCAGCGGTACACTTAATACTAACGCACATGGACAACTGATAACTAAGAATGTCAACGCTGTGTAAATAGATGCTGTTCCGCTTGTTCCATGAATCGTATTTACTGTTCCTGTATAGGCACTGTCTACGAAGAAATGCCAGTTCAGGGAATCTGGTAAAATAAATGGAAGTACTACTGCTACAAATAATGCGAATAATACAACGAATGGTGTGTATACTCTTGCAAAACGAGTAATAAATTTATCAATGTTTGGTTTACTTGCCGCTGCATTTTCCACAGAGTCAAGAATTCTTGTTACCATAGATTCTTCAAGAATTTTTTCTACACGAATCTTTAACTGTCCAGATGTATTCACACATCCGGAAACGATGTTGTCCCCTGCCTTTGCCATAACAGGTACTGGCTCACCGGTAACTGGTGAAGTATCAATACGGCTCTCTCCATCAATGATAACACCATCTAATGGAATACGGTCACCCGGACGGACTAAAAGGATATCTCCTACATTTGCTTCTTCCGCATCAATAATACGGACATCATTTCCAATGACAAGATTAACAACTTCTGGTCTTAAGTCAACCGCTTCCATAATCTGAGTACGGCTCTGCTCGGTTGCTTTTTCTTCAAAATACTCACCGATACGATAGAAAAGCATTACGCCTACTGCTTCCGGGAATTCCTGAATACAGAACGCACCAATTGTTGCAATACACATAAGGAAGTTCTCATCAAATACCTGACCTTTCATGATATTCTTTCCAGCTGTGATTAATACCTTGCCGCCAAGAACTAAATAAGCAATCAGAAACAGGGCAAACATTGGAATGGTTGGTACATTTCCCACATGTTCAAGAATTTCACCAATGATGAAAATAACTGCTCCCACGCCGATGCTTACAAGAGGATTGTTAAAAGAGAACTTCTTCTCTCCTGCTTCTTCAGATTTTATCACTTTATTGTCTTTTGGAACAATTGTGATTCCATCTTCCATTGCATCAATTGTCTCTTTAATCATCGGAATCATCTGGTCTGGATTCTTAGCAGAAAGTTTCATCTGCTTCGTTGCATAAGTAATTGTCAGGTCATCCACACCATTTAATGTTCTTAACTTTGCTTCGATCTTTGCTGCACAGTTTGCACAGTCAAGACCTTCTAAAATATATACCTTTGTATTGGAAATGCCGCTTAGCTTCTTACGCTGTCTTGGAACAATTGTTACTCCATCTTCAATAGAATCTACAACTGCCTGCATCTTTGGAAGTAACTCTGCCTGATTATTTGCTGAAACTCGAAGCTGCTTTGTTGCAAATGCCACTGATGCGAATCCAACTTCCGGCATCTGACGAATCTTCGCCTCAATCTTTGCTGCACAATTCGCACAGTCGATTCCCTCTAAAATATATACTTTCTTCTCCAAATCTTCATCTGGCATATGACAGTTACATTTTGCAAGGCTCTCTCCACAAACATCACAATATTCTACATAGGAATTACACTGCTCACACTGACAGCCTTCCGGATGTCCTTCTACCTGATGATAGTCTACCTGAAAATGTGTGTGTGAACGAGTTGCCTGTGGTTTTGCTGGTTCATGATGGTGGTCATGTCCGCATCCACACTCATCTCCGTGATCATGGTGATGATGATGCTCATGGTCGTGGTGCTCATGTCCGCATCCGCACTCTTCTCCGTGATCATGGTGATAATGATGCCCATGGTCCTCGTGGTTATGGTCGTGGTGGTCGTGTCCGCATCCACATTCTTCTCCGTGCTCATGGTGATGATGATGCTCGTGGTCCTCGTGGTTATGGTCGTGGTGGTCGTGTCCGCATCCGCACTCTTCTCCGTGCTCATGGTGATGATGATGCTCGTGGTCCTCGTGGTCATGATCATGGTCGTGGTGGTCATGGCCACATCCACACTCTTCTCCATGTTCATGGTGATGATGCTCATGATTGTGAGTTTCTGCTGCTTTACGTCTGCTGCGGGTTCTCTCAACAACTTCTACATCTGGTTCCATAGACTGAATTGTCTCTCTGATTTTTGGCAGAACCGCTTCCGGATCTTCTGCTGCAAATCGAAGCTGCTTGGTTGCAAATGTAACGGATACATCGCTAAGCTCCGGCAGCTTACTAAGCTTTCTCTCAATCTTGGCTGCACAGTTTGCACAATCAAGGTTCTCAAGAATATATACTTTTCTCTGCATTGTGATACCTCTCTTTTTGATATTATAGAATTACCCCAGTACATGTTGAAAAACAACAAGTAATCTACACGCTCTAGAGCATTTTTCAAACACTCTCTAGGAATCGGTATGTGTCATATGTATTAATGCTTCTTCCATAATATCTACAATATGCTGGTCATCCAGTGAATAAAAAACATTTTTTCCTTCCCGTCTTGCTCTTACCTGATGCATCTTACGCATTACGGCAAGCTGGTGGGAAACTGCAGACTTAGTCATGTCAAGGAAAACTGCAATATCACCGGCACACATCTCCTGCTCCTTTAGTGCATACAGAATCCGTATTCTTGTGTCATCTGCTAAAACTTTAAAAAAGGATACTACCTTATCAATCTCGCAGTCTTTCGGCATACTCTTCTGTACCTTTTCAATACTTTCAGGAAACATTGCCACACAATCGCTCTTTTTCGTTCCCATAACTTCCTCCTTCATCAAACAAATAATTGAATACTTGTTCAACTGTCCTTATTATAGTTGAACGAGTGCTCAATTGTCAATAGGTATTTTTAAATTTTTTCTACTTTTTCAGTATGATATAAATTTTAAATAAATTTCTATTGTAAATCACATGGTAACCCTTACTCAGTCAAAGAAACCTTTTTTCTGAAATTTTATTAAAACCTGATTACATTTCCTGTGCAGTTAAAAATAAATTTTTCTCCAAAGTTATTTTTTATCGTTTCTAAATTGTCCTCTCCCGTACAATGGGAAACGGCAATAAAATTTATATTCATTTCTTTTAAGTCATCTATTGTCTTTCTAAGCCGCTCTCCGTCAGCTTCCATCAAATGGGTTCCTCCGACAACTCCGCAAATCTTTTTACCACTTCTCTTTTCAATTGTTCTAAGAATATTCATAATGCCCGGATGAGAACATCCCACTATAACGACAATGCCTTGCTCGGTATCTAATGCTACGGCAATTTCGTCTGTGAAAGAATCCTTCGTATATTCAGATATTACTTTTTCTATTGCCGGCTTCACGCTCAATTCGTCAGAAGAACAATTGGTACTGTACGCAGTCATTCCTTCCTCTGTTCCAGAGTGTGTTTGAAAAAAGCTTTCTGCAAAGCAACCAGCAACAATTTCCTTGTCTTCTTTTTTTACAAAAAAACGAGGATTTAACTGTTCATATCCTACAATGCGCTCAAAGTTACGATATAATGTTACTCCCGGAAAAATCATTTGCATATCTTCTTTTACCTCACAAACGGTTATTCCTTTTTTCTCTAATTCTTCCTTGGAAAATGCAATCCCAATATCTTTCATCGTTCCATCGTTTTTCTCATAATATTTTCCCTGAAAAAAATCTTTTCCCACATATATTTTTCTGATTGTCTCTTCTTCTATGAGTCTTTTCACACCACCAGCATGATCATAATGGGCATGGCTAATTAATAATGCACTTAAATTTTCAAGAGAAATCCCCATTTTCGCTGCATTTTCATAAAATATTCCACTCTGCCCTGTGTCCATTAACAGACAAACCTGTTCCTCTTGATTCTCACTTTCAATCAAAATAGCAAGACCATGCTCACACATATATCTTTCCTCTTTATCCACATGATTTTCAATCAACGTAGTCAGCTTCCATCTCATAAAAAGTTCCTCCATTCTCTATAAATCATGATACAATAGATTTAGATTTTTGAGAAGTTTTTTTAAAGTTAAGCTGTGACTATAGTAATTCCACAATTACTATAAAAAACCCATCATTATAAAATGCAATTACTACGCTATACAACTACACTATATCTCAATACTTTCCTCTTTTTTAAGTGTCCGTAGTGTAATATCCATTCAGTAATAACAGTTTATGAATAATGATTTGACAGTTCACAATAAAAGATGTACAAGGTAAACTGGCAAAATTATATTCAATAATACTTTTAGAAACCAAATGGATGAAGCAGTAGTTACATCTATAATTACAATAAATTATTTCTGGAGGTTTTATTATGAAACATTCTCTTCATTTATACGGAACTCTTGGTCCTGCCTGTGCCACAAAAGAAAAAATCCGCACAATGTTTTTATCTGGCATGACCGGAATGCGCCTTAACCTTTCCCACAGCAATCTTGATGACTGTAAAGACTGGCTGCAGCAATATTACGAAGTTTCCGAACGTCTGCACATCGTTCCTGAACTTCTTGTTGATTTACAGGGTCCTGAACTTCGCATCGGAACTCTGGATATTCCACTCTCCCTTTCCGAGAATGATCTTATTTTTCTTGTATCAGAAAAATCATTTGATAAAAGAAAAGAAAACTCCGCTATATTTTCACGAATCATAGCTGGAGAAGATGAACTTTCTATTATTCCATGTCCTGATATTCTTTTTTCTTATTTCGATGAAGGACAGGAAGTAAAATTAAACGATGGAAAAATTGTATTAGAATTATCGGCACCTTTAGAAGAAGATATTTTCTGTGCCAAAGTCAAAAAAGGCGGTGAACTGACTTCAAGAAAAAGTATTGCAATAAAGGATGTTACCGTTCCTCTGCCTGTACTCACCGAAACAGATAAACAAAATCTGAAATTACTCAGAAAATATCACGTTACCGGTGTTATGCTTCCTTTTGTAAGAAATGCTGATGATTTAATCACTCTCCGAAAGGAACTGTGTGCCGACGGTATGGATTATATACGCATCTTTGCAAAGATAGAGTCGTTAGAAGGTGTAGAAAATCTGCCTTCTCTCCTGCCTTTCTGTGATGAAATTGTTATAGCAAGAGGTGATCTCGGAAATGCCATTCCTCTGCCAAAACTTCCCGCCATCCAGAAACGAATCGCCATGACCTGTCTGCGTGCAAAGAAACCATTCATGGTCGTAACCCAGATGCTCGCCTCGATGGAGCAAAATCCTGTACCAACCAGAGCAGAAGTAACGGATATCTTTCAGGCAGTCTTAGATGGGGCTTCTTCTCTCATGTTAACGGGAGAAACTGCTGTTGGGGCTTATCCTGAAGAAGCGATAAAAATACTGGCACAAACAAGTGAGGAAGCCCTTCGCTTTAAGATAGCGAAATTCTGATTTGCCGCAGGCAAAGGAGACGCTCACAGTAAATAAAAGAACCTATATTTGTGACTTTAGTCGCTGCGGTTTGAATACTCGCTTATACACGCTCGTATCCAAACCTTGCTCCGAGGCCACAAATATAGGGTATGCTCTCTCTTTGGGTGCTGTCTTTGGCTGCCTATGCAAACTCAGAAATTGTTTTGAGAAAGATTTGAGGGAGACTTTCAGGAGTTCGTCTGCTCCGTAACCTCACAACTCAGAATTTCTCTATTGAAGATTCAGTCTCTTTGTCATGATGTATTTACTTCCCATCCAGCATACGGCTATCAGAATAATATTAAATATAAGTCCTGTAATCAGAATTGGATTAAGGAAAGTTCCAAAGGAGTAGTTATTGCTGTAAATATTCACCCGCATAATTGTAGTGCTGCCGAAGTATCCCCAGACTATAAGCTGGATTAATCCAAATATCTGCTGAACAACATAAATTCCAACATATGCCCCAATGGAAGCAAGTACTTTGTGGCTGGAGGCAAGATTTCCAAGTGTGATACTGAAAAACAGTATACCAATTGCCAGGAATGGTGATAGAACAAGGGCAATAATAATTAATGTTGTAAAGAGCGGTGTCTGGCTTGCATAACGTATCAGAGTGCTCCAGAAAATACTAAAGTTAGAGAAAAGCTCTGTACTTCCTACCAAAATAAAGATAGATATGCTGATAACTACAACGTCAATAAGAAGCCATAGTAAAGCAGCAAGTTCTTTTGAAAGCAAAAGCTGTGATGGTGTTACAGGCAGGGTATTTGTAAGGTAGCCCTGGTCGGTAAATACATTTTTATGAAAATGATAGCCGCTATATATATAAGTAAAGATAGCAATACTTGAAATGACAATGACAAGAGCAAAAATAAGAAGCATTGTCAACGTGCCTATGATAGTGGAATCGGTGTTTAATAAAGCGTCTGTTCCTCCGCTTATTGTAAAATAAAAGCGAGATAAGAGGGCAAATAATAACACGAATCCATGAATTGGCAGTAGAAGCTTTGAAATAGAACGCCATTCATATTTAAATAATTTTCCTAACATTTGAATACCTCCCGGAATAATACATCTACTGATTTTCCCTGATTAAAACGAATATCTTCCACATCATTTTTCAGGACGATATGTCCGTTTTTGATAAAAACAACTTCATCCAAAATATTTTCCACGTCAGAAATAAGATGCGTGGAGATGAGGATGGTGGAATCGGGTTCGTAATTGTTGATAATCGTACTTAAAATGTAATCTCTTGCAGCAGGGTCCACTCCGGCAATCGGCTCGTCGAGACAGTAAAGTTTAGCGCGGCGGCTCATGACAAGGATTAGCTGTACTTTTTCTTTTGTTCCTTTTGAAAGGGTTTTGATTCGGGCATTTGAATCAATGTTTAACTTTTCTAACATGGAAATTGCCCGGCTTCTGTCGAAGTCTTCATAAAAGTCCTCAAATAATGTAATTGCTTCTGAAACTTTCTGGGTTTCATCTAAGTAGGTACGCTCTGGGAGATAGGAGACGATTTTTTTCGATTCGACTCCAGGGGTATTTCCATTGATAAAAAGTTTTCCGCCTGTTGGAGCAAGTAATCCGTTGATTAACTTGATTAAAGTAGTCTTTCCACTGCCATTTGGCCCAAGAAGACCGATAATTCTGCCGGATTCTAAGGAAAGAGTAATATTGTCGAGTGCCTGTTTGCGGCCATATTTTTTGGATAGATTTTTACATTCCAGAATTGTACTCATTTCTGATTCTCCTTTCCGAGTTTTTCAAGTAAAGTGATTGTCTTTTCGTAATCAAATCCCATCTGTGACATTTTATTAAGAAATTCTTTGATTTGTGTGGATGCCAGTTCCTCTCTCATTTTTTCAATCATAGCTTTGTCCTCTGTAATAAATCGCCCGCTTGTTCTTGCGGAATGAACCAGGTTCTCTCTTTCTAATTCGGAAAGAGCTTTCTGCATTGTGTTGGGATTTACCCCCGCCTGAGCAGCTAAATCTCTGACCGAAGGAAGTTTGTCGCCCGGCTGATATTTGCCTGATACAATATCCAGCGATACTTTCTCGATAATCTGAGCGTAAATTGGACGGCTGGAGTCAAGATTCCAAGACATTTATAACACCTCCTTTAAGTTATCAACACTTACATTCAAGAATGCCTCGGCATTTTTGCTGCAAGCTGCGCGTCATCTCACATCTGATACAATTCTATTTTGCAGGAAAATGTAATAAATTCCTTACAATAAAATCATGTATTATTGTACTAAGTGATTAATACAATAATACATGTAGGACGAGAAAATGTCAACACAAAATAAAAATATTTTTTCGCCCATGACTTTTTTGCAAGTTTGAGATACAATGGTGAGAGTGTATTTAAAATGAGAGAAGATTATAAAAACTAAAGAGGAGGAAAATATGGAAAATAAAAAAGCATTTGGTCATGCTCTTGCCATTTTTACGATTTTTATCTGGGGAACAACGTTCATTTCTACAAAAATCTTGCTTCAGGCATTTCAGCCAGTAGAGATTTTGTTTTTCCGTTTTGTCATGGGATTTATTTTACTGTGGATTATGAATCCGCACCGCCTGCCATTTAAAAGCTGGAAGCAGGAACTGACATTTGCAGCAGCAGGGCTTACCGGAATGACCTTGTACTATTTAATGGAAAATATCGCACTGACCTATTCACAGGCATCAAATGTTGGCGTTATCGTTTCGATTGCGCCAGTGTTTACGGCAATAACAGCACGCATTTTCTTAAAAGAAGAAGGAAAACTTCGACCAGCATTTTTCATGGGGTGTGTGATTGCCCTCATTGGAATTTCCCTGATCAGTTTTAGCGGAACAACGATGCACCTAAATCCGATTGGCGACCTTCTTTCTGTTGGTGGAGCCATAATCTGGTCATTTTATTCCGTACTTTCCAAAAAAATAGGAAGCTTTGGTTATTCTGTAGTTCAGGCAACAAGAAGAACCTTTTTCTATGGAATACTATTCATGATCCCGGCATTATTTATATTTGATTTTAAATGGAATCTGACCCGTTTCGCCACATCGGCATATCTATTCAACATTTTCTATTTGGGACTTGGAGCATCCGCTATCTGCTTTGTCACATGGAACATGGCAGTAAGAATACTTGGAGCAATCAAAACAAGCGTATATATCTACCTCGCTCCGGTAGTAACAGCGGTAACATCCGTCATTATTCTACATGAAAAAATAACATTTTTATCCGGCTTGGGAATCCTGTTAGTACTCGGTGGACTTCTATTATCTGAGCAAAAGAAAAAATTTTTTTCTATTAGGGGTAGAAAGCAAACGGAAAATGTTATAGAATAAAGTACAGAATGATAAAAGACAGGAGGAACATCTTTGAAAAGAGAAACCGTTATAGTAATAGATTTCGGTGGACAGTATAATCAGCTTGTTGCACGCCGCGTTCGCGAATGTAACGTATACTGTGAGATTTATTCTTATAAAACAAACATTGAAACAATCAAAGCAATGAACCCAAAGGGAATCATCTTAACAGGTGGACCAAACAGCTGCTACGAAGCAGATTCCCCAACCTATACAAAAGAACTTTTTGAACTGGGAATCCCTGTTCTTGGTTTATGCTACGGCGCACAGCTTATGATGCATATCCTTGGTGGTAAGGTAGAGGCAGCTCCAGTACGTGAGTACGGAAAAACAGAAGTATTAGTAGATAAAAAAGATTCTAAAATCTTTGCAGACGTATCCGAGAAAACTATTTGCTGGATGAGTCACTTTGACTACATTTCCAAAGTAGCACCAGGATTTGAAATCAGCGCACACACAGCAGACTGTCCGGTAGCAGCCGCAGAGAATGCAAAAAAAAGTTTATATGCTATCCAGTATCATCCAGAAGTTCTTCATACAGTAGAAGGAACAAAGATGTTATCTAACTTCGTATTAGGCGTATGTGGATGTGCAGGCGACTGGAAGATGGATGCCTTTGTAGAGAACACTGTAAAAGAAATTCGTGAAAAAGTTGGTGATGGACGAGTATTACTTGCCTTATCTGGTGGAGTAGATTCCTCCGTAGCAGCCGGCTTATTATCAAGAGCCATCGGAAAGCAGTTAACCTGTGTATTCGTAGACCACGGCCTTCTTCGTAAAGACGAAGGTGACGAAGTAGAAAGTGTATTCGGTCCAGAAGGCCAGTTTGACTTGAACTTCATACGTGTCAACGCACAGCAGAGATACTACGATAAGTTAGCAGGCGTTACAGAACCAGAAGCAAAACGTAAGATTATCGGAGAAGAATTCATCCGTATCTTCGAAGAAGAAGCCAAGAAGATTGGTGCAGTTGACTTCCTCGCACAGGGAACCATTTACCCAGACGTTGTAGAGAGCGGTCTTGGCGGAGAATCCGCAGTCATCAAGTCCCACCACAACGTAGGAGGACTCCCAGACTACGTTGACTTCAAAGAAATCATCGAGCCACTTCGTGACCTCTTCAAAGACGAAGTAAGAAAGGCCGGACTCGAACTCGGAATCCCTGAAAAGTTAGTATTCCGTCAGCCATTCCCAGGCCCAGGACTCGGAATCCGAATCATTGGCGAAGTAACCGCTGAAAAAGTACGCATCGTCCAGGATGCCGATGCCATCTACCGCGAAGAAATCGCGAATGCAGGTCTCGACCAAGAAATCAATCAGTACTTTGCAGCACTCACAAACATGCGCTCCGTTGGCGTAATGGGCGACGAGAGAACCTACGACTACGCAGTAGCACTCCGCGCAGTAAAGACAATCGACTTCATGACTGCAGAATCCGCTGAGTTACCATACGAAGTCCTTAATAAAGTTATGAACCGAATTATCAATGAGGTTAAGGGAGTCAATCGAGTGTTCTATGATTTGACAAGTAAGCCACCGGGAACGATTGAGTTTGAATAAGGGAACAGTCAAAAGAAATCCAGTAAAATCAATGTTTCCAAACAAATTTGTTTAAGAACTGGCAACGATTTGGCAACATTTGATACTTATTCAGAAAATAAAATATCTTAGTTATGTATAGAGAAACCTTACTGATTTTCAGAATGAAAACTGAATATCGGTAAGGTTTTTTTGATGT
>ENA-ORTN01003265-ORTN01003265.1-human-gut-metagenome-genome-assembly--contig:-NODE-3265-length-11691-cov-3.286009_pt1 | contig 11691 bp, 9 predicted proteins | sample MGYA00242070_ERZ509189 | MGnify/ENA primary metagenome ERZ509189 (study PRJEB26280, sample SAMEA2338821) | human gut metagenome | biome: human gut; feature: human-associated habitat; material: faeces...
GACGAAGACAGTCAACCCACCGAAGCTCTATGATCTGACCACCTTGCAGCGGGAAGCCAACCGCTACTATGGTTTTACCGCCCAGCAGACGCTCGATCTGGTGCAGTCCCTCTATGAGAAAAAGCTGCTTACCTATCCCCGAACGGACAGTCAGTTCATCACTGAGGATATGGAGAGCACCGCCCATCAGGTGATCGGCATTGTCTCCCGCAAGCTGCCGCTCTTTGAGGGCATCACCCATGAGCCGGACATCGGGAGAATTACCAACAACGCCAAGGTCACTGACCATCATGCCATTATCCCCACTGTCCAGCTTGAAAAGCAGGACCTCGCCGAGCTGCCGGAGTCGGAGCAGAAAATCATCCGGCTTATCGCCATGCGCCTTCTGAGCGCTACCGGTGAGAAGCACATCTATGATGAGACTTCGGTCACGCTCACCTGTGAGGGGTTCGAGTTCAAGGCAAAAGGCAAAACGGTCGTACAGGATGGATGGAAGTCGGTTGAGCGCTGCTTCAAGGAAACGCTCAAGAGCAAGGAAAAGGACGAGCCGGAACGCTCGCTGCCTTCTCTGAATGAGAAGGATATTCTCTCTTCTGTCGATTCCAGCGTCACCGAACATTACACATCCCCGCCGAAGTCCTACACCGAAGACTCCCTTCTGTCGGCAATGGAAACTGCGGGAAACGCTGAGTTCGACGATGATACCGAAAAGAAAGGGCTTGGCACTCCCGCCACCCGCGCCGGTATCATCGAAAAGCTGGTCAAAGGCGGCTTCGTTGAGCGCAAGGGCAAATCTCTCGTGCCTACAAAGGATGGCAACAATCTTGTATGCGTCCTGCCAGAACAGATCACTTCGCCTACCATGACGGCAGAATGGGAAAATACCCTGATGCAGATTGAGCGTGGCAATGCGGATGCGGACAAGTTCCTTTCCGGCATTGTGGGAATGACCTCCGATCTGGTCAAAGCCTATCCCTTCCTCTCTGAGGCCGAGGTAAACCGCTTCGATACCGGCAGAGAGTCCATCGGCAAATGCCCGCGCTGCGGCTCGCCGGTCTATGTAGGCAAGGGAAACTACTACTGCTCGAACAAGGAATGCTCCTTCTGTATGTGGGAGGATAACAAGTTCTTTACGAGTAAGAAAAAGAAGCTGACCAAGAAAATCGCCGCCGAACTGCTGGACAAGGGCTGGTGCAGGGTCACCGGGCTTTATACGCCAAAGCGCCCGCAGCTCTATGATGCGGTGATCCGTCTGGATGACACAGGCGGCAAGTATGTCAGCTTCAAGATGGAGTTCGACCGATGACGCGCCCGCGATATATTGCCTCATGCAGCGGAGGCAAGGACAGCGTAGCAACAATTCTTCTTGCTGCGGAGAAAAACGAGCCGTTGGATGAGGTCATTTACAGTGAGGTGATGTTCGATCAGGAGATCAGTGGAGAAGTCCCGGAGCATCGGGACTTTATCCACCAAAAGCTCAAACGGTTCGTTGAAAATGAACTCGAATGCAAATTCACGGTTCTGCGAAGTGACAAAACTTACGATGATGTGTTCCATCACATTATCACAAGAGGACCTTATGAAGGGCTGCTCCGAGGTTTTGTCTGGCCGGGAAAGTGCGCGGTAAATCGGGACTGTAAAATGCCTCCGCTCCGCAAGTACCATAAGGCTCAACCTGATGACACCCGCAGCTATGTAGGTATTGCATTGGACGAGCCAAAGCGTCTTGCCAGACTGAATAAGGAGAAGGACATCAGCCTGCTTGCAAAGTATGGCATGACGGAAGCGGATGCTTGGCGGCTGTGCGAGAAATACGATATGCTCTCGCCCTGTTACCAACATTCCAAACGCAACGGTTGTTGGTTCTGCCCGAACGCATCGACTTCTGAGCTTTCCCACATGGTCAACCGTCACCCTGACTTATTTGAGAAGTTGATTGAATGGGAACATACAGATAATTTGTATCATCGCAGATTGACCAGAACGGAAACTCCGTCTGAGATCAAAGCCCGTCTTTCGGGCAAATCTCAGCCGGAGTTTTCTATTTCAAATCAGTAAGATTGGAGGTTAGAAATGGCTGAAAACAGAAACGCCCAGCAAGTCCGGGAAATTACCGATAAGCTGGAACAGGGACTCAAGGAGCTGTTTGAATCCGAACGCTTCAAAGAGTACCTGAAAACGATGTCCAAGTTCTACAACTACTCGTTTAACAATACGCTTCTCATCGCCATGCAGAAGCCGGATGCGACGCTGATCGCCGGTTACACGGCATGGCAGCGCAACTTCGACCGCCATGTGATGAAGGGTGAAAAGGGCATCAAAATCCTTGCCCCTGCACCTTACAAGGTGCAGGAAGAGAGGGAAAAACTCGACCCGGCAACGCAGAAGCCCGTTCTCGACAAGGACGGCAAGCCGGTCACCGAGACGGTTGAAGTGACCCGTCCCGCCTTCAAGGTGGTGAGCGTGTTCGATGTGTCCCAGACGGATGGCAAAGAGCTTCCCGATATTGCCGTGGACGAGCTGACAGGCAGCGTGGAAAACTACGCCGCCTTTTTTGATGCTCTCAAAGAGCTGTCTCCGGTCCCCATTGCCTTTGAAAACATCACCGATGGCGCAAAAGGCTACTTCTCTCATGTAGAAAACCGCATTGCCATTCAGGAGGGCATGAGTGAAATCCAGACCATCAAGACGGCGATCCACGAGATTGCCCATGCCAAGCTTCACGCCGTCACTCCCGGCGAGAAGGTTGCTCCCGAGGACAAGAAAGACCGGCGCACTAAGGAGGTCGAGGCAGAAAGCGTCGCCTATACCGTCTGCCAGCGGTACGGCATTGAAACCTCTGATTATTCCTTCGGCTATATCGCCGGTTGGTCCTCCGACAAGGAGACCAAGGAGCTGAAAGGCTCGCTGGAAACCATCCGCAAAACGGCGGCTGAGATGATCAGCGAGACGAATGCCGCAAAGATTGTAAAGGTGCAGCGGCTTGCCGTGAAGGAACAGGAAGCCCCTACGCCGCTGCGGGATGCGGCGATTCCGGTTTATCGGGAAGCTGCGATGTATGCCTTTGAAGCCGGTGAGCTGAGTGCTTACCGTACTTCGATGCAAGCGAACATGGACTGTAAAGAGGCGATTGAGCAGACCATCAACGACTACTACGGCAACAACCGACTTGCGGCGGAGTCCGCCGTTAAGAGCATCCTTGAGAAATTCTCGCCTGAGCGCGTCGCTTATGTCCTTGCGAATACCATCCAGCAGAAAGACCATGACGGGCGTATCTCCCGTGATTGCAAGGAATGGGCAAAGGGCATGGATGGCAGCCCGGATCATGCAACTCAACTCATTATTGACAGTGTAAATCCGGGGCTGGTCAGCCTTTTCACCGAAGAGTTTGTCCGGCAGACTGCCATCAGCAGAACTCAGGAACAGGCACCGGCTGAGCAGAGCAAACCGGCTGTGCCGGAGAAGGCTCCCGAAGCTCCGGCTCCCAAAGAGCCGGAACAGGCGGTACCGGTGAAGCATCGCCTCACACCGGAGGAAAAGAAAATCAAGGAAGCTGTCATGGACACGCTCAAAGCGCAGATCGCCGGTCGCAACGACGGGATGCTGTCTACCTACCGTTCGTCCAATCAGTCCTTCAAGGTGATGATGGAGTACAAGGTCAGGATTGAGGGCAACACCGTTACCCGGGATGGCGAGCCGATGTTCGCTATCCACCGCCGCCATTCTGCGAAGAAGGTACAGGGCTGCTATCGAGAGCTGACACCGACGCTTGAATATATCGGCAAAGAGAAGACTCAGGAAGCAGCGCGGGAAAAGCCTTCTATCCGGGAACAGCTCCGTGCTGCGGCAAAGAGCCAGCCTGAGCGGAAAACGCCGGTTAAGCAGAAGTCCCACGATGTCGGTTTGGAGTGATGCCTATGAAGTTTGAAAACATCGATCTTGTGGATGCCCTTCGCCGGATTATGGACATACACACCCAAAACTACAAAGAGGACTTTGAGCTGGACGCCGGGTTGCTTCACAGCCTTGCCGGTTCCCAATCTCCCGAGGACAAGCACCTTCTCTGGATGTCCCGTCCGAACGGCACTTACCTCCTGCCTGAGCGTGAAGTCTATGTGGAGGATTCCTACGAAAACAAAGTGTGGGAGTTTTACCATGAGCAAACCCGTGATCCCATCCTTGCCTACGCAGTTGAGATCAAAGGCGTAGAGGGCGATACCGTCAAAGGCAACCTCATTGAGCTGGACTATGCCGCCCATGTGGAGCGGATGCAAAAGCTCACCGTTCCGGTTGAGACAGTGGCAGTCACCTTTAAGGACGATGCCACCTTTTATCTGCCTTTCCGCAGCTACCGGCGCGAAGCGATCCCGCTGGAAGAAAAGCACGGCGAGGTCGTGTCGGTGAGCTATCTGCCTGAGAATGCGGTTGAGCTTGACATGATTCTCCGCCGTGAGCGCTTCAAAACGAGCTACCATGCGAAAACCGGCAGTATTGAGGATCACATTCACAAGCTTGCCGTCCAGCATGGCGTGATAGAAAAGCTGGGCATATTGCCCCTTGAAGCGCAGACCGCCTACAATGCCGTCAAGGAAGCCCATCCCGAAGCGATTGTCTGCTTTGCCCAGAACAGTTACTTCGAGGTTTACGGTGAAGATGCGAAGAAGGCAGCGCCCGCGCTCGGCACAAAGCTCCTGATGAAAGAGCTGGAAGGCGGCGGACAGGTTGCCGTGACCGGCTTTCGGGAAGATCAGTGGGTTGCCAAGGCAAAGGCTCTGTGGGGACAAGGCAACGATGTCCTTGTTACGCAGCCCGGTGAAGACGGCAGACAGGAAACCGTCAAACACCTTATCGCTGAGGACTATATCCCTGTTGGCATGGTGATGGATATGGACGGCAAAACCGTTCGCGTTGACAAAGTGGATTTTCCAAATGAAGAAGTCAGCCTGACGGACATTACGGACAGGAAAAATCCCGTTCCATTCCGTGAGCGGTTGTCTATTGTCCGTTCCTATGTGGAGGACGCTCCGGCAGAAAGCCTCTGGAAAGCAATGGACCGCAGAGAGCATCCCTCTCAGAAGAAGACTTCTGTCCTCGCAAAGCTCAAAGAACACGCCAAGAGTGCGCCGGATAAATGCGCTAAGAAACCTGAGCACACGAAGAAACCAAAATCAAAAGAAATGGAGATGTGATTATGTTTTTTACCGTTGAAGAGACAAATCTGATGTGTTGCTTCGACACTTCCAGTCGCAAGAGGCTGATTGCAGAGATGAAGTCGCTGCCCATCAATGAGCTGGACGATGAGATGGCGGAGCTGCTTTTTCATACCGTTCGGAAGCTTGAGGGTATCACCGACGAGGCGTTTGCCCAGCTCTACATCGCGCCGGACAGTATGATGGACGATTGAAAGGAGGATGCCTATGCCCGTGTTGGATGGCAGTTTTGAAGCCTTCGTGACCAATCTCGGCAAGTACAACGAAGGCGAGCTTGTCGGTGAATGGGTTCATTTTCCGACCACCGAAGAGGAAATGAAGGAGGTCTTCGAGCGGATCGGCATCGGCTCAAAGGGCGAGTTTGGTCAGGTCTATGAGGAATGGTTTATCACGGATTATGACTGCTCCATTCATGGAGTCAGCAATCTCCTTGGCGAATACGAAAACCTCGATAAGCTCAACTACCTCGCCGCCCGGTTGGATGAGATGTCCCGCTCTGAGCTTGAGCATTTCGTGGCAATCATGGATAGCGGCTGCGATGAAGTAAATGACCTCGACGATCTGATCAACCTGACCTACAATCTCGACAACTATGATTTTATCCCCGACATCAAGGACTATGACGATCTCGGTCGCTACTACTTCTTTGAGGGGGGCTACAACATCGACAACAAGTTCGGCAGCTTTGTGGACTACATCGACTTTGAGCGGTACGGTGAAGACTGTGCAATCAATGAAGGCGGCACGCTGACCGACGCCGGGTACATCCGACCTACCGGCGATAGCTGGAACCGCTACTTTGACGGTACGCTTGAGGATATTCCCGATGAGTACCGTGTCACCGGAAGCGGCGAGGAATTGGAGCAGCCAAGCACGATCACTGTGCTGGTGGTTGAGCCGGACAAGAAGCCCTATGTGAAAGAAATCCCTTCCAGCCTTGAGTCCTTACAGCATGAGGTTGGCGGGGACATTGAGGCGGTCTATCCCTTTGAAGAGCCGGTTGCTATTGTCTGCAACGGAGAAGGCAAGATGAACGGTTTGCCTCTCAACCGCGCTCTGCGGGATGACAACGGTGAAATCTATGATATTGTTGCCGGTACCTTCCTTGTCACAGGGCTGACGGATGACAGCTTCGGCTCGCTTTCGCCGGATCTGTTGCGACAGTTTGTGACGGAGTTCAAAATGCCGGAGCAGTTTGCCAAAATCGGAGACAGGATTGTTGCTATCCCGATGATTTCCGAAGAACAGCAGAAACAGACAGTTCTTGAAGAGAAAAGCTCCATTGTCAATGAAAACACCTCCGGCATGGCGGTGGATGGTCATATCGGCACATGGCACACGATTGACCATAAAGAGATCGACGGTCACACCTTCTGGCTGATGGAGCACGACACCTTTGGGGACGATGCCTCCTGTATCATTGTCGATGAGCGCGGCGAGCTGGTGCTGTCCCATATCTATGACGGCTTCGATGAAACCGCAGTCAATCTGCTCCGTCAGGAGGTCATGCCGGTCGAGAAGATGCCGGATGACAGCATCAGCATCGAGGATATGAAGCAGTACGGCTACAAATGGGGCGGGATGCTGCCCATGCGGGAAGAGGCTGCGGCTGAGGTCATGAAGTCGTGCCAGATTTACCGGCTGTACGGCGACGATACCGAGGGGCTGGTTCTGGACGCTAACGAGATCAAGGAACACGCCGCCAAAGGCGGTATCTTCGGTGTGGAGAAAGCGGATTGGGTGGCCGAGCTGGAAAAGCAAAATCCACTCAAAGCCGCTGAAATGTCGCTTGAGGATGACTACGGCATGATTGACGGAATCATCAACAACGGCCCGAAGGAAGACAAAACGAGCGAGAAGGGCGGTAAAGTCTCTATCATGGATCGGCTGAAATCCGCCAAAACCGCCCAGCAGACGGATAAGCCTTCTCCCCACAAGGAGAAGAAAAGCGAGCGTGAGTTATGAGCCGGAGCAAGAAATGGAAGCTCGAATGGAGCTTCTTTTTAGGCAGCGACGGTCGGCGCAAATACAATGACCTGTGCCGCCGCTGCATTCATCCTTGCAAGCAGAGTTTCCGCGCCGTTATCATCGCCTGTCCGCATTACTTTTCCAAGCGCTCAGGACAAAGCCAAAATCTGTCGGGATAAAGGTCGAAAATCGCTGATTTCCTGCCCTCTGAGCAGAGATGAAGCGTAGCCCCGTATGTTTTCCTGTCTAAGCTCTAAACGCCTGAAATGTCAGAATAAAGGTTGATTTTCTATCAAAAGCGAAGAGCCTCGGTCGATGTCCTTGCGGGTGTCGGCTGAGGCTCTTTTTTTTGTGATTCTTTCATGAATTTCGTCCGCACTATGCCGCTAATACATTGAGAGTGGATTAGCGTTTCTGTATAACTGTGCCGCTTGTCCATATAATTACTATGAACGATACAGAAAAGGGCATGGTAGTTGTCATGATAGATAAACGAATAGGCAAGCGGATCAAGCAGTGCCGCGAACGCCTCGGTCTTACGCAGGAAGAGTTTGCCGAAAAGACCGGATTCACTGCAAACTATATTTCAACCTTAGAACGGGGCGCATCTTTTCCCCGTTGTGAAAATTTGATATTGTTGCTTAACGCTCTTGAGGTATCTGCGGATGCCATCTTCTGTGATGTACTCGACCACACGACAGAGTATAAGGCAACACAGCTCTCGAATGAATTGGGCACCCTTTCGGTTGATGCTCAAAATCGCATTCTCCAAATAGTTGAACTCCTGATCCGTCAAGAAAAAGAGAATGAAAAATAACATTCGTCATTGAACTGCGCTTATTCGGCGCAGTTTTTTCTTTTACCGCGTATTTCGACTGACTTCTGCATCTCTTCATGCTATACTATGGATAAGCGAATGAGAATAGCGCTAAAATACACAGTTGGAGAGATGAGATATGAAGACAAAGAAATGTGCATTTACCGGCCACAGGCCCCAGAGCCTCCCGTTTGGATTCAATGAGGCAGACGAAAGATGTATTGCACTCAAGCAGAAGCTCAGAGATGAAATAATCAGGCAGATTGAAGAGAATGGTGTTACGCACTTTATCACCGGTATGGCAATCGGCGTTGATATGTTTGCGGCTGAGATCGTCCTTGGCTTGAAATCGGCTTATAATGGCATTACGCTTGAGTGTGCCATCCCTTGCGAAACACAAGCTGAGAAATGGAGCGAGGCGCTCAGGGATCGGTACTTCGATATAGCCTCCAAATGCGACAAAGAAACGCTTTTGCAGCAGCGTTATACCCCGGATTGTATGCACAAGCGCAATCGTTATATGGTTGACCAGGCTGATTACATTATTGCAGTATGGAACGGTAAACCGAGTGGCACAGGGAAAACCGTACAGTATGCGCAACAGCAGGGTAAGCCGGTGCGTGTCATCAATCCCATAACGCTTGTGGTAGAAAACACATAATCTGGTAATTAGCCAGCAATGAATTGACTAAGCCGCAGTTCCCATTGGGGGGACTGCGGCTTAGTCTTTATTCTGAGATCAATTTATCCCTATAAGGGATGTCGAAAAGAATCCGGTGGTAGTCGAGAAGACGATGTTTATTAAACAGCTTTTCGGCAAGCCGAACCACTGGATGATTAAGAAGCTCATCTGCAATTCCATTTTCATTGATGAACCTAGCCCATTCAAAAGTGTCTTGAACAGCTTCGGACTCAATTACTACGGGGACGATGACTTCTGTTAGCCGCATGGCAGGATCATCTTTGTATCGTTTACCTATCTCGCTCGGCTCACAGTTTTCATATTCATCAACATCACTGGACAGTATGGAATCAATCTTCATAAAATCATCAGGGACATCTCGTGTTAAAGTAAGCGCAATATCGCCCTTCCCGTCAGGTACGGTAATGTATTCGGCTATTTCAAGCTCGTAAGGCATCCCACCGATTTCCGCTGTCAGAGTAAACATCTGGCACAAATAAGCAGAGGTTTCATCCACCTTGTCCTCATTCATGAAACACAGCGGATTGTATTCTACGCATTCCCATTTGACTTTTCCCAATTCGGTCAGCTTGGCAATCCTCTCTAATGTTTTCTTTTCCTCTGCGCGCCATAATTCGTCCATCATAAATTTTACACCTCCGCTTATTTTCGTTTGAACTCCAAGACCACATCACCACTGTCGGTAATCCTCATCTGCATCGTTTTCACATATTGAGAAATGAATTGCTGTTTTTCTGCTGAACTCATTTCAATCCGTGTTGTGCGTATTGCTTCATCAAACATCTCAAATATGTTGAGTCTGACGGCATTGTCGATGTACCGATACATCTCCTTAAAGAGTGCGCCTTGCTTGATGCCTTCGGTATTCCCTGAATAGAAGTCATCTATGTAGCAGTAGAATATTCCGGCATCTGAAAGTGCATTTTTCAAGTCTGGCCCGCAGCTTTCCCGTTCGATCATGACAAGAAAACGGGCATCTTGCAGAGACGAAATCAGCCCCCAGTAGTCTGAGTCGCTTGACACAAGGATGAAGGAATCCACATTGTTTTTATAGTGTTCCTGACAGGTTCTTGAAATGAGCATCACATCAACAAGGGATTTATTTTGCTTCACTCGTTCGATCATCATGTGCTCAACAGGGATTGCGGTGAAGCTCTCCAAAATGCGCCACGCAGATGCAGCATGAACATCATCAAACAAGATGATTGAAGAAATCTTCTTTGTATATTGACGGTCAAGATTCCTCAGCGTTGCACAAAGTTTGTATGGGTCTGAATTTTCGCAATCTACCACGATGACAACTTTCTCGCTGCTTTCTATAAACTCATAGATGCTTCCCTTAACATAGCTCCCTGCGTCTGATACCTTGCTATATTCTGTGAAATAGTCATTATTCCATTGGTAAAGCAAGGTGACAAATTTCTTGTCATTATAGAGAATGTTCCCTTCTTCTTTAGGAGTCCAGTTGATGTAAACCTGATACGGATAGAAAAGCAAATGCGAGTAGTAAATATCCGCAGCGGCCTTTGTTCCATCCTCAGTTAGACCATTGGGCATCACAAAAAGATTTTTTACATATTGCCAGTTTAGCCAAAGAGGAAATAGCTTTTTGCAGTTGTTAATTCTATCAGCTATCAACTTGTTGATCTCAATAACATGATGGCAAAGTTTTTTGCTGCTCTTTCGGACAAAATTGACTCCATCGGCACTGAGCTGTGTCATGCTGTCTGGCGGAATATATTCAGGGAGATTGTAAATTGAAGTATAGTCAAACCGCATCTTTTCATTGATGTGTTTGAAATTCCGCTCTATGGCCGTTCGGATAATGCACAGGTGGCGGATTATCCGAGCCGCCTTGTCCTGTTCAAGCCTTTCATAAACTTCCGTTTTAGGCGGCTCGTGCTCATTCTCAAAAATCCGCTTTGGCACACCAATCAAATAGGCAATCTTAGAAACAATCTCATAGGTGCTGTCTTTATACCTGATTATATCTGCTTCGGGGACTTGATTATTGACGATTCCAGTATCGCTGCCATCTGCAATCGTGATAATGCGCTCATCTTCATCCAGCTCTGTTGTTTCGCGGACATCCATATTATGTTCCTTTCGAGGCATAGCGTTGATAACGAACAGTAGACGATGAAAGGTCACACAGTCATTACATTATCCGTCCACATTTCACATTGGCTCATCACGGTCTGAACTGCGTCATCCATGCCCTCTGGCGGGTATTTGTGTTTTTTGAGAAGGCGCTTGACCAACCGGCGCATACCGGCTCTGGCGCTTTCTTTCTTCTGCCAGTCTATTGTCCGGTTCTTACGGAGCAGATCGGTCAGCTCTTTTGTAATTGCAATCAGTTCGTCATGTTCGTAGAAGTCTTTGATGGCTTGGGGCTTGGTCAGAGCATCGTAGAATGCAAGCTCGTCGGCGGTCAATCCCAGTTTTTCACCCTCTGCGTTTGCATCGGCAATTTCTTTAGCAAGCTTCAAAAGCTCCTGAATGACTTCCTCATTGGTCAGCATCCCATTCAGGTATCGGTTCATTGCACCCTGAATAAGTTCAGAAAACTTCTCCGATTTGACAATATTAGTTCGCCGGTAAACCGACACCTGTTCGGCAATCAGCTTTTTCAAGAGTTCAACAGCAAGGTTTTTCTCCTTCATGTTGGCAATCTCTTCAAGGAACTTCGGATCGAACAGCGAAAATTCCGCCTTCACATCCGAGAAAAGGTTGATTACGCCCTCACTCTTGATACTGTGTTTCAGCAGCTCATTGATCCGCTCGTTTACTTCCGGCAGCGTAAACTTCTTACCCGTACCGCCGGACAGAAGCCGGACAATCATCGTTCGGACAGATTCAAAGAATGCTGCTTCAAAGCGTGTCTTTTCATCTACCAAGCTACCGCACAGCGAAAGTGCCTGTTTGAGAAGTAACGCCTCCTTGATGTAGATGTTTTGCGTCTTCTCCTTGTCGGGAAGGTCTTGCTCTGCGAC
>ENA-ORTN01003273-ORTN01003273.1-human-gut-metagenome-genome-assembly--contig:-NODE-3273-length-11634-cov-3.335521_pt1 | contig 11634 bp, 7 predicted proteins | sample MGYA00242070_ERZ509189 | MGnify/ENA primary metagenome ERZ509189 (study PRJEB26280, sample SAMEA2338821) | human gut metagenome | biome: human gut; feature: human-associated habitat; material: faeces...
ACAAGAAGTACCGCAAAATATTTACAGGAGCATGGTGTAGATGCCTTACGTGTTAATAAGATCACACAGGAATCCCCGAATGTCATGGATCTGATCTTAGGACATAAGATCGACCTTGTCATCGATACACCGACACAGGGAAATGGAGATAAGAGCAGAGATGGATTTTTGATCCGTCGAAATGCGATCGAAACAGGTGTGTACTGTATCACAGCAATGGATACGGCAAATGCACTGGCACAAAGCCTTGAGACTGCAACCAATGAGCTTACTCCGATCGATATCGCAACTGTGAAGAATCTGTAAATTTGGTTATTGATGGGGCGCTTTCCGGCGACCCGTTCTGCATTGACGGAAATGGAGGAAACACAGCATGAAAAAATATGATGATGATCTTGAGTTTGGATCATTGAATGAAGATTCGCGGGATTCCCGTTTTATAGTACCCATCATTATTGTGGCAGTCCTTCTGGTGATCGTAATTGCCGCATTGATCCTCATTGGAAAAAATGGTAAAAATAAAGACACAAGTGCCGATCCTGTGGCGACAGAACAGAGTGGGACAACAGAGGAAGAGACACAGAACACCGAAGTGATGGGAGCAGTTGAGGCAACCGAGAGTGCAGCGGAGACAGATGCAGATGATCCGCAGGGCAGCAGCATGGGCAATGAGACAGGTGCTAGCGTGGATGTGACGGCGCTGTTATCTGCCGGCAGCGTGGCAGAGTCCGGCGAGACAACGTTTGGTATAGATGTAGCCAGATATCAGGGAACCATCGACTGGAGTCAGGTGGCGGCTTCCGGGGTACAGTTTGCCATGATACGTGTCGGATACCGCACGCAGAAGACTGGCGAGATCGTTGCGGATACCAATGCAAAATACAACATGCAGGAAGCGCAGGCAAATGGGATAAAAATAGGGGCATACTTCTTTTCAACAGCCGTCACAACGGATGAAGCGGTGCAGGAGGCAGACTGGGTGGCAGATTATATTTCCCAGTATCAGATCACCTATCCGGTTGCATTTAACTGTGAAGGGTTTGAAAATGCAGACAGCAGACAGTACGCTATGACACAGTCGGAGAGAACGGACATGGCAATTGCATTTTTAAATGAAATCTATAACCGAGGCTATACGCCAATGTTTTATGCGGCAAAAAATGAGATGCTTGGCGATGCAAAATGGGATACTTCAAGAATTGAAAAAACTTATAAAATCTGGGTGTCTCAATATCCATCTGTACCGTATCCACAGACCGCACAGTCCGATTACACTGGAACACATGCAATGTGGCAGTACACCAATCAGGGAACGGTAGCCGGAATCAGTAAGCCGGTCGATGTCGATATTGCCTATTTCGGTTATGCAGGAACCGCAGATGCGAAAAGTGATGTGACACCGGAAACAGTCGGTGCAGATGCGGAGGCGTTGATGAATTTCTCTGATGTAAATGAGACGGTTACAGCAAAACAGTCCACAAATCTCAGAAACATTCCAAGTCAGGGTTCTGATGCAACAGTTGTGGCAACCTTGCAGAATGGTGAGACAGCGACAAGAACCGGCGTGAGCAGCAGTGGATGGTCGCGGGTAAGCTACAATGGACAGACTTTGTATGCAGTGTCCAGCTATCTGACGACAGATCTTGGGTATACAGCACCACCAGCCAATACGGCTGCAGAGACAACAACAACGGACGGCTCAGGCTCAGGAGATGGATTGAAAACAAAATTTACTGCATGCAATGATGTGGTGACAGCGAAGATCGAAGTGAATTTAAGAACACTTCCGAGTGTCACAAACCCGGATGCAGCAGTTGTTGCGGTTTTAAAAAATGGCGAGACCGTGACGAGAACCGGAATCAATACAGACTATGGATGGTCAAGAGTTGACTATAATGGACAGACATTATATTGTGTATCGAGTTATTTGACAAGTGCACAGTAAAAAAGAAGCTGATGCATTCAGACGGAAAAGATGAAACGTCTGAAGGTATCAGCTTTCTTTCTATTATGCAGATTAAATTAATTTTTTTCGCTTTGCCGGACGCTGTTTCTTTACAGGAGGTGTCACCTCATTTCTGGCAGCAATGGATACGGCTGAAACTGGTGACGCAGGCGGGACAGGTTTGTCCATAACTGGCTGTTTTGTGGGCAGAACGGCAGATGCTGCATTCCTGCGCTGGTTTATTTTTTCTTTTTGCGCACGGAAGCGGTCAGCGGTCGCCTTAATATATGGATCTGCAACAAACTGCTTAAGCGTATCGCTGTCGATGGCGATACGGTTGTCCATTGTCTTCATAATATCTACAATCTGTAACTGATCCGAGGTTTCCGGATTGCTCAGATCATAAATCTGGTTATCCTTGAAATTCAGGATCATAGGATGCAGAAAATCAGCCGGATTGTCAGCAAGCACCAGACCTTTTTCTCCGTTTGCAAAATCGAGACATGCACCTGTAGGAAGAATCTGGATGCTGTCCGCCAGAGCAGTGATCACAGAACGGTTATATTCTGAGATGTGGCTGTAAAAAAATGTCATGGCAGCCAGCTCTGACATTGGTGCATGGTTAATGTTCATGGCAGTCAGGCGGTCAAATTTGTCCGCAGCCTTCAATATATCGATCAGAAGCTGAACCGGTGGTTTTGGAAGTCTTGGGCTGATCGTTGCATGATCTTCAAATATAATGTTCTGGATGATCTCAAGACTTGTGTCATTTAAGCCGAGTTCTGCAAAATGCGGACGGATGATCTCATACCCATGTTCTGATTTTAACTGGATGAGATCCCGGTCGGAAGCAGAGAGATCTTCATTCTTATCTAAAATACTCTTTGGAACGGAGAGATAACCAAAATCATATAATAAGGAAGCTGCGATCAGCGACTGGGAGTCTTCCGGCTCAATATGCATCTCATTTGCGATCATCGCAGAGAGGATCGCAACACTGATCGAATGCTTGTATACAAAATCGGCAGAACTTCTGAGGTTCTGTGTGAAATTAAGTTTGTGGTCTAATGCACCATAATGTGTGTATATATTCTGTACGAGTTCCGTGATTGCCGGAATATTTTTCTGTGCGAGAAGCTTGTCCATGCAGTCTTTCAATTTGAACATATAGATAGTCTGGAACTGCTCAAATTCAAGGTCTTCTTTGGAAAGAGGAGGAACAGGCTCCGCCGGTTCCAGAATAAAAATGCCAATCAGACCGAAATTATCAATACTGTTTATACTCTGAAGAGTTAATTTTGTGTTGCGCTCATACAATAACACCCCCATTTTATTGTAAATGGGTTTTGCCAGCCGCATTCCCGGCTTTAAATCCTGTGATCTTACAAACTGCATATATCCCCATACCTTTCCTGATGCAAATATGATAAAATAAAAACAAGCTGATACATACCAAATATAGCATATTGAAAGGTTAAATACAATCTGCTATCATGGTGCTTGAAAGAAATTTTTTAGGAGCAGATGCAGGAATATTTCGACAGAATGAGGTACTTATGAAAAAAATCCCCTTAAAAAGAATATTTGCAGCGGCAGCATTAGTGTGCTGTCTTACCGTGACAACAGCTTATGCAGATGTCACGCAGGAAGATATTGACAATGCAAAAAATCAGATCAACAATCTGAAAAACCAGCAGAAAGATGCACAGGATGCGGTCGATGATATCAATGGAAAAAAAGGCCAGCTAGAGAGCGACCTGAACAATTTAAATGGACAGATGACCAACATTGTTTCGTCCATGAATGCCCTTGAGTCACAGATCAATGATAAGAAAAAAGAACTGTCAGATCTTGAGGATGAGATCGATCAGACGCAGGATAATCTGGAAGCTGCAAAGCAGCAGTCAGCCAGCCAGTATGAGGATATGAAGATACGTATCCGCTATATGTATGAAAATGGAAATACACCGATGCTTGAGATGCTGTTATCGGCATCATCCTTTTCTGATTTTCTGAACCGGACGGAGTATATTTCGGAGATCAATTCGTATGACAGACAGAAATTAGAGGAGTTTATCCAGGTGCAGGAACAGATTGCGGCAGAGGAAGCTTCTCTTGAAGAACAGAAGAAGGATCTCGAGAGTGAGCAGCAGGAACTGCTCGCCATGCAGGATGACATGAAGGTAAAACAGAATTCTGTAAACAGCCTTATCAGTTCAACACAGGCAAATATCAGCCAGACCAATTCTGAATTGAGCAGCGCCCAGGGAAAAGTCAATGATATCAACAGTCAGATCGCACGGATGGAAGAACTGGAAAAACAGTTAGAGATCCAGAAGGCAAAAGAAGACGCTGCGAGAATGGCGGAGATCAAGCGCCAGGAGGCTGAGAACAACGGCGAATTTTCTTATGTCCCAAGTGACAGTGATCTTTACCTGTTAGGTGCGATCATCCAGTGTGAGGCAGACGGTGAACCATATGAGGGAAAGCTTGCAGTCGGAAGTGTTGTCATGAACCGTGTGCGAAGCTCTTATTTCCCGAATACCGTATCCGGTGTGATTTATCAGAGCGGACAGTTTTCTCCGGTAGCCAGTGGACGATATGCGCTCCGCCTCGAGCAAGGAGTCAATAATACCTGTATGCAGGCGGCACAGGAGGTGCTTAACGGGAACATCACAAACAGCTGTCTCTATTTCAGAACTGTGATCGACGGATTGGAAGGAACGATCATCGGACATCACATATTCTACTAATACGACTGTCAATGCGCAAATTACATAAAAATCATTTTTGAAACCAAATGGAAAAAGAGACGTTTTTGTGAGAAATATACAAAAAACGTCTCTTTTTTGTGGAATTGAGTGAAAGCGCATGATAATTTTTTAACGAAAAACAGTATATAAAATAGGTAAAAACCAAATTTAAATACTGAAAAAAGTGTGAAAAAAAAAGAAAGCTATTGCATTTGAAAATAAAATATGGTAGCATGAGAAAGTACTGAAAAGCCAATAAAAAAGCCGAATACATAAAAACGTAGAAAATCAGGAAAAAGAAAATTTAAATTTAAAAGAAGAGATTTTAGATTTATTTTTTTTACTAAAAGATTGTTAAAAAAATAACAACGTTTTTCGGCAGATTTATTATGAAGGAAACAAAATATACTGCATATTATGAGCGGTGTTTTGTACCACAAAACCGAAGGGAGAATTCAAAATGGCAAGAAAAGTAGTTTTAGCAGGCGCATGCCGTACAGCAATTGGTAAAATGGGTGGAGCATTAAGCAATACTCCAGCAGCAGACTTAGGTGCAATCGTTATCAAAGAGGCATTAAGAAGAGCAGGTGTTAAACCAGAGATGGTTGACGAAGTTAAAATGGGTTGTGTAATCCAGGCAGCTCAGGGACAGAACGTTGCACGTCAGGCTTCTATCAAAGCAGGACTCCCAATCGAAGTTCCAGCAATCACGATCAACGTTGTATGTGGTTCTGGTTTGAAATGTGTCAATGATGCAGCTACCATGATCATGGCAGGAGAAGCTGATATCGTTGTTGCAGGTGGTATGGAAAATATGTCAATGGCACCATATGCTATGACAAAAGCTCGTTTCGGATATCGTATGAACAATGCAACGATCATCGATACAATGGTTAACGATGCATTAACAGATGCATTCAATCATTATCATATGATGATCACAGCAGAGAACGTATGTGATAAATATGGAATCACAAGAGAAGAATTAGACGAGTTCTCAGCAAACAGCCAGCAGAAATGTGAAAAAGCGATCGCTGAAGGTAAATTTGCAGATGAGATCGTTCCGGTTCCGGTTAAAGTGAAAAAAGAGATCGTAGATTTCGTGACAGATGAAGGACCTCGTGCAGGTACAACAGCAGAGTCTTTAGCAAAATTAAAATGCTGCTCTGGTAAAGAGGGTGGACTTGTTACAGCAGGTAACGCTTCCGGTATTAATGATGGTGCAGCAGCAATCGTTGTTATGAGCGAAGAGAAAGCAAAAGAACTTGGTGTTACACCAATGGCTACATGGGTAGCCGGAGCACTTGGCGGTGTTGAACCAGAGATCATGGGTGTTGGACCTGTTGCTTCCACTAAGAAAGTATTAGCTAAGACAGGACTTACAATTGATGATATGGATCTGATCGAAGCAAACGAAGCTTTCGCAGCTCAGTCTATCGCAGTTGCAAGAGATTTACATTTCGATATGTCCAAAGTTAACGTTAACGGTGGTGCAATCGCACTTGGACATCCAGTAGGAGCTTCCGGATGCCGTATCCTTGTAACATTATTGCATGAGATGCAGAAGAGAGATTCCCACAGAGGTCTTGCTACATTATGTATCGGTGGCGGAATGGGATGCTCTACAATCGTTGAGAGATAATTAATCAGACAAAACTGTCCGGAAAGCGGGTAACTGCTTTTCCGGGCGTTTCCATTACATATTAAAAATTCAGAATGAATTCAGGAGGTACTAACATGAAAGTTGGTGTTATTGGTGCAGGAACCATGGGACAGGGTATTGCAAAAGCATTTGCTCAGGTAGAAGGATATGAGGTAGCTCTCTGCGATATTAAGCAGGAATGGGCTGACGGCGGAAAAGCCAAAATCCAGAAAGGTTATGCAAGACTTGTAGAAAAAGGAAAAATGACACAGGAAGCTATAACTTCTTATGATAAAGTTTTACAAATTGATAAAAAATACTATGAATTAGCTAATAAAAATAAAAAAGAATGCATAGAGCTTATGTATAATTACTACATAGAAAAATCAAAAGAAGCTAACAAAAATGGTGATTATGAAGAAGCACTACAATATATAGATTATATTAAGGAATATTATATAGATGATGAAACTATATTAGAACTAGAAAAACAATATCAAACTAATTTAGCTATGTATACGTTAACTACTGACGATATACTGAATTTAATTGCTAAAAAAAGCAACAAGAAGAAATCAAATTTATCTATAAATTCATTCCAACAGATGGTTAATGATGAGAAGTATTATTATACAGAGGTATATGAACATGATACTTTAATAGATGAAGTATTAATTGATGCAAAATCTAAAGAAATATATTCTTATAAAGATTCAAATAAGGATTATAAAACAAATTATAGCGATGGATACTTTAGGGTTACATCAGATGGAAGTATTCAATTTGCAATAACTGAAGAAAAAGCACAATTTATACTAGAGAAAAAATTAGAAGAAAAACAAAATATGTTAAAAGAACAATTAGGTATTAAATTAGAAAGTCTTTCAAGTAATTTAGAAAAACAACTTTCAATACATCAATTGAAAAACTTAATGTATTAACGCATCATATTTTTAATGTTACCAATGAAGATGATGTTTTAAAGTTAATTAACTGAATAATGCATTATATGAAAAGGATAAACATATCTTAAATACGATGTTTATCCTTTTCTATCTATTTTATGTATTTCATCTATTAAATCTTGAATTTCTTTTGGATAAGTTTCTAGTACTTTTTTACCGAGTTCATAAATAAGATTATCTTTGTTTTTAGATGAACCAATATGATAAAAATCTTTGACTTCTTGACTACAAATTAAATTCTCTTGTCTTAATTGATTGATTAAACAAAGACCTTCAATAGATTTAACACGACTTAAAGCTACGTATAGTTGGCCGTTATCAAATGAATAGGGGATTAAATTGACTTGATCATAAGTTTGTCCTTGACTTTTATGCATTGTAATAGCATAAGCAAGCTTTAAAGGTATTTGATAAAAAGCACCTACTTTTTCTTTAGATAGTTGATGATCTTCAATATCCCCATCTTTCTTTTTAGACAAAACATAATTTTCTATAGCCCATTCATGATATCCAAAAGTAACTAATGTTTTATTTGTATCAAGCATAACTGTTACACAATCATCTTCTAATTTATATACTTTTCCAAATGAACCATTTTGATATAAATCTTGTTCAGTATCATTAATTAGTACCATAACTCTAGCTCCTATTTTTAGATGAAGTTCATCTAAAGTAGGTTTATCAGAATTTTTAACATCTCCTACTATTCTAGAATGATAGACTTTAGCTTTATTGGGTAACTTAGAGAGTTTATCTTGATTGATTTGTTCTGCTTTTTTATTAGTAGCAGTTAAAATAATTCCATTTTCAAAAAGTTCTTTTTGACTATGAGTATTAAAATAACTTACACAAGAATAGTCACCTATTCTTGCTTTATTAAGTTCATGAACAAATTCAGGATCCTTTTGTCTAATAACTTCTTTTAATTCAACTGTTTGAAAATCTAAATCTTTCCAATTTGTAGATTCAAAAGCGTAGCCTTTATGATAATGTTCATATATTTTTTCTAAAACTTCACGATCATTATCAGTAGTAACTGGAGGAAGTTGAAAGAAATCACCAACGACAACTATTTGTTTACGAGATAAAGATTTTTCTTCTGCCTTAGTAATTGTTCTTACAACAAAATCAAAAAGATCAACACGACACATACTGATTTCATCTATAATGATAATATCGCTTTCTTGTACAACTTGAGGTACTTTTTGGATATGTTTAATAACTTGTGGCTCAGGGGATACTTGAAAACATCTATGAATAGTTACACCTTGGATATTAATAGCAGCAATACCTGTAGGAGCACAGACAATTACTTTTTTATTTTGTTTTTCCATTTCACTGATAAATAATTTTAAAACAAATGATTTACCTGTTCCTGCACCACCGGTTAAAAAGATATTTTTACCTGATATTAATTGGTTATAGGCATTATATTGATCTTTACTAAGTGATGGTTTAGCTGTTTTTTGAGTATTTTCATTTAAATAGTTCCAAGCTTCTTCTTTAGAAGTAAAACTTTTAAATTGCGCATTTTTAAACTGATTTACTTCATTTTGACATTCTTCCCAAGTATTATAAATACCAGGATGTCTTCCTTTTTTTACAGCATAATATTTCATGATATCACTCCTTGTTTCTATTATGACATATTTATAGCTTTTTGTAATGGGATAAAAATGATATAAAACTTGTGAAATGTTACACATAGCCTTATGTGTAACTTGTTTTTATTTTCACATGATACTAAAATATGTGTAGTTAGAAAAGAGGAGATTTAATTATGGCAAACAGATTTGTATTAAATGAAACAAGTTATCATGGAAAAGGAGCAATTGAATCAATTCCTGAAGAAGCAAAAGCAAGAGGATTCAAAAAAGCTTTAGTATGTTCAGATCCAGACTTAGTAAAATTTGGAGTAACAGCAAAAGTTACTGATTTATTAGATAAAGCAGGATTAGCTTATGAACTATATTCTAATATCAAACCGAATCCAACAATTGAAAATGTTCAACAAGGTGTTAAAGCATTACATGATGCTGGAGCAGATTATATGATTGCTATTGGTGGTGGTTCATCAATGGATACAGCAAAAGCAGTAGGTATCATTGATAAAAACCCTGAATTTGCTGATGTAAGAAGCCTAGAAGGTGTTGCACCAACTAAAAATCCTTGTACACCAATCTTTGCAGTTCCTACAACAGCTGGTACTGCTGCTGAAGTAACAATCAACTATGTAATCACAGATGCTGAAAAAGATCGTAAAATGGTATGTGTAGACGTACATGATATTCCAGTTGTAGCATTCGTTGACCCAGATATGATGTCATCAATGCCTAAAGGATTAACTGCTGCTACAGGTATGGATGCCTTAACTCATGCTATCGAAGGTTATATTACTAAAGGTGCTTGGGAAATGTCAGATATGTTCCATATCAAAGCTATCGAAATTATTTCTAAATCATTAAGAGGTGCAGTAGAAAATACGCCTGAAGGTAGAGAAGGTATGGCTTTAGGTCAATATGTTGCAGGTATGGGATTCTCTAACGTAGGTTTAGGATTAGTTCACTCAATGGCTCATCCACTTGGAGCTTTATATGATACACCTCATGGTGTTGCTAATGCTATCATCTTACCAACAGTTATGGAATATAATGCACCATATACTGGTGAAAAATATAAAGACATTGCAGAAGCAATGGGTGTAGATACTACTGGTATGTCTCAAGAAGAATATCGTAAAGCAGCTGTAGATGCAGTTAAACAATTATCTAAAGATGTTGGTATTCCAGCTGACTTAAAAGAAATCGTTAAAGAAGAAGATTTACAATTCTTAAGTGAATCTGCTTTAGCTGATGCTTGCTGTCCAGGTAACCCAAGAGATACAAGTGTAGAAGAAATCAAAGAATTATATAAATCATTATTATAATAATAAGACAGTCCTCAATGAGGGCTGTTTTTTGTTTTAAAATGAAAAAAAAGAGAATTTTTGTTATTAATTTCACAATAAAGTTGACTTTTTATGAGGTTTCAATATAATTTTTTTAACATGTTAAAAAGGGGAAATTCGATGGAAACAAATAAAAAATCAAGTTTTTCAGGCCGTTTAGGATATGTTATGGCGGCTGCTGGTTCGGCTGTTGGATTAGGAAACATTTGGCGTTTTCCATATCTTGCGGCTAAATATGGTGGAGGTACTTTTTTATTTACTTACATTATTTTAGCGTTAACGGTTGGTTTTGCTTTACTTGTAAGTGAAACAGCATTAGGAAGAAAGACCGGAAACAATCCAATCAAAGCATATAAAATCTTAGGAGCAAAAAAATTAAAAATTGGTGGTTGGTTGAATTCAATTATTCCAGTATTGATAGTTCCTTATTACTGTGTTGTTGGTGGTTGGGTATGTAAATACTTATTTGAATATTTAAGAGGATCAAGTCAAATCTTGACACAAGATACCTATTTTTCAAATTTTATTGCTAATCCAATTAGTCCAGCTTTTTGGTTAGTTGTTTTTGCAGTATTAACTTTTATTGTGGTTATTAAAGGTGTAGAAAAAGGAATTGAAAAAGTAAGTAAGATTTTAATGCCTATTTTAGTAGTGATAGCTATTTTTATTTCAATTTATGGTTTAATGACACCAGGGGCTATTGAAGGTTTAAAATATTATATCATTCCTGATTTTTCTAAATTCAGTATTATGACAGTCATTGCTGCGATGGGGCAAATGTTCTATTCTTTATCGATTGGAATGGGAATTTTATTTACTTATGGTTCTTATATGAAAAAAGATGTTGATATGGAAAAAGCAATTTCTCAAGTAGAAATTATGGATACGTTGATTGCTTTTTTAGCGGGGTTAATGATTATTCCTGCAGTCTTTGCATTTTCAGGAAAAGATAGTTTAAATGCTGGAGCGTCTTTAATGTTTATTACAATGCCAAAAGTATTTAATTCACTTCAATTAGGTGGATTTATTGGTGGTGTATTCTTTTTACTTGTCTTATTTGCTGCTTTAACATCAGCTATTTCTTTAATGGAATGTTCAGTCGCAACTTTAATGGAACAATTCCATATTTCTAGAAAAAAAGCAGCTTTAGCAATGATTATTGAAATGTTGGCTTTAGGAATTCCTATTTCACTTGGCTATGGTGTTTTAGGATGGATTCAACCATTAGGAATGACTTTATTAGATTTCTTTGATTTTGTCACAAATTCATGTATGATGCCAATTTCAGCGTTATGTACAGCTTTATTAATTATTTTTGTAACAAAATTAAAAACAATTTCAGATGAAATTAAAATATCATCTGCTTTTAAGTTTGCTCCCTC
>ENA-ORTN01003289-ORTN01003289.1-human-gut-metagenome-genome-assembly--contig:-NODE-3289-length-11558-cov-4.501869_pt1 | contig 11558 bp, 9 predicted proteins | sample MGYA00242070_ERZ509189 | MGnify/ENA primary metagenome ERZ509189 (study PRJEB26280, sample SAMEA2338821) | human gut metagenome | biome: human gut; feature: human-associated habitat; material: faeces...
GCTCCAGATGTTACAGATCGAGACGTTCCCGAACGGCACCAGCTCTTTGTCTCAATCTGTAACATCTAAGTCCAATTTTGCCGAGTTACCGTTACAGATCGAGACAAACCGCCGCAGACACCCGCCCTTCAGCAAAAACCACCCAAAGGCGTCTGTCCCTTTGGGTGGTTTGCGAGTGGGCTGCTACTTGATAAACGGGTTCAGCCTGGCCCCTAACGGATCGAGCTCGTACAAGGTTGCAAAGCATTCGCGACCATAGTCGGAATCGTTGCTCCAACTACCCTGGTCGACGTTGTACTCTGCATCCAGACGAATCCACTCCTCCGGCTTGTTCTTCTCGTGCTTGTTGCAGAAGTAACGCTGGTACTCGACCTCGTGCTCAAACTCAAACTCGGCATCCGAACCGCGGCCGGCATACTCGTCGACCGACGTCAGGTTGCTGTGCTCGTCGTAATAGAACTCCGCATAGCCGCCGCGCTCGGAATCGATCCTGTCGAGCTTTCCGTCGCTGTACGAATAATCCACCGCTGCGTACGAGTTCAGCGAGCCGTAGTCGTTGCCGTGCGAGTCATATGCCACAGGCGAGATACGCGAAATGTTGCCGTCCTTGTCATACTCGTAGCCCGCGGTAATCGTCCACGTAGTTCCCACCGTGTCGCCCTGGCAGTCCAGCGTAAAGGACGTCACGCGATCCTTGTCGTATCCGTACGAATACACGACCGTCCGAGGATTGGCCGGGCTGGTATCGGTGTTGGTCACCATGTTGCCGTCCTGATAAATATACGTGCTCGCGCTCTCACCGTAACCCGCATGGGTCGTCTTATTGATCAGGTTTCCGTCCGCGTCGTAGGTAAACGTCGTGGTGCTCGACGAATCGCTCATGTCGGCATCGCAGTCGATGCGCGTGACGTTACCGTCGGCGTCGTACGTAAACGTGTTGACGTTCTCGTAACCGCCTGCCAGGTCTTCCTCAATCTCAGAGATACGATGCGTCTCGTCATGCTCAACGCTGTAGCTTACGCCGCCACCTTGCTTGACGGCAGACGTGAAACCCGTGACGTAACCGTTCTCGTCACGCTCGATCTCGTAGATATCGCCATACTGGTCCGATTTATCGGTGCCTTCGTAGGACACCGGCAGCCACAACTCCTCGAGCTGCGTGTCCTTAATGCCGCTAGCCTTCGTATCCTGCGGCAGTGCCAACGTGGCGAGCTTCTTTTTGCCCGAAAGATCGACGCTTTTAAGGTTTTCGGCATTTTTGAGGTCGAGCTTCTCGATGTTGTCGCAACCGTCCAGGTTGACGACGGTGACGTTACTCGCCAAGTTAAGCTCGACAGTCTTAAGGTCACCGCAGCCCGAAAGGTCCAGGTTGACGAGTTTGTCGTCGCCGGACTCCACTGTAACGATATTGGGGAACACCTTGCCCAGGCCCTGCGTCGATGCGATGCCGTCCAGCTCGACCGACGTCACCGCCTTGGCCTCGTCGCGTGAGATGCGGCCGTCACCGTTCGTGTCGTACTTGGTCGAGACAAGCGCACGCATGCCGCTGTCCGGGAAGGTCTTCTCGTCGATAGGCGTGGTCGCGATCTGGGTGAAGTAGAACAGCGCTCCCCCGCCAACACCCGCCGCCACGGCAAGCACCGCGGCAAGGGCGATGAGGGGCTTCTTGGAACGCTTGCGCCGCACGGGCTGCTGCACGGGCACGTATTGCTGGGGAGCGGGCGTGGCAGGCTGGGGTTGCTGCGTGGCCGCGACCTGGTCGGATGCTACGGGCGCGCCGCATACGGGGCAAAAGAGGGCGTCGTCGACAAGCGGCGTGCCACACGAGCGACAAAACATGGCGAGCTCCTTTCGGTTCATTCCTTCCACCATGAAGGTAAACCCAAAAATGCAGCCCTTGTTGCGCAACATTCAGCCCAAGCAACCACAAAGGGGCGCAGTTCACAGGTGCCTTTGTGTTGGTTCGAACACTTGTTCTATACGTACACATGTTCTATAGTAGAGGTGCTTGCACCGGACTTAAATTGCAACTAGGATATAGTTGCAGAATGTGAGGCGGGATGACTCGGACCGATAAACTCATCGCCCAACTGCTTAGCTGCCCTTCGACGTATCGGTATACCGATTTTTTAAAAGTCATGGCTTCATATGGCTTTGAAATGGACAACAAAGGCAAGACATCCGGATCGCGCGTTCGCTTCTACAGGCCGTCAGATGGCAGGATGTTCGTAATGCACGCGCCACATCCATCTGACGAATTGACAGCGGGGACCATTCGAAACATCGTTCGATTTCTGCAAGATGTCGGAGGTAGTCATGAGTAACGTTTTGGCATACAAGGGTTATTTCGCCCCAGTCGAGTTCGATGCCGAACAGCATGTGCTCACAGGTATGGTCACCGGCATTAGGGACGCAATCGTATTTGAAGGCTCCACGGTTGAAGAAGTGGAGCAATGCTTCCACGACGCCGTCGACGATTACCTTGAGTTTTGCGCCGAGAAGGGCAAGGAACCCGAGCGAGCTTTTAAGGGCTCGTTCAACGTAAGAACGGGCTCCGAGCTCCACAAGCAAGCAGCGCTGGCGGCGGCAAAGAAGGGTGAGTCACTCAATAAGTTTGTGACTGAAGCAATTGCTGCGGCGTTATAGCATTAACGCATAGGCCCAAACAACCACAAAGGGCGCAGTTCACAGGCATATTTGCGGAGGCTTTACTGCCCATATCGCGTTTGCCCAGATAAAACCTGCCAAAATAAACCTGTCCCTTTTTGGTAGGCCTGGGAGATGAGGCTGGGATGGATAAAGCTGAGTTGCGGCGGGCGGTGATTGCCCGGCGCGATGCTATTGATTTGGATGTTCGGGCGGCGAAGTCAGCCGCTATCTGCGCGCGACTTGTTGAGCTGATGGAGTCCAGCGGCACTGCGGCACCGCGCACCGTTGCCGTCTATGCCGCCATGGGTTCCGAGGTCGACCCAGCCGCGTTTGCCGCCGCGGCCGTCGCGCGTGGCTGGCGCGTGGCCTATCCATGCATGTTCTCGGCAACAGACGCCATGGCTTGTGGCCAGCGCATGTGCATGCGGGCAGTCTCTGCCGGCGATGCGTCCGAGGCCCCGTTTATCGCCCACCCCACGCGGGCCTTTGCTGCCACGGACATCGACAGCAGCCGCTTCCCTATCGTGCCTGCCGAAGCTCTCGGCATGATCGTCGTGCCGCTCGTGGCCTTCGACCGCACCGGCGCGCGCTTGGGCTACGGCGGCGGCTGCTACGACCGCTACCTGCCCACAGTTGCACCTGAATGCCTAGTCGTCGGCATCGCCTTTGACGAGCAGCGCGTCGACCACGTTCCCACCGACGCCCACGACCTGCCGCTGTCCCACATCGTCAGCGCCTAGCCGCCGCTGTATCGCACCCGCAAAATGAGCGTGGAAAATCTCCCACTTTGAGCCCCCTTACGAGCCAAAAACGGGAGATTGTCCACGCTCATTCAACAAGCGTCCGAAAATCCACGCTCGTCCGTCCGATTTTCCACGCTTATGCAGCCAAACGCCCTGCAACTGCCTCAGCACGCACGCGGCACGCCGGCGACCTTGAGCTTGCGATCGAGCTTTGTCGGATCCCTTAGATCATCCCAGCACAAGCGCACAATCTTGCAGTTATCAAGCAGCGAAAGCCTCGACTCGCGCTGGCGCTCATCGAACTGCGCCTTCGCGAGCTTGCCCTCCTCTGCCGCCTTCTCGCTTTTAACGAATCCGTCGAACTCCCCGATAATCAGCCGGTCGCCCACGCGCCACAAGTAGTCGACGCGATACGGTCGTCCCGGCTCAACCGGGTCGAACAGCTCAACTTGCAGCTCCGGCGTCTGCCAGCCGCGCTCGATCATCAGGGCACGCGCCTTGGACTCGCCGCCGCTTTCCGACGGCCCATCGGCACATCGTGCAACCCTGCGCGCCGTCACAACGCCGCGACGATTCAGGCCAAGCTTGTCGACAGTCTCAACGAGATGCTCCTTCGACAAAAGTTGCTCATGGAGCGCCGAGTCCGCGATGATCAGTCCCTCGACAAACGATGCATCGACCAAGCAATCCGTAATCGTTTGATCGATATCGGTTACGGCGATATCCATCTGAGTGGCCCGTGTTTGACGAGCATAGCGATGACGAATGACCTGAGAGCCCGGCGTCGTCGATTGGGCTGGCATCGCGGCGATATGGATGTGCGTCAAATTGACATGCGAAACCGAAAGGCCATAGATAACAGCCGCCGTATAGGAGCAAAATGTCCAGTCGGGGTGCTTTTGCGCAAGCGCCCGCACCCGATGCAGATAACGCTGCCGAAACTTGAGCTCGGACCAGTATTCCGGACGCGCATACAGCCCCGGCATGACCGCTTCGAGACTTCCCGCCTCCGCCCGCCGCTCAATCTGCTTTGCCTCCGCCGCCGTGCGCGCGTACACGCAGCTCATCTGCTGTTCGCATGCTTTAATGTGGCTTGCAAGCCTTTGATTCGCCGTCATGTTTCCCATGTCGCCTCCCAAATCTTGGAACGGCGCAAACGTACCAGACGGTTTCATGCGAAGTCTGACCAAATACCGTCCAGGCGCTGACCAAATGCTTGACGGTTTTGGACGTTTTAGGCTGATGGCTTATATCTGCAGGCAGGGCGGTTGTCGAGAGGTCCCTGTCTCCACATTTTGAGGCCTTGGTCCATCGGATTATCAGAAAGAAAAACCCGTCGAGATTCAAGACTACGCCAAATGCGACTTTGCCTCTGCACGCACCGTCGCTTAGCCGAGTCATCGGCATCTACGTGCCTAAAAAATGAGCGTGGATAATCTCCCGTTTTGAGCCTAGTTTCAAACCAAAAGTGGGAGATTATCCACGCTCGATTTGTAAATGTCCGAAAATCCACGCTCGTCCGTCCGGATATCCACGCTCGTCACGCCGCCGGCACAGCAGCAGCCGTAGCCTAGTGCTCCTCGCCGGCGCGGGCTAGATCGTAGGGCGTGGTCTGGTAGACGTAGTAGTTGAGCCAATTGGTGTAGAGCAGCTGAGCCTGGCTGCGCCAGACGTTGCGCGGCTCGGCAGCGGGGTCGTCACCCGGGAAGTAATGCGCCGGCACCTGGGGGTTGAGGCCGCGCTTCACGTCGCGCTCGTACTCCAAACGCAGCGTGTCGGTATCGTACTCGGGATGGCCAAAGACAAAGAAGCGGCGGCTGTCGGTCGACTTGACGATGTACAGGCCCACCTCGTCGGACACGGCCACGACCTCGAGCTGCGGCTCGGCCTCCACGTCCTCGCGGCGCACATCGGTGTTGCGCGAATGCACGGCATAGAAACGATCGTCAAAGCCGCGAACCAGCGGGCTTTGCGGCTTCACCAGATAATGCTCGAACACGCCACTCGCCTTTGCCGGCAGGTCGTGCTTCTGAATACCGTAATGATGGTACAGGCCGGCCTGCGCGCCCCAACAAATGTGCAGCGTAGAGTGCACGTGCGTGGTGGACCAATCCATGATCTGGCAGAGCTCGGGCCAGTAGTCGACCTCCTCGAACGGCATCTGTTCCACGGGCGCGCCCGTGATAATCAGGCCGTCGTAGTGGATGTCGCGGATGTCGTCGAACGTGCGGTAGAACGTCTCCAGGTGGCCGGCACTTACGTGCGTGGCCTCGTGCGTCTTGGTGCGCAGCAGGTCCACCTCTACCTGCAGCGGCGTGTTGGAGAGCTTGCGCATGATTTGCGTCTCGGTGGCAATCTTGGTGGGCATGAGGTTGAGGATGAGCACACGCAGCGGACGGATGTCCTGATGCAGCGCGCGGTACTCGGTCATGACAAAGATGTTCTCGCTCTCGAGCTGCGCGGCGGCAGGGAGGGCGTCGGGAATACGAATGGGCATGGATGCTCCTTACGAGTCAGTTGCAGCTATGGTACAACGAGCAGCCCCATCCGCGCGAGCACATCGCCCAGCGATGCCGTCAGCGGCCCAAATCGCTCCAAAAGTAGAGATTAAGACATGCCCCAATAATCTACGGCGCTTTAGTCTAGCAAAGTGACGGCAGGACGCTACAATGGTTCGACGCAAAAAACTCGGCCGGAAGGATACTCGTATGTACCAGACGCGTAAGATCGGTGTGGTCGGCCAGGGCCACGTAGGAGCACATGTCGCCAACAGCCTGCTCATGCAGGGCATTGCCGACGAGCTGTACCTGTGCGATATCAACGAGGCCAAGGTGACTTCCGAGGTCCAGGACCTGCGCGACTCCCTTTCGTTTGTCCCGTACAACACCAAGATCGTCAACTGCTACGACCACTACGAGGAGCTGGCCTGTTGCGACGTCATCGTCAACGCTGCCGGTAAGGTCGCGCTGGCCGCCGGCAACCGCGACGGCGAGCTGTTCTTTACCACCGACGCCGCCCGCACCTTTGCCAAGCGCATCGTCGACGCCGGCTTTGACGGCATCTTCGTGAGCATCTCCAACCCCTGCGACGTCGTGTGCACCGAGCTGTGGCACCTGACCGGCTACGATCCCAAGAAGATCATCGGCTCGGGCTGCGGCCTGGATTCCGCCCGCCTGCGCACCGAGATCTCCAAGAAGGTCGGCGTGAGCCCCAAGTCCATCGACGCCTACATGATCGGCGAGCACGGCTTTAGCCAGCTGGCTGCCTTTAAGGCCGCGACCATCGCCGGCAAGAGCCTCAACGAGCTTCAGGCCGAGAACCCCGACAAGTACGCCTTTGACCACATGGAGGTCGAGGAGCTCGCGCGCAAGGGCGGCTATGTGACCTACCAGGGCAAGCAGTGCACCGAGTACGCCGTCGCCAACTCCGCCGCGCGCGTCTGCGCCGCCGTGCTGCACAACGAGCACGCCGTGCTTTCCGCCTCCACGCTCATGACCGGCCAATATGGTGAGGAGGGCATCTTTACCTCCCTGCCGTGCGTGATCGGTGCCGAGGGCGTCGAGGAGGTTTACACACTGGACCTGTCCGAGCACGAGCTCGAGGGCTTCCACAAAAGCTGCCAGCACATTCGCGACAACATCGCCCAGCTCGACTGGTGGGACGCCGAGGCCTACGACGCAAAGTAGGCCGCTGGCTGCCGCAATCTCGCGAATCTAAACGCGATGCCAAGCGGGCCGGAAATCCCCGGCGCGGCCCGCTTTTTTGACTCACGCAGTGCCCTTGCGAATCGAAGGTGAATACTTTTCCGCGAAGTGAACGAGTAAAAACGAGCCCCCGAAGCATCGACACTTTTCAGACGCCGTTTCCTGCGGTTTCGCCAAGTTTTTCCTGCAGGTTTGGCGTCAAAAAGTGTGAATGCTTCGGGGGTCCAAAATAGGTCGTTCACTTCGCGGAAAAGTATTCACCTTCGTTTTCGCGCAGACACGAATCCGACCGCCACAACGCAGAACGGGGCCCGCGCGCAGCGCAGACCCCGTCAAACAAGATAATTCCCGGTACCTAGTACTGCTCGATGCCCATGTAGCGACGAACCTCGGGGCTGTGGTCGAACACCTTGCCGCGGGCGGCGCGCAGCTCGCAGCTCATGTTGTAGAAGAAGATCGGCTCCAGGAACGAACGCACGCTGGCAGGCACTTCGCCCACACCGTACTCGAGCGCATCGAGCACCATGACTGTATCGGTGTGCGTGTTAAGGAACGCAAGAGCGCGCTCCTCCATGGGGCGGCACTCGCCCGCGCCAAGCTGAACAAAGTAGAACACGCCGGGCTCGGTGGCCTCGAACGGGCCGTGGAAGTACTCGCCGGAGTGGATGTAGCAGCAGTGCTGCCACTGCATCTCCATGAGCGAACAGATGGCCATGGCGTAGGTCTGGCTAAAGTTGGGGCCGGAGCCCAGGATATAGAAGAACTTGTGCTGCTGGCAGAGCTCGGCAAAGCGGGCGCCCAGCTTGGCGTTGACCTTCTCGCGAGCGGCGGGCAGCAGCGCATCCATCTTCTTGAGGCCCTCGTACATGTCGGCAAGCGCCTCGTAACCCTCCTGCTGGTCGAGCAGCTCGGCAGCGATCAGAGCGCCGATGCCCTGCGGCACCTCGGCCTGCGGCACGCCCTCGCCCCAGGGGTAGACCCAGGTGGTCCACTTGCCGTTGTCGATCTTGGAGCCCTCGCAGTCGGTCATGGCGACGACCTCGGCACCGGCGGCCAGCGCCATCTCGCAGCCGTCGACGACCTCCTGCGTGTTGCCGCTGTGGCTGCAGGCAATAACGAGCGACTTCGGCCCTAGGCTCTTGGGGGCCATCAGGCAAAACTCGCGTGCCGTGTAGACCGTCGAGGTAAACGTGGTGGCCTCGCGCTTGAGCAGCTCGTTGGCCGGCATCAGGTCGATCATCGAACCGCCACAAGCGATCCAAAAGACATTCTCGATCTTGCCCTTGCGCTCGATGATTTCCTGAACCAGATCATGTGCGTTCATCCTGATGTTCCTCCTTGTGGGGCGACTTTGAGCGACGGCAGCTCGTACCTGCTGTCGTTCTATGTTGTCCTATTTATAACACGTGCAACAACGCCCGTGAAGTTATCTCGGTAAATTTGTTCTATGTTGTTCTATCTGTGGACGTTAGATGTCGAAGACGTAGCGCGAGCCCACGATCTTTTGGCGGCCGAGCAGTAGAGGGCGCCCGCCGGCGTCGGTAAAGTACGCCTCCATATAGAAGAGCGGCTCACCGACCGGCACCTCCAGCAGCGGGGCCGCCTTGGCATCGGCAAGCGCAATCTCCACGGTGCAGGGGTCGGACTTGAGCGGCGCGCGACCCGAATGCTCGGCAACGAGCGCAAAGATGGAATTGTCCGTGAGGTTCTTGTCGGCCAGCGTCTGCAGATAGGGATGGTCGGCGAGCACAAAGGCGTTGTTCTCAAGCATGACAGGGATGCCGTCGGCTGTGCGCACGCGTTCGACCACGATAAGCTCGCAGCCGGGCTCCACGCCAAAGAACGCCGCATCCTCGTGCGTCGCTGCGACCACCGTGCGCGACACCAGACGCGCACCCGGCACCATGTCGTTGGCAGCACAACCCTCAGTAAAGCTCTGGACGTCACCCTTCTGGCGAATCTTGCGCTTGAGCTTGGGAGCGCACACAAAGGTGCCCCTCCCCTGCTGGCGGTTGAGATACCCCGCACGCGACAGCTCCTCGATGGCGCGACGCACGGTGACGCGCCCCACGCCGTAGGACTTCGCGAGCTCCATCTCGGAAGGAATGCGCGAGCCGGCAGCGTACACGCCGCGCGCGATCTCGCCCTTTAGGTCGTCCATGACCTGCTGGTACAGCGGCACGGCGGACACGTCAGTACGGTCGGTCTTGCTATCGAAAGCCATCGTTACGCTCCATCCCGCGCATGCTCGGACTCAAACTCTTCAATCGCCGCCATAAACTGCTCACCAAAGGCGTCGGCCTTTTTCTCGCCAATGCCGTTAACCTGAATGAGCTCGTCGCGCGTCTGCGGGCGCAGGCGGCACAGGCCGCGCAGGGCCTTGTCGGAGAAGACCATGTACGGCGCCATCTCCAGCTCCGTCGAGATCTCCTTGCGGAGGGCACGCAGGCGCTCGAACAGCTCGGTATCGTCGCCCACGCGCGGGCGCTGATCCAGCTCGGCCTCCTCGCGCAGCAGATCGACGGCGCGGCGGGCGCGGGCCGAGGCCTTGCGCTTGGATGCACGACGCTTAACGGTAAAGGCAAACGCCTCATCCTCGACCTCGCCGGCACGCGGGCCCAGCCCCACAACCGGGTACTGCCCCTGCGAGGTAGCCAGATAACCGCGGCCGCACAGCTGGCCGATGATGTCCTTGATGCGCCCGACCGATTCGCTCGACAGCTCACCGTAGCCGTGGTCCTCGTCCAGATGCATCTGGCGAATGCGCTCGGTGTTGCCGCCGTGAAGCACGTCGGCGATGAGCGACTTGCCAAAGCGCATGGGTCGCGTGGCCACATAGCGCACGGCAGCGCGGGCCATATCGGTGACGTCCTCGACCTCGAACTGCGTAAGGCAGTTGCTGCAGTTGCCGCAGCCCTCGGCGTCGTCTGCCGTGCCGCCCGCGGCGGCTGCCGCATGCTCTGCCGCCGCCTCGTCGCCAAAGTAGCGCAGCATGTATTCGCGCAGGCAGCCGGTGGTATTGCAGTAGCCCTCCATCTGGCTGAGCAGGCGATAACGGTTCTGGAGCGCCCACGCGCGCTGCTCGTCGTCGAGCGCCTCGTCGGCCGCATCGCCGCGGTCGATCAAAAAGCGGCGCATGCGAAAATCGTTGCCGTTCCACAGCAAGTGGCAGCTGGCCGGGTCGCCATCGCGGCCAGCGCGGCCCGCCTCTTGGTAGTATGCCTCGATGCTCTCGGGCACGTTGTTGTGAATCACGTAGCGCACGTTGGGCTTATCGATGCCCATTCCAAAGGCGTTGGTGGCAACCATCACCTGAATGTCGTCGTCGATAAAGGCACGCTGGCTCTGGCGGCGGGCGTCGTTGCCCATGCCGGCATGGTAGCGGCCCACGCGAATGCCGCTGGGGCCCAGTGCCTCGGCAAGCTCCGCGGCCAGTGCGTCGACCGTCTTGCGGGTCGAGCAATACACGATGCCGCTCTCGCTCGAATGCGCGATCACGTAGTCGCGCACCCACGCGGTCTTGGCCTTGTCGCCCATCTCCTCGCAACCAAAGTAGAGGTTCTTGCGATCGAAGCCCGTCACTACCGTCGCGGGATTTTGCAGGCCGAGCATCTGCTGAATGTCCGCGCGCACGCGCTCGGTCGCCGTGGCGGTAAACGCCGCCACGATCGGGCGCCGCGGCAGCGAATCGATAAACTCGCGAATCTGCAGGTAAGCGGGGCGAAAATCCTGGCCCCATTGGCTCACGCAGTGGGCCTCGTCAATGGCCACGAGCGGAACGCCGATGCCGCCTTTGGCCGCAGCTTCCTGCGCAAAGGCCAGAAAGCGCGGCTCGAGCAGGCGCTCGGGCGCCACATACATAAGCTGATAGCGGCCCTCGCGCGCCCGCTTGAGCACGGTGTTTTGCTGGGCCGGAGTAAGACTGGAGTTGAGATAGCTGGGTCGCGCACCCGCCGCGAGCAACGCGCGGGTCTGGTCCTCCATAAGCGACAGCAGCGGACTCACCACAAAGGTGATGCCGGGCAGCATAAGCGCAGGCACCTGGTAGCAAATGGACTTGCCGGCGCCTGTGGGCATAACGCCGAGCGCATCGCGGCCGGCAAGAATCGCATCCACCATGCGGTCCTGCCCCGGGCGAAACGAGGTGTAGCCAAAATAGGCGCCGAGCGTGTCGAGCGCCATCTGCTGCATGCTATCGGTCATGGTTTCCTAACGTCAGAATCATCTGCCGCCGATTATACGCCGCCACGCGGACCGGCGTCGCCCGGCTGTCAGCTACGCTCATTCTGCGGGTAGTCATTGGGAACGTTCTTGAATGACTAGCCATTTAAGAACGTCCCCAACGACTAAGGAGTGTCCCCAGGTGCCGGCCCGGCAACGTCGATGTTTTGGCAATGTCAGCGAAAGCCCGCCAGAGCGAGCAAGGTGCCTTGAAACGAGGCGGCATTGACCTTCTGGTCAT
>ENA-ORTN01003290-ORTN01003290.1-human-gut-metagenome-genome-assembly--contig:-NODE-3290-length-11556-cov-3.085210_pt1 | contig 11556 bp, 14 predicted proteins | sample MGYA00242070_ERZ509189 | MGnify/ENA primary metagenome ERZ509189 (study PRJEB26280, sample SAMEA2338821) | human gut metagenome | biome: human gut; feature: human-associated habitat; material: faeces...
CGATGTTGGCCAGCGCCGCCTCCAGATACATCAGCGGCGCAAAGCGGAAATTGCCCTTTGCCAGATTCACCGTGCGCAGTTCGCCTGCAAAGTCATAAATATCCTCGAAAAGCGCCTTATGAATGGCTTGCAGCGACGCGAATCTGCCGGGTGCCAGCTTGTCCAGAGAGCCGCTTTCAAACAGTTCTACGGCTTTCTTCTTGCTGATCCGTTCCTCCTCGCGGGCAAGCTCGGCGGAGTTGGTGATGCCAAGTTTATTTTCAAGTGCCATCGTGGGCCTCCATGTGTTTGTAAAATAGTTTCTCAGAGCGTATCCAGAAGATCGGCGTATCGCTCACAGATGCTTTTTTCCAACGCTTCAATGATACCGCTGATGATAAACTCAAAGGTCAGCAGCGTATGTGTTTCCTCCTCAACATCCAGCCTGAAGCGGCATATATTGCCGCCATGAACAGCCAGATCAATATCGCTTGTGCGGTGGAAGTTCTCTCGTGCTCGGGAGCCAAAAAGAATCGCTTTTTGTAAGAGGTGTTTTTTGTCAAAGTGGAAATCTGCCGGATGACCGTTGGTTCAATTCCATACGCCGTCATCCCGTCACTCCCTTCGATAGAGCTGCAAAGCTGCTACCATACCTATAACTTCACAAATTTATTATACCATAAAACGCCATCTCCACAAGCAAAAGAAAGAAAATAGCAGGGAAAATGTCAAATCTACAATGAGAACCTCCGGATGCCTTGACGTCGCTCTCCTGTGATAAAATATTATGAAAGGAAACATCAGCGCGCTGTGGTGCTTTGGGTGTAACCTGTGGAGAGATTTTCCTCCATGTTCAGAACTGTGCCGGTGTTTTCTTTTTTGTGCTCTATGCGCCCCTCTCGTGCGCAACTCCCCGCCGCCGCAAGAATTACAATATGATGGGAATTTATTTCCTCAATGTGGTCGCATTGTCGTAGTTCCCAATTTTCTCTCGTTGTGGTATAATAGGCTGTCAATTGGGATGGAGTCGCCGTAGGTCGTAGTTCCCAATTTCCTCTCGTAGTGGTATAATGCGACCGCGTGCGTAAATCTCGCCCATGATGTCGTAGTTCCCAATTTCCTCTCGTAGTGGTATAATAGAAATCACCTTCTTTGTATGGGGATATCGGTCGTAGTTCCCAATTTCCTCTCGTAGTGGTATAATTTTCTTTGAAGATATCTATATTCTCATACTGTCGTAGTTCCCAATTTCCTCTCGTAGTGGTATAATCGCCGGCGCTGGGGCGTGCGTCCGTGCGCAGTCGTAGTTCCCAATTTCCTCTCGTAGTGGTATAATCCTCATCAATAAAAAGAACAGAGTGAGGATGTCGTAGTTCCCAATTTCCTCTCGTAGTGGTATAATGATAGACGCAATAGGGATATTCGATCATTTGTCGTAGTTCCCAATTTCCTCTCGTAGTGGTATAATTCTCCGCCATCAACGGCGCGTGTAACAAGAGTCGTAGTTCCCAATTTCCTCTCGTAGTGGTATAATTGGCCGGTCGCAATGGTCAGGTCGCTCTTGGTCGTAGTTCCCAATTTCCTCTCGTAGTGGTATAATCGCCGAAACGGTCGCGGCGGCTATGGATAGGTCGTAGTTCCCAATTTCCTCTCATAGTGGTATAATTTTCAATGCGTTATACATGCACATGTGTACGTCGTAGTTCCCAATTTCCTCTCGTAGTGGTATAATCAACTCCGCCGTGGCGTTGTGGGATTCCACGTCGTAGTTCCCAATTTCCTCTCGTAGTGGTATAATCGTAGCCAACGCTCATACGGCGTTGCAACAGTCGTAGTTCCCAATTTCCTCTCGTAGTGGTATAATAGGCGAAAATTGTGAACGCAAATCCAACGCTTTTAGCACGTCTTTCTTATCAAAAGGCAGGCAAAAGTACAAAAATACGGAACGATTTCTGTGAGAAGTCGTTCCGTATTTTTCTTAAAAAATCATCAGTTGCTCAAATTGCTGCGGTTTGTCGTATGGCGTCGGCTTGCCCACCAGCAGTTCAATGGCATTATACTGTTTTTCAGTGATCACCAGCATCCGCACAGAGCCCTTTGATGGAAGCGCCAGCAGAATTCTTTTCTTGTGGGTCTCCACGGAATCCCGGCCGTTGCAGATACGGGCGTACACAGAGTACTGCACCATGTGGTATCCATCGCCCACCAGAAAATTCCGGAACTGCGTCGCGCTGCGCCGCTCCGCCTTGGTTTTGACCGGCAGGTCGAACATCACCAGTATTCTCATAAGCCTATTCATACTGATGCAGCTCCAAGGGGATCAGCTCCGGCAATTCCAGCAGATTCTCCCCCGCTGTAACGCTATTGGCCAAAGCCGTACACACCCGGTCGATCGACAGCATGACCCTGTATCGTCTGCCCGCCTGCTTCACAAGATAATTGGTGAGATTGAAAAGCCCCGCTTTCTGCCGCGGTGTCAGCACATCATCGCCTTTGGAGAAATTCTGCGTCACATAGAGATCGACAACGGGGCGAAAGGGTTCGATCAGGTCGTCCGCCAGATTGAAGTTGTTCAACTCGCTTCGATGGTGCAGTCCGATGCAGGGCTCCAAGCCATGCACAACAAGATTTCTGGCAATTCCGGCCCGCATGACCGTATAGCCGTAATTCAGCGCCGCGTTCCGTGGATCATCGGAGCCTCTGAAAAAGCCGTTTCCGAACAGTGCCGGAAAGTAGAGCGCCGCCGCCACCGCCTCCCGGTTATCACTGTCATTGGAAAGGACTTTTCCGGCCATTTGCTGAAGCTCCTGCCATTCTTCCTTCCCCATCAGACGCAGGCACTGCGCCTGATTTTGTATTTTCCGGACGACGATCTGCTGCCAAAGCTGCTTTTGCAGCGGCTTGCCCATCTCGCACTGCGATAGCAGCAGCTTTCGCTGACGGCAGAACTGGTTGATCGGGAGCAACTGGCAACTTGGCAAATGCTTCTCGTCGCACAGAAATACGGTGATCCCATGATTGGCCATCGCTGCTGCCGCGTGGACAGACAGGGTGACCTGCTGAGATTCGATGAGAACAGACGAAATATCCTCCAACGGAACCGTGATTTTTTCCGCCTGTTCGATGACCAGCTGTTCTCGCTGTACACTGAGCCGCGCGGGGTTCGCCAAAAAGATATTCCGATATTCCATCTCAGCCCTCCTTGGAAAATGTCATCCGTTTTTCGGGGAGATCTACTTTGTAATAGTTTCCTAATACGTCCACCTGATATTTTTCGATGGATTGCAGAGTCTTGAGGCCTAATCCATGTTTAGAATAACGTCGATCATGGACTTCAATATCAATTTTTCCACCTTCAATATCGGCACTTCGATAATAATACAGTCCATTCTGCCGCACGATCTCCTTTTCCCCTGTACCGTCCTTGGCAAGACTCAGCTTGATTCCCGCACGACTTTGGATCCGTACAAGGTCTCCCGGATAGAGGGAGAAAATAAAGTTTTCATTCCGCATCTCTTTCCAAGCGCTGTATGCTTTGTGCGCCACCGGTGCTTTGCTTGGCAGCCGGTCCTTCTTCGTATCCGCCACATAGATGGGAACAAAATAGTAGCCGTCGTCCTCCACATAAAATATGTCGATCCGCACCATGCTGCCGTTGGCCGCGATGCCGTCTCGAACCGGCAGTCCCACCGTGGCCTTCTCACGGATCTTCACCTTGTCTACCCGCGGCCCCGGCGAACCATCCTTCTTGGGCTTATAAAACGGCTGGGCAAAGGCCTTCGCGCCATCGCCGCCGAAATCTTTCAGCCGCGCCAGCAGCGCGTCGTACAGCAGCGTATCACTTGCCGGATTATAATACCCCTCGATCTCACCGAATTTGTTGAGTTTCAGATTCGTCAGCGGTGTTTTCGTCACAGTGAAGCCATCGCCGCCCTTGCTGCTGCGGATGGTCTCCGCGTGGGCCGCGCCCGTCACCTTATGGTTCGGCATTCTGGAAACAAAAACAGGCTTGATCTCCTCGTCGCTTTCGTACGTCTCAAGCTTCAGCAGGTCGATTTGATGCCGAGGGTCGATGGGGTCGAGCCGGGCCTCCAGTTCCTGACGGAAGCGCTCCCACGGCTTCGGGAATGGGTCGTGCCGCGCTTCCTGCGGCAGTTCGATCAGCTCGCCTGTGGCGGGATCGACATAGCCAGCAGGCGGTCTTTCCCATGTTTCCCGGTGCTTGTTGTACGCGGTTAGGCGCTGTACCAGACCGGGGGTGGTCGTGGCGATCACCGCGGCATCCAGACAGTGATGCAGGTCGCCGTCCTCTCGGATCTTCTGCACGCCCCAGCGGCCTCGGAGCATGGATGTAACCGCGCCGTTCACCGCCTGCACCGGCTTTTTCCGGTAGTTAGACTCCGCAAAGGCGAGATGATCCCGAATTAGGTTATAGACGGCTCTTGTGATGTACTGTGTGTCCTTGAGGTTGCGATCAATAAACCCAGAGCTTTCCTCCTCGGTCAGCCGCCTTTTCAGCAGCTTCTGCCGCTTGCGGTAATTGTGGATCAAATTTTCCACCCGCACCTCGTAGCCGTGCCAGCGTGCTTCGTCCTGTCCGAAATACTCGTAGGGCAGGCGGTTTCCCTTCTGCCGGTTTTCGCTGGCCAGCACCAGGACCTTGTTCTGATAGCTGTCGTCAAAGCAGCGGCTGTATGGAATGATATGATCCACGTCCGCATAGCCCGGCTCAAACAGGCGGGCAATGTCGAGGTTCTGTCCGGAGTACAGGCACACGCCGTCCTGTTCCCGGTACAACTTGAATTTTACGATGTCCAGGCCGGTGGCATGGTCTCCCTTATATTCCGCAATCTGATCCTTTGCCTGCTCGTTGGCCGCGCGGTTATCATCCTGACGCTTTTCCATCTTGCGGCGCTCATCGAAGGTTCGGCTCATTTCACGAGCCAGTTCGATGCGCACCACATCCGGCGGGCCGTAGGTGCGGACCACCGCGTTGATAACCTTGATGGTCTGGGATACCGCTCTGCGGACCACCGGGTTCGTGATCTCCTCCATGTCGTTCAAGGACAGTCTGTTCGTCCGCTGTTCCGACCGCAGGCCCCGATGATCGCCGTAGACCCGCGTACACGCCTCATCGTAGCGCAGTCCTTCTTCCAGCAGCGGAATGAGCTTCTGCATCGCCCGAACGGAAAGGCTTCCGTATTTGCTGAAGGACAGCGGCAGCAGCGCCTCGTCAAACTGCGGTGGAATACCGGCTTCCCTCAGCGCCGCTATGCGCTTCGCGTCACTTTTGCACTCCGTCAAAATCGTAGCAATGGCATTGAGCTGCTCCTCGGTCAAGGTGCCGATCGCACCCTTGCCCACCTTGTCCAGCGCCATCCGCAGCTTGTGGTAGGACTGCATCTGCGGCCACTTGCGTTTCTCCGCTTCCTCTTTCGTTTTCTCGCCGTAATAGAGGTCGTTAAAGAACACATCGTCATCCAGATTCAGCTTCTTGCGGATCTGTCCATAGCTCAGCGATGCCGAACGGAGCGCCGCGCTTTTCAGCACTTCACGCTGCTCGTCATCCAACGGCTCCGGAGGCATCCCCATGCCGGTCAAGCGCATGCGGTTCAAGTCCTGTAAAAGCTTGAAATACTCAAATGTATAGGTCGCCTTTGCCGCTCTCTTTTCGTCCGGCTCAAAGGTGCAAGCACCCACCCTTTCCCCAATGCCGCCGGAAAACGGGCTGTCCCCGCCGGGGCCTTCGTCAAAGCTGCGCTGGCTCTCCAGAACGGAGAGATAGGCGGTCTCCATATCCTCGTCCATCCAGACCACGCCCAGTCTTCTCTGGGCGGCGAAAATCTGCCGCACCTCGTCTACAATGGCCGCGCGCTCCACGGTGAACCGGTAATCCTCCGCCTTATTGCGGGTCTGGTGATAGCGCGTGCCGTCCGGATGCTTCTGCCAGAACCGCTCGTCCCGATACATCATTTCGCCTACCGTGCGGTAGCCATGCTCGGCCATGCAGCGGCGGTTTTCTTCGATGGCGGTCTTGACCTTCCCCGTCTCCTTTTCATCCTTCGCCGCCTCCGCGGTGCTGTTGGACTTGTAGCCGCGCCGCTGGGCAAGATGGATCAGCACCCGAACCGCTTCCTCCTTGATGAGCGGGCGGTCCAGTGCCTCGGCGCGCAGCTGGTAGGGCGATTTTTGGAAGCCACCGGCGGCATACATGGCCTGTATATCTGCAACCGGCATGATGCCGCGCTGCTCCATCAGGTAATGGATGCGTTCCAAGCGGTGCCGATGGCGGCGCAGACGGCGCCGGGCGCTTCTTGCGTCCCGCCGGGGGGCCGCAAGGCTGGCACCTGTCTTTGGCTGCTCCGCCTTGTCAAAAATACGCACGCCCAAGTCCTGAATCCGGTCAGGTTCTCCGTTCGGCTGATTTCGGAGGACTGCCCAGCCGACAGAACCAATGCCAATGTCCAATCCAAGCGCATAATGAAATTCCGACATCTGAGAGGGCTCCTTTCCTAAAATACGAAGATACCCCGACCGATAAGGCCGGGGTAGGGCTTCGAGGTGTTCTACCTTATCGTAGTAACACGATTTTCCCTCGTAGTGGTATAAGGGTATATACAATATATCCTTTTTCACCAAGAATGTCAACACATACTTAATTTACCTCGTGTGGGATAACCAATGAGAAATTCGCATTAAGCGATATTGTTACTTTCTCTTCATGATTTATTGCTATCGATTACATCCATTTCACCTTCTGCCAAATTCGTGACTGCATCTCTTTGATTTCATTCAAATCAGATTGACGGACATAGCCGCAGGTGTTGGCAACACGGGCGATCTGGTTGATGTTGTTACCGATGGCTGACAACTCATGCAAAAGGTCAATAAAAACCTCCGGACGCCGGGGCTTGATTTTCTGTCCCGCGATCAACAGGCGCAAAAAAGTCTGCGTGGTCAGTCCGGACGCGACGACCTGATCTTTCAAATGCTTGAGTTCTTCGTCGTTTAAGCGCAAGGTAAGCGCATGGTTTCTCTGGCGCATAGATATTCTCCTTTCATCGGGGATTTTAAGGGGTTGCCCCCTTAACAAGAGCATTTGGATAGCCAAATGCTATGCTTGCGAAAGCAGCTTCTGTATAGCGGTTTCATTTTCGTGACAACGCTGTTGTAAAATTAACTTCTTGATTTATTGGTGTCCAATAGGTATAATAATTGCAAGAAACTTTTGAGGTGAATGACCGTGCTACACGAGGAGCGAACTGCAAATATTCTTATCAACAAGGCGGGTGGAAACGCCGGTCCGGATGCCAATGGCTACCGCGTGGCTCTGCCATCTGTTTGGATGAAGGCCCTGGGCATCTCTGAGGGCAGCCGCACCGTAACGCTGCAATTCGATGGGGAAAGCATCACCATCCGCCGCCCTGCCGTGTCTGATTACGATGCCTTTCTGGCCAATGCCCGAAGCAGCGCTCACGCCATCCTGATCCTGTACTACTACGATGGGAACAAGCTCTGTACGAAGATCTGCGCTGACCAAACCACTCATCAACTTGCCATTGAAAACGAGGTCAGTTCTCCCCTTTCCACCGCTTTCGGCGTGAACCGCAAGCCCACATGGGACGATTTTCAAACCTTCTTGAAAGACCGCTGTGTGCCGCAGGAGCGGGACGGTTTGAAATATTACCTGTCTGACTTGGGACTGGACTGCTATGACCCGCTGACGATCATCCGCAAGACCGAAGGGCGCATGGCAGAGGATTCGTGCTGGATCAAAATTGTGGAGGGCTGAATATGTCGATCAGACTGACAACGGGAAGCCGCATCGCGGAAACTTCGTCTAAGGGCAATCAGGAAAAATGGCTGGCAGATGGCCGCTGGTACAAGCTGGATCTGTTCGGCTACGAGGGACTGGCTGAAGCCGTGACCTCTGCACTGCTGGCACAGACCAATACAGATGCGTTGGGCTTTCGCTATGTGACCTACCGCATGGAGCGGCTGGAAGTCCACGGTCATACCCGCAACGGCTGTTCCAGTGCCAATTTTCTACGTCAGGGCGAGGCCATCCTGACCCTTGCGGAGCTGCTGCGAAAAGGAGTTGGCCCGGACTGGCAGACCGCGGTAAACCGCCTGCCCAATCTTCAGAGCCGCCTTGCGTGGTTGGTGGAGCAGGTTGAGCGGCTGACGGGACTTGACCGCTTCGGCACCTATCTGACGCTGCTGTTCGAGGTGGATATGCTGTTTGGCAACGAGGACCGGCATCTGAACAACATCGCTGTGCTGCGCTGCGGTGATGGCTTTGACTACTGCCCCATCTTTGACTTCGGCGCGGGTTTGCTGTCCAACACACGGGACTATCCCATGGAGATCGAGCCGGACGCATTGGTGCGTCAGCTCAAGGCTCAGCCCATGAAAACGGGCTTTGTCCGACAGGTCCACGCGGCGCAAAATCTATACGGGCCGCAGCTTCGCTGCGACTTTGCCGAAAAAGAGATCATGGCGGCACTTTCAGAGCCGCTGGAGTTTTACGCCAAGCGGGATGTTCCTTATATCCGTGACCGTGTGACGGCCTGCATCAAATTCCAGCGGAAAAAGTTATTCTGATTTTCTGCCGTCCTCCCGCAGCCACGCGCCCCGCAGCACCATGCGGAGATACGCCGCCCGCCCGATGCCGTGGTCCTGCGCGGTGCGGGTGAGCCGCTCATATTCTGCCTGCGTCAAGCGGAGATTTACCTGCTTCTCCCGAAGGTTCTCTCTGTTCTTCATACGATAGCCCTCCCTATTATTCTTTTTTCGGCTTGGTATATATTTATCTCAGTATCGCTCTACTCAGTCTTATTAGACGCTGAAAATCAGCGTTCAGGTGCGCTGATTTTCAGCGTTCTTGAAGTTCGAAAATCGAAAGTCAAGAAATTCGATTTTCGAATTTCAGGGGATACAGCATAGATGGTTTCCCCAACCCCTGCCGTTTCCGGCGCAGCAGGCCAGCTTGCTCCAGTTCGGATAGCAGCTTCTCCGCCTTGCTGTGGGCGCAGCCCAAGTCCTCCATAATACGGTTGATGCCATAGTAAACAAAGGCGCGCCCTTGCTTATCGAACCACCCGCTTTTGCGGGAAAGTCCCATTTTGTCCAGCAATAACCCGTAAAGTAATTTTGCTTCACAATTTATGTTTTTGAATTGTTCCTCCGTAAACAGCACCTTTGGAACACGGTAAAATGTAAATAGCTCTGATTCATGCTCGTAGAAATAATCCATATTGTTCCTCCTTGCCCGTTGGGGCATAAAAATAGCGGAGGCAGGCAATTGACCTGTCTCCGCTTGCGTTGATTTTTTGCTTTTGTTTCCTTCTTGGGGCGTTATTTGGACTCTCGCAGGATCTCAAGCGCGGCGCTTTTGATGTTGTTCATCGCACCTACCCACGCCATTTGATCCCGCGCCTTCAAGTCCTCGTTGATGCCCTGTGCTTCCGCCATCTGGCGTATGATGATTTTCAGCAGCTTGTCCTCTGTGGTGTCCGACTCCGGCGGCAAAAGGCAGGGATAATACTGCTCGCCCCGCAGCTCGTAGTAAAGACCGTTCTCAAAAATGACCGGCGGCAATGGCGGTAAATTCTGCTCCATAATCCTCGCTCCTTTCTGCCGCTATTGTACGGAAGAAATTTGTATAGCGCCAGTATGCGAAAATCATCGCTCTCCCCTGTCCTTCGCGCGGTAACGGGCCTCCAGCAGCTTGATGATCTCCCGCTCCATTTGCTGCGCGGAATAATTGCGTGGGAAATACTTCCGCAGCGACTCGGTTTTGATGCGGATTTGCTCCTTCTGATTGGGCTTTTCCTCGGTAAGAATGGCGTACAGCACTTCCGGTGTCAGCTTTGCCTCGCGGGAGAGTTGCTTCATGCGGAGTGACTGTGACAGCGACGGTGTGGCATCCTCCCGCCCGATCAAGTCCCACAACTCCGCCTGCTCGTCGCGGGTGAGATAGGACAGCTCCACGGCGGGAGAAAAGGCGATGCGTCCATCGTCCACCATCTGAAGCAGCGGCGGAACAAGGTTGGTCAGGCGAATGTAGCGAAATACAGTATCACGGCTTTCGCCAGACTCATGGCCGATTACCGATGCGGTATCATATTTTGTCGCAACTTGCGACTGATTTTTCTTTGGCCTCCCCGCTTGCCGTTTCATGGCCTCCAGCTTCATCTTGTACGCAAACGCCTTTTCGCTGGGCAGCAGGTTTTCCCGCTGAAGATTGCTGTCCACCATCAAAATCACCGCTTCATCGTCGGTCATCTCCATCACCAGCACCGGCACGGTGGGCAGGCCCAATTTCTGCGCCGCTAGACGCCGCCGATGCCCGCTGACCAACTCGTAGCCCTCCCCTTTTGGCCGCGCCAGTAAGGGTGACAGGATGCCGTGGGTGCAGATGCTCGCCACCAGCTCGTCCATGGCAGCGTCCTCCCGCACCTGATAGGGGTGCTTTGCAAAAGGCATTAGCTTGTCCGGCGAGAGCTGTGAAATAAACTCCTTCACCATACCGTCCCTCCCTCCGAAAGCGCGGCGGACACGTTCACATGGTAGTGAAGGTCGGAGCCGCGATAGTGGTAGTCCGCGTCAAAGGAATGGAGCCAACCGGCATTTTGCACATTCGCGTTTTCCCTCTCTTTTTCGGCCTGTAACCCTTGCGGCGCAAGGTTTTTTCGTACTTGTGGTCCTTGGGCTTCCACGGTCGGCACCGAGGAGCTGGGGCATCTTGAGATGGTCGGCACCATCGTCCATCAGCTCACGCGGAACCTCACGGTAGATCAGATCAAGGAGGCCGGCTTCGATACCTATTTCGTCGACCATACGACCGGCGTGTTCCCGCAGTTCGCCTCCGGCTATCCGTGGTCGGCGGCGACGATGCAGGTCACGGGCGATACCATCGCCGACCTCACCGAGGACCTCGCCGCCGAGCAGAAGGCGCGCGTGACCTACGATAACATCCTGCGCCTTTCCGACGATCCCGACGTCAACGACGTCATCAAGTTCCTGCGTGCGCGCGAGATCGTGCACTTCCAGCGTTTCGGTGAGGGGCTGCGGCTTGCCAAGGAAAAGCTCGACGAGAAGAACGTCTACTTCGTCAACCCCAGCTTCGACCGATAAAGGAATGGGAGGGCGTCCCTGCGGACGTCCTCCCGATGTCATGCCTTTTGCGTGAGCAGCTCCGCGAGCCGCCTGCGCTTCGTGCGCTGGTCGCCCTCGATGTGGAGCTTGGAATAGATCTGGTTTACATATTGCTTGACGCTGCCCTCGGAGAGAAACAGCTTTTCCGCGATCTCCCGGTTCGTCAGCCGCTGTGCCATCAGGCCGACCAGCGCATATTCCCGCTCCGTCAGCGCGGCGAACGCTGCGGGGCGGACCGTCCCGCTCTGCCGCCGCTCCCCTGCCTCGCCCAGTGCGAGCACCCGTGCCGTGAGCGCGGTCTGCGGTCCTGCGGCAAGCAGCGGCTTGAGATAGCGGTAGTTCTCCGCAAACGGCATCACGATACCGTCCGGCGCGGCGTCGGTAAGCGCCTGCGCCAGCAGCGTCTCGGCTTCCCCG
>ENA-ORTN01003294-ORTN01003294.1-human-gut-metagenome-genome-assembly--contig:-NODE-3294-length-11548-cov-2.547203_pt1 | contig 11548 bp, 9 predicted proteins | sample MGYA00242070_ERZ509189 | MGnify/ENA primary metagenome ERZ509189 (study PRJEB26280, sample SAMEA2338821) | human gut metagenome | biome: human gut; feature: human-associated habitat; material: faeces...
ATAATGTATTATTGTTGGTCTACCATGTGCACAGTTAAATGGATTCTCGCACTTTTTTAACCTTTCAATTAAAGTCTTCATTTCTTCCATAGATATTGGATCCCCTGCTTTAATAGATGCTTTACATGCCATCATTGCAGAAATACTATCATTAAATCTTTCTAAATCAAAATTCTTATTCATAGTTATTATCTTTTCTAGGCAGTTTCTAATAAATACTTCTTCTAAACCTTCTTTAAACCAAGTAGGATGTGCTTTAACAATAAATGAATTCATACCAAATTCTTCAATATCAATACCTAGACTTTTTATAAAATTCATATGTTCTTTTATTATTAAAAACTCTTCCTTAGGATATTCTAAATTTATTGGAAATAACATACTTATTGTATCTTTAGTAGGATTTGCCATTGCTTTTTTATATTTTTCATAATTTATTCTTTCAGCCGCAGCATGTTGATCCATCAAATACATTCCTTTTTCACTATGACATACAATATATACACCAAGTACTTGTCCAACTGGTTCCATAAGTGGGAATTCTCTTTTTTGTTCTTCTTTTTCTTTCCGGGCTCTTCTTCCTCCTCGTAGGTATCCCACGGGGAGTCTTCTTGCACCTCCACCGGCTGCGGTTCCGCTTCCGGCGCGGGCTGTGCTACCTCTGCCGAGGCTTTCTCTACGGGCTGCTCCGTTTCAGGCTCCGTCACAGCGTCGGGCTCTTCCGTCACCCCGGGCGTTGTTTTCTCCGGCTCTTCCGGCGCGCCGTTGGCTTTCGCCTTGCGCTCCGCTTCCAATATCTCGTCCACCGAGAATTTGTTCTCATCGTTCATGGTTTTGGGTCCTTTCTTTTTCGCCTCAGCCCTTGGCCTTGATGCCCGCGCGCTGCCGCGCAATCTCATAGCAAAGCACGCCGCAGGCCACCGAAGCGTTCAGCGAATTGATTCTGCCCTTCATCGGCAGAGAAACGATAAAATCCGATTTTTCTTTCACAAGTCTGGACACGCCGAAGCCTTCGGAGCCGACAACAAGCGCTGCCGGGCCGGAGAAATCGGTTTGGCACCAATCCGTGCCGTCCATATCCGCGGCGTATACCCAAACGCCGCGCGCTTTGATCTCCTCAAGAAATACCGCAATATTCGTCACACGCGCCACGGGGACGTATTCCACCGCGCCCGCAGAAGCCTTGCCGACCGCCGCCGTAAGGCCAACGCTGCGGCGCTTCGGGATAACAACGCCGTGTGCGCCCGCACATTCCGCCGTTCTGAGGATCGCGCCGAGGTTATGCGGGTCCGCAATCTCGTCGCACACAAGGATAAACGGCGGCTCATTTCGGCTTTCCGCCAGCGCAAAAATATCCTCCACCTCGGAGAACGCGTGCACCGCCGCCATGGCGATGACACCCTGGTGGTTTTCGCCGCCGCACATGCCGTCCAGCTTACGGGAATCCACTTCCTTTACCGGGATGCCCGCCTGCTTTGCCATGCGGAGAATGGACGATACCGAACCGTTTTTCTCCCCGCGCCGCACAAGGATGCTGTCGATGGGTCTGCCCGCTTTAAGCGCCTCCGTAACGGCATTGCGCCCTGCTATGACATCTCTTTCTCTCTCGTTTTCCATGAACAAACCTATTCCTTTCCGCGGCTTCAGAACACGTCTGCGGCCGAAATTCGCAATACTATCGCAGTATATAGTAGATTATAGCATACTTATATTTGCCATTGCAACCGAAACGCGCAATTTAGCGCGGTTTTTGCAGGCGGTTTTTGTGCCTAAAACCGCCGTGTTTTTGGGCAGTTTTTTCGCCGCGCTCTTTTCGTCATTTTGACGGTGCTTTTGCGTGTTCATTTTGCTCGGCATAATTATTCATTCGGGTTGCATATCTTCTCACATCTTGCTGTATATGAGCCGGCCTTTACATTTATACAATCTGTAATATACACGGCAGAAGTATACACGCAGCGAGCTTTCCACAGCGTTTTCCGTTTAAGCTGTGGAAAACTCTGTGGAAAGTGTTAAAAACCCGCTTTCGGTGCTCTTTTTACTTTCCTCAGCTTTTCACAATGTAAAATATTATGTAAACTATTCCGTCGAAAATGCCGCTTTTTACCGTTTTTTCACAGAATACTCACTATAAACCGTGTGTAAAATTTGCGTGAAAAGCCTTGTGTTTGCCCGAAAAAATGTCCCTATATATGGTGTTTTTGCGAAAAACAGCGTTTTAACTCCAAATTAGAACGATTTAGGCGAAATCTTAGGCGGCGAGATTTTCCGTTTAAGCACATTTTGTGAAAAAAAGCAAGGCGGCAGGCTTTACACGGTTGTTTTTTCGCCTAAAATCGTGTAAAATGAAAATAGCGAGCAGAAAGACACCGGAAAGCTGCGCACTTTTTAGACGTGTCCCACAAAAAAGCGGGGCCGCACAAACCGTAAGCCACGGCAATTAAAACAAAAGACATTTTTCGGATAAACATGCACTGTATACAACTATAAGAAAAGAGGAACCCAAAATGCGTGAAGACATTTGCTCTATACCGATCAGTGAAATTTTCGAGCCGAAGGACGGCTGTCCGTTCTGCCGCATGCGCGACATGCTCGAGGACCGCATGGCCACCTACATTACCGGCGCGGCCATGATGGAGCCCGACGTGCGCGTGGAAACGAACCGTCTCGGCTTCTGCCACCAACATTTTGAGCAGATCTTACAGCGCGGCAGCCGCCTGTCCGTCGCCCTTATTCTCGAAAGTCTCTTAGACGAAGCCGGCAAGGATATCCTGCCCGAGGACGACAAGCTCGCGCCGAAAAAAATTCTCGCCGCCGCAGACCGCCGTGCGCACAGCTGCTTTGTCTGCGAAAACGTTGAGAAAAACATGCAGCACCTCAGCGCTACGGTTATCAAGCTCTGGCAGAGCGAGCCGGAGTTCCGCACATTATACAGCGAGCAGACGCACATCTGCCTGCCGCATTACAGCTTCATTTTGGCCGCCGCACAGAAAATGCCGCGTAAAAACTTTCAGCCGTTTGCGGCAGAAACCAAGCGCCTTGCGAAAAACTATCTCGATACCGTCAAGACCGATACCACCCATTTCTGCCGCATGTTCGATTACCGCAATGCGGGCGGCGACTGGGGCAATTCCCGCGATGCCATTGAGCGCGCCATCACGTATCTGACGAGCCGAGAGCCCACCGTCACCACCAAAACGGAAGGCAAAAACCGTTGATGCGCTTCACCCCGCCCGATGGCGTTTTAAACCTCGCCCAAACGCTCGACTGCGGGCAATCGTTCCGCTTTTATCCCGTCACGCTCGAAAACAACATTCCCGCATGGCGCGGTGTGGCATTTTCCCGCGGGCTGACCGTCTATCAAGATGAAAATAACGACCTCGTTTTAGACTGCACCGAGCAGGAATTTCGTGACATTTGGTTTGATTATTTCGATTTTAACACAGATTACAAAAAGTCCCGCGAAGTGCTTTCCGCTCTGCACCCCGCGCTGAAAGAAGCCGCCGAATTCGCGGGCGGCATCCGCATTTTAAAGCAAGAGCCGTTTGAGGCGCTGTGCTCGTTCATCATCTCGCAAAACAACAACATTCCGCGCATCAAGGGCATTATAGAGCGCTTGTGTCTGCATTTCGGCGAGCCGTTTCTTTATCATAACGAGACCCGCTACGCATTCCCGACATCGAAAAAATTGGCCTCCTGCACGCCGGAAGACCTCGCTCCGCTGCGCGCGGGCTTTCGCGCGAAATATCTCATCGATGCCGCAAAGCGCATCGCTTCCGGCGAGATCGATTTAGAAGCCGTGCGCAAAATGCCGCTTCCCGATGCCAAAGCGAAATTGCAGACGATTTCAGGCGTCGGCCCAAAAGTCGCGGACTGCGCTTTGCTCTACGGCCTGCACCGCACGGAGTGCTTCCCGATGGACGTGTGGATGAAGCGCGCCGTGTCGCTTTTGCCGGGGCTTTCCCCCGCAGATTTCGGTGAAAACGCCGGCATCGCGCAGCAGTATTTATTCCACTATGTGCGCATGCACCCCGAGCTTTTCAAATAAACAATTCGTCCGGGACCGGCGGCTGGTCATCGGGTATCGCCGCCATACTTCTTTTTATGATCTTCGCCATTTCTTCCGGCGTTTCCGGGCAGCCGTACAAAAGCCATTTGCGCGTCACGGCAAAGTACCCCGCTTTCACAAATTCAAAATGATATTCCATGCAGTGCTCGCTCTCGATGCCGAGCAGCCGAAAATAAGGCTTGAAGACGTTTTCAAACAGCGTCTGATAGCCTTTTTCCACTTCTGCCGTGCCAAATTTTTCAAAATATGCCCGGTAAAAAGTCCTGTCGCGCTTTGCCTCGCGCAGCGTCGCCGCCACATATGCTTCGGAGAAGATATTCGGGTCGCCGCGCATCTCTTCGTGTATCCGCTCTACGGACTCCGTCCATTTCTCCTCTACGATTGCCGTCAGCAGCGCGGGTATGTCCGCATAGTGCAGGTAAAACGATGAGCGGTTAATACCTGTCGCCTCACAAATTTCCCGCACGGAAATTTGCTTTGTTTTTTTATTGAGCACCATTTTCGTAAACGCCTCGCGGATGCGCCGGTCGGTCTCCGCAAAGCGTTCGTTTTTCTTTGTGTTCATTTTGTCCTCCATTAACACAACATTCGTCGTTTTTTAACGGTTGTTTTCCAAATCTCCACGTGTTATGCTTGTATTAACAGAACAAGCGTTGACTTTATAGTAGCGCATTGCAAACATAAAATCAAGGGGGAAATTTTCGTGAAAACCGAAGAACTTTTCGAGCGCGCACCCGTGTGGAAATCCATTTTTAAAATGTGCCTGCCCACCGTTGTCATTATGCTCGTCATGACCGTCTACAACATGGCCGATATGGTGTTCGTCGGGCAAACCGGCGTCGCGGCACAGGTCGCCGCCGTTTCGCTCGCGTCGCCGTTCTTTTTATTGCAGATGACGCTCGGCACGTGGATCGGCGGAGGCGGCTGCACGGTCATCTCCACCGCACTCGGCGCAAAAAACGCAGAAAAAGCCAAAGCTGCCGGCGCGGCATGCATACTTTTGAGCCTTGTGGGCGGCGTTTTGCTCGGCGGCGCGGCGCTGCTTTTCCCAAACGCCTTCCTGCACTTCTTCGGCGCCGATGCCGCCACGTGGGACTACACCGCACAATACCTGCAAATTTTAGCCCTTGGCACGCCCGTCATCGTGTTTTCCAATGTCTTTGCAAACCTTGTCCGTGCAGAGGGTGCCGTGCAGACCGCCGTCCTGCTCAACATGCTCGGCACTGTCGCCAATATTATACTTGACCCGCTTTTCATCTCCGGCCTGAACCTCGGCGTACAGGGTGCGGCCATTGCGACCGTCCTTGGCAATATTTTCACCGCCTGCGGCCTGCTTTTCTATCTCCGCCGCCGCGATACCATCTTGACGCTCAATATGCGCAAAGCATTCTACATGCCGCATGTCTTCCGTGAAATTTTTACGCTCGGCATTCCGGGCTCTGTCAGCAACCTTTTGATGAGTGCCGTCAACACGATCACAAATCGCATTGTCATCGCCTATGGGGCCGATACTGTCGCCGAAATGGGCGCGGGCGGCAAAGCGGGCATGATCGTCGCCATGGTCGTCATGGCCATTGCCCTCGGCGTGCAACCCATGTTCGCATATCTTTACGGCGCAGGCAACACCGCCCGCCTGCGCGAGACCTTCCGCAAAAGCGGCATTTTGGCGGTCTCTCTCGGCATCGTGTTAAGCGTCGTCTGCTTCATTTTCCGTTTTCCTATCTGCGGCCTGTTCTTAAAGGACGAAACTCTCGTCGCTTCCGCCGCGCACCTCACGGCGCTCGGCCTCCTCGGCATGCCGCTTATCGGTGTATATTACCTTGCGGTCAACTACCTCCAGTCCGTCGGCAAAGCGGCGCAGGCTTCCGTGCTTTCCGTTCTGCGGCAGGGTGCCGTTTATGTACCGCTTCTGCTTTCGTTCCATGGTCTGTTCGGCCTTTTCGGTGTGTTTTACGCCGCACCCGCCGCCGATATTTTCTCCACACTTTTAGCCGTCTTCCTCCTTTACCGCGCCATAAAAAAAGATCTCGTCTCCGCAAAGCCGCATTCGCCCGCAAAAGTCGAAAATTCCCTCTAAAAATCAACTGAATTTTCATATTCTGTCCATGACTTTTTCCCGCGCTTCTGTTATACTTTAATATAGAAACCAACGCAGTATAAGGAGACGGTACGATGGGCGCATTTGTAGAATTTGAAAATGTATCGAAAATTTATAAAACCGGCGACGTAGAGGTGCACGCCTTAACCGATGCAAGCTTTGAAATTCAAAAGGGCGAATTCTGCGTCATCGTCGGTGAATCCGGCGCGGGAAAAACGACGCTTTTAAATATCCTCGGCGGCATGGATACGCTGTCTAAAGGCACCGTCCGCATGGACGGACGCGACATCAGCCACTTTAACCGCACCCAGCTTGAAAACTATCGACGCTATGACATCGGCTTTGTCTTCCAGTTTTATAACCTTATCCCGAATTTAACGGCGCTCGAAAACGTGGAAATTGCAGCACAGCTGTGCACCGATGCCATCCCCGCCGAAGACGTGCTCCGCGCCGTCGGTCTCCATGACCGCATGCAGAACTTTCCCGCACAGCTCTCGGGCGGTGAACAGCAGCGTGTTTCCATTGCCCGCGCACTTGCCAAAAAACCGAAGCTCCTTCTGTGCGACGAGCCCACCGGCGCACTCGATTACGAGACCGGCAAATCTATTTTAAAGCTTTTGCAGGATACCTGCCGCCGCGACGGCATGACCGTCGTCATCATCACGCACAATGCGGCGCTTGCCGCCATGGCAGACCGCATCATCCGCGTAAAAAGCGGCCACATTTACTCCGTTCGCATGAACGAGCACATCACGCCCGTGGAACAGATTGAATGGTAACGCGAAGGGAGCCGGAAAACGCATGACAAAAGCACTCAGAAAAAACACGCGGCGCAGCATTTCGGGCAGCCTTGGGCGGTATATCGCTATCCTGCTCATCATTATGCTGGGTGTGGCGTTTCTCACGGGTCTGCGAGATACCCGTCCCATCATGTCCGCCACCGAGACCGCCTATGTAAAAAATACGAAACTCTACGATCTTCGCCTCATCTCCACCATCGGCTTTGATGCGGACGACGTTGCCGCCGTGCAGAAAGCCGACGGTGTGGTTGCCGCCGCAGGCAGTGTGAATGCCGATTTCATCTGGCAGCACGACAACAAAGAGCGCGTTTACCGTGCACATATGCTGACAGATAACATCAACGAGCCTGTGCTCACTGCCGGACGTATGCCTGAAAACGGCAGTGAGTGCCTTATAGATTCCAGTCGCTTTTCGGAAGGCATGATTGGGCAAACGATCGAAATTTCCGACTCCAACGACGAAGATACGAAGAAAAACTTCAAATACAGCACCTACACCGTGGTCGGCCTTGCAGATTCTCCGCTGTACATCCACACGCTGCGTGGCACCACGTCGCTTGGCGACGGCACGCTGCAGGGCTTCGTTCTCATCCCGGAGGACGGCTTCGATTTCGAGTATTACACAGAATTATACGTTACCTGCACCGATGAATTCCCGCTATACAGCGACGATTACGACGATTACATCGATACGTTCTCCGATACTGTCGAAGCCGCCGCCACCGCTTCCGTCAACGCGCGTTTTGATCGTCTCACGTCCGACGGCAAAGCCGAAATTTCAGACGCCGAGAACGAACTGAACGACAAAAAAGCCGAAGCCGAAACAGAGCTTGCCGACGCCAAAGCACAGCTTGACGATGCAAAAGAGACCATCACCTCCGGCGAAACGGAGCTTGCCGACGCGAAAAAGCAATTGGACGATGCCAAAGTACAGTTGGATGCAGGCGCAGAGCAGATTCAGCCCGGCTTCACTTCGTGGGAAAGCGCCCTGCAAAGCGGCTTTGACGCATATTACAGCGGCAAGCAGCAATTAGAGGATGCCCTTGCGGAGAGCCAGGCGCAGATCGACGCCGGTTACGCGCAACTGCAGGAAAACGAAAAGCTCTACACTGAAAAATATGCCGAATTCACGTCCGGCAAAGAGCAGTATGAAGCGGGTCTTGCCGCCGCAAAGGACGCCCGCACACAAATTGACGCCGCACGCGCCGACTTAAACGAGAAAAAAGCGCAGCTCACGGCGGGCTTTGCCGCACTCGACGAAGCGCAAGCGCAGCTTGATGCCGTAAAAGATATGCTCGACCCGGCAGAAGCCGAAGCGCAGCAAACGGCGCTCGATACGCAGCGCGCCGCTTTGAATCAAAATCAGACGCAGCTCGACGATGCCGAAGCCGTATTAAACGAACAGGATGCCGCCCTCACCGTGCAGGAAGCGCAGCTCACAGAGACCGGCAAGCAGCTCGATGAAGCCGAAACCGCACTCTCGCAAATGCGCACGTTGCTCGATGTCGGCCAAAACGATTACACCGACGGCATAGCACAACTTGAATATCAGAAAAAAACACAAACCGCAAAGCTTGACGAAGCGTATAACTCGCTCATCACGTTTCAAAACGGCATCAAAGAGTACAACGAGGGCCTCGCTTCGTACAACGACGGCGTAAAAGAGCTCGCCGACGGCAAAGCCGAATACGAAGACGGCCTTAAAAACTACGAGGACGGCAAAAAGGAATTTGACGAGCAAATTTCCGACGCCGAACAGAAAATCGCCGACGCCAAACAAGAGCTCGCCGATTTAAAGAAGCCGGAGCTCTACGTTTTAACGCGCGACTCAAACGCCGGCTACGTCTCGTTTGAAAGCGACTCCACCATCGTCGAAAAGCTCTCGGGGCTCTTCCCCATTTTCTTCTTCCTCATCGCGGCGCTCGTCTGCTCCACCACCATGACCCGTATGATCGACGACGAACGCACACAGATCGGCACGCTCCGCGCGCTCGGATACAGCCGCGGCTCCATCCTCGCAAAATATCTGCTCTATTCCGGAAGCGCCGCCGCACTCGGCTGTGTCATCGGCTATTTTGCGGGCGGCTATGTTTTCCCGTTCGTCATCTGGACGGCCTACGGCATGCTGTATAGCATTCCGGGTTTCGTCATACTGTATGACCCCGTGCTGTTTGTCATCGCGCTTGCGGCGTCGCTTTTATGCTCGGCGGGCACCACATATTTAGCCCTGCGCATCGAGATGCAGAACATGCCCGCAAACCTCATCCGCCCGAAGACCCCGGCCGCCGGCAAACGCATTTTCCTCGAGCGCATCACGCCGCTGTGGAAGCGCCTGAAATTCCTGCACAAGGTCTCCCTGCGCAACATTTTTCGCTTTAAAAAGCGCATGATTATGATGATTCTCGGCATTGCCGGCTGCACCGCGCTGGTGCTCACCGGCTTCGGTATTCATGATTCCGTCGCGAACATTGCAAACTTCCAGTTTGATGATATTCAAAAGTACGATGTCAGCGCCCAATTCTCCGATACGCTAACCGAAGATAAAATCAACGAAGTCGAAAGCGACCACAAATCGGAGCTTGACGCCGCCACCGCCGTGCAGATGACCTCCGGTGACGTCACAGGCGACAGCATCACAAAATCCGCTTACATCGTCGCGTCCGACGACCCCGCCATCACCGACATTTTCGATCTGCATATCGACGGTGAGACTGTACCCTACCCCGGCAAAGGCGAAGTGCTGCTCACCGAAAAACTCGCCGAGCTCACCGATATCAAAACCGGCGATACCGTCACCGTTTCCGTTTCAGACACGGAAAAAGCCGAGCTCAAGGTCGCGGGTTTAGTTGAAAACTACGTGCAAAATTACCTCTACATGACGGGCGAAACGTACGCCATGGTCGCCGATAAGGGCTACGAGCCGAAAACGCTCCTGCTGCGCGTAAACGACAGTGCAGACGAATATGCGCTTTCCGCCGCACTCTCCAAAACGGACGGCGTATCCTCCGTTTCCGTCGTCACCGATACGCGCAAGATGATCGACCAAATGATGCAGAGCCTAAACTATGTCGTCGCGCTCGTGCTCATTTCCGCCGGCGCACTCGCGTTCATCGTCCTGTTTAACCTCGGCAACATCAATCTGACCGAACGCGTCAGGGAAATTGCCACCATCAAGGTGCTCGGCTTTCATTCCGGGGAAACCGGCGCGTATGTGTTCCGTGAAAATATCATTTTGTCCATGATGGGCATCGTCGTCGGCCTGCCGCTCGGCGTTCTGCTGCACACATTTGTGCTCATGCAGATCCGCGTCGATATGGTCTCTTTCAAAGCTGTCATCGCACCCGTCAGCTTCCTTTTGACCGTTGTCATGGTCGTGCTGTTCACCGTTATCACCGACCTCGTCATGCGCAAGAAAATCGCTAAAATCGACATGGCGGAATCCTTAAAATCGATCGAATAAACCTACATCACCGAAGAACTCCTGAAGCTGCCGAATTCATTCCTCCTCGAGAACTGCGACTGCTACGAAAGTTACACCGCACTACTGCGCGAAAAAACGAAGTAAACATTTTTCGTAAAATTCTTGCCGCAGCTCCCTCGGTTTTCTCCGTTTTGAACTATTATGAAGCGAGCGAAAATCCTGTATAATAGAAACCGTTAAATGGTTTATATTGGAAACGCACATTCCTCCCGAATGATAACGAACAACACATTGGCAGGCTCTTTATCAAAGTGCCGCTTTCAGTTTATCGTTCAGGAGGAATTTTTATGCCCAAAAACAAAGTACAGGACGCCGTTTTCACCGCTATCATGGCTATTATCATGGTCTACGGCATGATTGTCTACAATGTCGCGCTGAACACCGGCGGTGTTTCCGGCGAGGCCTTTCTGCTTGCCCTGCATGAACTGCCCATTATGGCGCCGATCGCGTTTATTCTGGAATTTTTCGTCGTCGGCAAGCTTGCAAAGCGCCTCGCGTTTTCGTTCATGAAGCCTACAGACCGCCCGCAGTTCATCACCTATGCCGTTTCCATCTGCATTTGCTGCATCATGTGTCCCATCATGAGCCTTATCGCGACCATGCTTTTTAAAGACACCCACACCTTCGGCACGTTTATTCAGACATGGGGCATGAACTTCCCGTGCGCCGTGCTGTGGCAAATGTTTTACTGTGGCCCGCTCGTCCGCCTGATTTTTCGCTTGATTTTCAGGGAAAAGAAAAGTAAATAAGCATAGAAAAAATTCTCCCTCGGCTCTGCAGCCAAAGGAGAATTTTCTTTATCCCGGCAAGATTTCCGCCAAAATCGCATTGGAGACCAAAAAGCCCTCCGCAGTCAGCGAGATTCGCTCGTAATCTGCATGTATCAGATTTTTCGGCAAGTGCTTACAACCTTCCAGAACCCCGTCAAACAGCGCACCGCCGTTTTCAAATCGTGTCTCGCAAATCTTTCTTTGCAGCCCCTCGGTCAGCCGAAGCGACAGCATCGCAAATTCCGAAAACCCGCCGCCGGCGCCGTCGTCTGCGGGCGCATTGCCGTTTAAAAAGCCCTCTAAATCACGTGGGAAATAAAATCGCCTGGC
>ENA-ORTN01003298-ORTN01003298.1-human-gut-metagenome-genome-assembly--contig:-NODE-3298-length-11532-cov-15.327002_pt1 | contig 11532 bp, 14 predicted proteins | sample MGYA00242070_ERZ509189 | MGnify/ENA primary metagenome ERZ509189 (study PRJEB26280, sample SAMEA2338821) | human gut metagenome | biome: human gut; feature: human-associated habitat; material: faeces...
CACCGCCGTATGGCAGGAATACACTGCTTGCGCCCACGGTGCTGTCGAACATCTCAACCAGACCCTTCTGGGAGCATACATTTAAGGAAGAAAGCATGGACAGCCATTTTTCTTTGACATCCTTTACTTCCTGTTTATCAAATACATTGCCTTCCCTGGTCGGAACCTCAACGGTAACGGTTGTTACGTCGAGGCCATTGACGGCCGCACAATAAGTTTTTACAAGCATATATCACCAATTATCCAATTAATCTTGTGTCAATTACAAATCGAGTTAGCTGCGAAAAACCGCGCTAACTCTACAAATGTATTCATATAGCAATAATGTCTGTAGCTCAGAAACAGACAAAAGTTCATGCTGAAACTCCAACTGCCGGCATCACCAATGTCACAAATTCGCACCTCACAACAGGGTGCAGACAATGGCAAACGGCAAAAGCACAGCGTTAATTAAGCAGTACCTTGAGCTTAGTTTCAAGCTCATTGATGTTCAGGCTGCGCTCTACAATTCGTCCTTGCGCATTATATACAATGTTGTCTGCCACGCGTCCAAGGCCAAAGGTCTCAAGAAGCGGACTCTCAAACATAAGCTGATCGCATATTACAGGCGATGCCGTAGAGTCACTGCGCACAGCAAAACTGCATGTACGCTTGCTTGCATCAAGGCTTATGCCCATCAGTGCAAGTTTATTTCCATACTCATTTTTCAGTCTAAGCAGCCTGTCGCGCATGTTTCGGCTTTCATAGCTCCACTCAGCCCATGTATAGACAACGGCAACTTTACCCTGAAGATATGAAGCGGAAATATTATTTCCGTTGATATCCTGTGCAGAGAACGACGGTATTCTGGCTCCACCCGCATTGTTTTTCATCATCTTTACATAACGCACAATGCGTGCAACCTCACCGTTCTTCGGCTGCGCCTTGTAAACTATATCAGCCAAACTTGCAGCCTTGTCAAGGTTTACATCAGGAACGAGAATAAAGTATTTCTTAAGAACATACACGCTGGCAGCCGTAGCCGGATTGTTTTTCACAAAATTCTCAGCATAAGACATCTCCTCTGGAGGCGACGCCTTTACGAGCTGCTGACGGAAAGCCGTCATAAGTTCATTCTCCTTTGTACCTTCAATCTCAATTTCCTTAAGGTGTGATGCGTCACCCTTTACGGAAACAGACTTGCCCGGCTCGGCAAAGACCGGCACTTCGGAGAAGTTTGGAAATACGATGACGAGCGTGCCGCTCTCCTTGCACTGCGTCTCAAAAGTGAAGCGTCCGCCTTCAACCTTTATCGTATCAATGCCGTCGAACACACCGTCAGGACTGTAAACATAAAACTCACCTTGGTTAAGGTTGAGTAATCGGCCATCCAAGTTGAAATAGCCTCTGCGTGTTCCGCAGGCAACCAAAACCAAGGTGAGCGTAAGATATATCAATCGCTTCATGCGTCAGCGATGTTTACTTGCTTATTTTAGCCAGCTCAAGATCGTTGTTTGCGTATGTTGCAAGTGAAGGATCTTTCTGCAGAGCGCTCTTCAGATAAGAAGAAGCTGCGCTGTCGTTGCCCTGACGAGCATTCAGGATAGCCTGCAGATAGTCTGTCATAGCGTCCTTGTTCTTGATGCTGTTCAGAGTGTTAGCTGCACCGGCATAGTTCTTGTTAAGAATCTGAGCCAAAGCAGTTGTGTTGCAGTTGATACCGTTGAGGTTCTGCTCAGCTGTAGCATAGTCACCCTTAGCGAGGTTCAGAGTACCGAGAACCTTGTTGTAGTCACCAGCTCCGTTAGCCTTAGCGATATAGTTTTCAGCCTCGCTTACATTGCCGTTCTTCAGTGCCATCAAGCCAAGGTTAGCGTTAGTCTCAGCAGCATTGCCGTTGATTGACTGAGCCTTAGCCAGATAGTTCTTAGCTTCAGCGTCGTTGCCCTTAGCGAACTCGATAGCAGCAACGTTGTTGTAAGCACGGTAATCGTTAGGATAAACCTCGATAGTCTTCTTGTAGATAGCCTCCTGAGCGTCTACGTTGTCCTCAAGAGTAGCTGAGTAAAGAAGTTCGTCAACGCTAAGCTTTGTAGCATCAGCCTTATACTGCTCCTTAATCTGCTCGTCGCTGCGGCCGATTGTCTCGTAGTTGATGATCAGGCGAGAACGACGGAGTTCAGGAAGAATACCGTCAGCGAGCTCACGGAAACCTGCAGACATATTGCGGATCTGCTGCTCACGCTCTTCAGGATCCTGATACATAGAGAGAACTCGGAGGATTACGTCCTTGTCCTGGATGTCAGAAGCCTGAACAAGCTGCTGGAAGCCTTCCCAGTCCTGTGCAGTATATTTACCGGTAACGTCAGACTGAACCTTAGCGCTCTTAAGCTGTTTCTTAGCGTAGTCTACAGAAACATCCTGACGTTTGCTAGCCAATTTGTCGTTGAAGTCGAATCCACCATCAGGAGAAGCGTAAGCCAAAACCTCTACGTTCTTGATGTTCAGACCTTCCTTATCAGCGTTGATCTTCTTAAGCAGCTCAACAAACTCCTTAACAGAATTGTTCTTCAGCTCGCTCTTGCGCAGGTTAGCCTGGTTGATGAGGAACTTAATCTGAGCAGCCTGTCTCTGATCTCTAACACGCTGGAATGTGTCGGGAGCGATGCAAGCGCCGCTTCCGGCGAGAGTATTCTTATAAAGTTCAGATGTAGCGATAACACCTTCAGCAACCTTAACAGCAGGAATCTCTACCTTCTTCTTCTTTTTGCCAACATAAGCATCGAAAGTCATATAAAGGTCGCTCTTCTGCATTTCGGGAACATACTTGAAGTTAGACTTCATTGTATAGTTACCACCAGCCTTGTAAGCAATTGTCTGGTCGTTGCCCTCAACCTTTTCGCCCTGGAACTTGGCAGCCTGACCCTGTGCAGCCTGTCCGTTGCCATAACGCAGTTCGGGGATAACTGTAACCATAGCCTTTTTCTTCATGTACTTCTCGGGGAATGTACCATTGATTGTTACAGCCACCTGTCCACCTCTAGACTCGAGCGGATTAGGTGTAACATTGAAATTGTCAGCAGACAACTCTCCAAGCTTAGAAGAGCAAGAAGACAGTGCAATCACTGATGCTGCCGATAAGAATAAGATAAGATTTTTTTTCATAATGAAAGGTTTTAGATATAAGTGCCGCGAGCGGGACTCGAACCCGCACAGCCATTACTGGCCAAGGGATTTTAAGTCCCTCGTGTCTACCAATTCCACCATTGCGGCTCCACTAGAGCGGAAAACGGGACTCGGACCCGCGACCCCGACCTTGGCAAGGTCGTGCTCTACCAACTGAGCTATTTCCGCATTAGAGCAGTGCAAAGATAAGTTTATTTCTCGAAAGAGCAAACTAATTTACACATTTTAATACTCTCACTGCCCATTAATGACCGAAAGCACGCCTGTCGGGCCCGTTGTACTGCACCTGTAGCGTATAAGTTTGTCTCCGGGATCGCCGCTGGATATGATTCCGCCGTTGTTCATGTCGTACACGCGCTTGCAGCTCTTGCATGTCGCCTTGCCGGTTGTGTCCATCGTAAGTCCGTAGCGCGGCAGGTTGCTCTCCTTGTAGCAGTTGGGGCACTGATTGTCGTAGGCATAGAAGATGGCCGGCGAGTTTAGGTTGCCGTAGCCCACGATAATTCCGCTCTCGTTATATGCCCCGAGGATTAGCGTGCGCTGCTCGTCGACGGCATTGAATGCCACGCGCTCGGTCTGTCCGGGAGCGGTGTTTGTGTTGAACACGAAATATCTTCCGCTAACTGCCGCATGGCAGAACACGCCGGGCGAAAGCGAATTCATGGCCGTGCCGAGCATAGGACTGCGGTTGGCGCTGTTGTCGAATTTGAAGTAGCAAGAGTCGCTGCTGAACTCAAACTCGGCATCGTCGCACGACACGAAGAGTGCCAGAAGGGCTATTATATAATAGGTGTACTTTTTCATTTCAGTAAGTTTTTCTCAGCATTTTCCATTTTCTCGAAGTGGAAACCGTCGAGACACTGCTCCATGAGAGCCTGTATCTTGTCGTTGCAGAGGTTTCCGATAGAACCTTCGTGAGTGTGGTGTATGTTCTTGTCGGGCACGAACTGACCTGCTTCGATGTCGAGCCCAACTTTCTTGTAGGCGTCTCTGAAGGGCATGCCGGCAGCCGCAAGGCGGTTTACTTCCTCAACGGAGAACATGAGGTCGTACATCTTGTTGTCGAGGATGTTGCGGTTTACCTCCATCTTGTTGATGATGTAGGCAGCCATCTGCAGGCAGTCCTTAAGCTCGTCGAAAGCAGGAAGGAACGACTCCTTGATAATCTGCAGGTCGCGGAAATAGCCACACGGCAGGTTGTTCATTATCAGCACAATCTGCTGCGGCAGCGCCTGCAGCTTGTTGCATTTGGCGCGTATCAGCTCAAACACGTCGGGATTCTTCTTGTGGGGCATGATGCTGCTGCCTGTGGTACACTCCTTCGGGAGCTTGACGAACGAGAAGTTCTGGCTGTTGAACATGCAGGCATCGAATGCCATCTTGGCCACCGTGCCGGCTATCGATGCCATGGCAAATGCCACGTTGCGCTCTGTCTTGCCGCGTCCCATCTGAGCGTACACCACGTTATAGTTCATCGTGTCGAAGCCCAGCAGTTCGGTTGTCATGGTGCGGTTGAGCGGGAACGACGAGCCGTAGCCGGCAGCGCTGCCCAGCGGATTGCGGTTGGTCATGCGCCATGCAGCCTGAAGGAAGAGCATGTCGTCGGCAAGGCTCTCGGCATAGGCTCCGAACCAAAGGCCGAACGAGCTGGGCATGGCCACCTGAAGATGGGTGTAGCCGGGCATGAGCACGTCTTTAAACTGATTGCTCTTTTCTATCAGCTCATCGAAAAGCACCTTGACGAGCATTGCGATGTCTCTGATTTCATGACGGATGAAGAGTTTAAGGTCTACCAGCACCTGGTCGTTGCGCGAGCGTCCGCTGTGAATCTTCTTGCCCATGTCGCCAAGCTTGCGCGTAAGCATGAGCTCCACCTGCGAATGAACATCCTCTACGCCGTCCTCAATGACAAACTCGCCGCGCTCGCACACGGCATAGATGTTCTTCAGTTCGGCCAGAAGTGCCTTAAGCTCGTCGCTGCCAAGCAGTCCGATCGACTCGAGCATGGTGATGTGTGCCATTGAGCCCAGCACGTCATACTTGGCCAGATACATGTCCATCTCGCGGTCGCGCCCTACGGTGAACCGCTCTATATCTTCGTTAATTCCGTAATTTTTCTCCCAAAGTTTATTTGACATCGCAATACTAATTTTATCATAATGCCCCACTGCGGCCGGCGTCTGCGCGCCCGGCCGTAATGGGGCTGCATTTATTATATAAGGTATAAGCCCTAAACTCCGCGGCCTACTCGTAAGGAATGGCTGCCAGCGCGTCGGCAATCTTGTCAACGCCGTCCTGCAGCTTGCTGCCTATCATGGGCTTCAGGAACATGGGTATGTCGGCCTTAACCGTAACTTTCATCTTGCTTGTGGTGTCGGTTACGGGCAAGAGCTGTATCCACATGGTGAAAGGCACGGGCGAGTTGGCCGTCTCGAACTTTATGCACTTGGGTTCTTCGCGCTCGATGATGTTGAGCGTTATGCTGCCCACGGGCGGCACGCTCACCGACACGCTGTCGCGACTGAACGTCAGGTCGTTGATCTTGTCGGCCGGTATGCGGTCTTTCACCTTCTCGATGTTCTCGAGATTGCTAAGCCGCTCATAAACATTCTGCTGCGGATATGGTATCTGCTTCACTCCGCTCTCATACTTGCTGCTCATGTCTCTATTTGTGTTATCCACACCGCCGCTGTCTGCGGCGTATGTGCTGTTAGTGTTATTTCTTCCAGTTAGCAGGATCCTTGCGCCACTCGTGCAGCAGCTCTACGTCGGCCTCAGAGATATATCCTGTCTCAACAGCCTCAGCCACTACGTGCTCATAGTCGGTAAGAGTTACCAGCTCTACGCCGGCATCCTCGAACGCCTTCTGTGCAACGGGGAATCCGTAAGTGTAAGATGCAACCATACCTACCACCTCGACGCCTGCCTGGCGCAGAGCCTCAACAGCCTTAAGGCTGCTTCCGCCTGTAGATATAAGGTCTTCAACGACAACCACCTTTGCGCCTTCGGGCAGCTCACCCTCAATGAGGTTGCCCATGCCGTGGTCTTTAGCCTTGCTGCGGACATAAACGAACGGCAGACCGAGAGCATCGGCCACGAGCGCTCCCTGAGCTATGGCTCCTGTGGCAACGCCGGCAACGGCATCAGCCTGCGGGAAATGCTCAAGCACTGCATGCACAAGCTCGAGCTTCACATAGCTGCGCAGGTCAGGATACGACAGGGCCTTGCGGTTATCGCAATAGAAGGGCGACTTCCATCCCGAAGCCCATGTGAACGGATTGTTTGGCTGAAGCTTTATAGCCTTAATCTTCAGCAGCTTTGATGCAAATGCTTTTTTCAGTGTGTCCATATTTGTATTGTTTTTATTGTTTTAAATTATGCCGGGCGGCGCGCCGGCCTTCATGCCTTGTTTGCCGTCGTGCCCGGCTCACCGCCTTTTCATCCTGCAAAGTTACGTTTTTTTGGGTGCAAAACCAAATTATCCGGCCTTTTTTGCCCTAAACGTGCGCATCACGACTATGTTACGCCCCAGACACCGCGGCGCATCCGGCATCGCCGGAAAGGTAATTCAGAGCATGATTTCCATCGTCCTTCATAACCGTCTGATATTCAACGCATTGCAAAAGGCCATGTTTTAGGCTCTAAAAGGCCGTCTTTTGCAGGCTAAAAGGTGCCCTTTTGCAATGCGAAAGGACACCTTTTAGAAAACGCCCGATATTCTGTCGTCTGACAGCGTGCCGCGGCATGGGTATGTCATACACGTAGTACACCCGGCACAGGGACATAGTACACCTCATATACCTTATTATATTGCATATCGCACTACCTGCCGGCATGCCCCAGCATAGCTATTGCGGCTTCATAAACGGCATTTTTCTTAAATTCTATTTATATTTCCGCAATATCCAGCCACAAATCGTAAACAGACGTTAAAAATTGCACTTTAATTGCATTTTCTTGTCCAAATGCTTGGAAGTTATATTTTATTAGCCTACATTTGCAGTGTACTAATAAACTAGTACACTATAAGACATTAACAGACAAACAATTATTGACAATTAAAGACATTAACAATTATGAGTACTATTATCACAACAGCAACAATCATGGCGATGTATCTTAACGCCGCCGGAAGCGCAAACTCGCAATATGCATATAACGCCGACATTGAGAACGGACAGGTCAGCACAATGTATGTAATGAACAAGAGCGGCAAAAGCCTCAGCGGAAAACTGAAATACAGCTACACCTACGACGCCTCAGGACGACTGACGGCCAAGACGGCAAGCCGCTACAACAGTCTGACGGGCAAGTATGTGCCGGCCTTCCGCCTCGACTTCAGCTATACGGCCGACGGATATGCCGTTGAAAGATGCACATGGAACAGCCGCAGCAAGAGCTTCAACCGCCCTGACAGCCGCACCGAATACCGCCATGAAATGAGTAATGTGATGGCCGTTACAAACTATGAATGGAGCGACGCCGAGGGCAAGATGCTCGCCGTGGACAACATGCTGGTGATGACACAGACCGACGGCTATCTGCTGGCAGAACTGCTGTAAGAGGAGCGTGCAGCGGCAGCAATAATCACCCACCACTGCCCCATCCTTCCCATTACTTCCATCTCTCCCATTAACAACAAACAACCCCTAAAATAAAAAGAAACGATATGATAGAAATAAGCAACCTTAAATACAGATATGCAGGCGCAAAGCAGTATGTGTTCAACAACTTCAGCCTGTCTCTCAGCGAGAACAACATCTACGGACTGCTCGGCAAGAACGGCATGGGCAAGTCTACCCTGCTCTACCTCATCAGCGGACTGCTGCGCAAGGAGCAAGGCACGATAACCATAGACGGCATCGAGACCGACCGCCACGACCCTGCCGTGCTGAGCGAGATATTCCTCGTGCCCGAGGAGTTTGAGCTGATGCCGATGAGCCTCGACGCCTATGTCAAGATGAACGAACCGTTCTATCCGCGCTTCAGCCGCGAGGTGCTCAACAGCTGTCTGAGCGACTTTGAGCTTACGCCCGACATCAACCTCAAGGAACTTTCCATGGGACAGAAGAAGAAGGTGTACATGAGCTTCGCCCTGGCAGCCAACACCAAGCTGCTGCTTATGGACGAGCCTACCAACGGATTAGACATTCCGTCGAAGAGCCAGTTCCGCAAGGTGGTGGCAAACAACATGAGCGACGACCGCACCATGATAATATCAACCCATCAGGTGCACGACGTTGAGTCGCTGCTCGACCACATCATGATACTCGACCACTCTGAGCTGCTGCTCAACGAGTCGGTGGCCGACATCTGCAGCAAGTACAGCTTTGAGTTCCGCTCAATGGGCGAGCCGGCCGACGACGTAATCTACGCCGAGCCGTCGCTGCAGGGCAACGCCGTGATAACACGCAGACGCGAGGACGAAGACGAAACTCAGCTCAACCTCGAACTGCTCTTCAACGCCGTAACAAAGAAGCTGCTGCCGCACGAATAACTGCCGATGCAGCGCAAGACACACATAGAATATAAGACTAAAAACGATTCAAGATGAGCAACTTTAATACAAAACGATTCATACAGACGCTCAAATGGTCGGCCATGGCCACCAAGAAAGAGATAGCAACCATAGCCGGATGCATGTTTTTCCTATACATGGTGCCGTTCATAATGTCGGTTATAAGCACACAAGGCGAGCCCGACATCGTGGCAGACGCAAGCATAGAAAACGCCACCTTGGTATGCACGTTCTTCTTCGGGGTGTACACAATGATCAGCGGATGCTGGATTATGAACAACATGAAGACCAAGGAACAGCGCATAACGTTCAAGATGCTGCCGGCATCCGACCTCGAGAAGTTTATCGTCCGCGTGCTCTACATCACGGTGGTATGGATGCTTATCGGCGTCGTAGCGTTCTGTCTGGCCGACTTCTGCCGCATGCTGATTTGCTTCATATCAGGCTCTCACGGAACCTATAGCACCATACCCGACGTGCTCAACATGTGGTTTGGCCCGGCAGACACACACTCTATGCGCATGACAGCCTGGAGGCTGGACTTTATTGCAGGCGTTCTGGCCGTCAATGCATGGGTGTTCTGGGCTCACTCGTTCTACGTTCTGGGCGGAGCCTTCTTCCGTCGCCGCCAGTTTATACTTACCTCATGCGCTCACTTCGCGCTCGGCATACTGTCGCTGATAATAATATCCTATATCCCTAAGGAAAGCATCTTTCTGTCAATCGAGAAGAGCCAGAATCTCGTGAACACCATTGCTTATGTTTATACGGCCGTTGCCATAATGGTCGGTCTGCTAAACTGGTGGCTGACCTACAGGCTGTTCAAGCGCTCGCAAGTTATCAACAATAAATGGATCAATCTATGAGCAATTTCAACTATAGCCGTTTCGGCATCACATTCAGATGGATTGAGCGATACTCACGCAATACAATGATAAGAGTATTGTTCCTCGCTCTCGCAGTATATCTGTTTATTCTTCTGATGAACACCGTCACTGCAAGCTACAAAGGCATTCCGGCCGACATGCAGCAGCTTACGCTGCTAAGGGCGATAAGAAGCTGCGGCATGGCCTACTTCTTCTGGGTTATCATCAGCGGAACATGGTTTTGCCAGAACATCAAGACCAAGCAGCAGCGCATAACGGTAAAGATGCTGCCGGCAACAGCCCTTGAGAAGTTTCTCTCTCACATGGCATGGCTCGCCATACAGCTTATAGGCATGGCCCTGATGTTCTGCCTTGCCGACGTGATACGCGTGGCGCTGTTCGCCGCATTGGGACTCGACTGGATACAATGGGGCATCCCTGTGTTTTTCAACATAAGCCGCGTGGCCGGCGACATGTACATCCTTGGCGTCAAGTCGGCAACCGTCTATGCAGCATGTGCGGCATGGCTGCTGTGGGCACAGTCGCTCTATGTTCTCGGAAGCATATTGCTAAACCGCTACAATAGCGTCATCGTCTCAGCCATACACGTCATACTCATCGTTGCACTGGTATGGATTGTATCCAAATCCAGCAGCGGTACGGCACCAGCAGATATTACAATGACGGCAGAAACCGCGTCATATACAGCAATGACGGCATTCTCCCTATTGGGCATATTCAACTGGGTTATGGCCTACAGGCTATACAGCCGCATGCAGGTGATAAACAACAAACTGATTAATTTATGAAGTTCAACAACGACAAAGCCATATACGTACAGATAGCAGACCGCCTTTGCGACGAGATTCTGACCGGTAAGTATAACGACGACGAGCGCATTCCGAGCGTACGCGAATATGCCGTGCTGCTCGAGGTGAACACTAACACCGCCGTAAAGTCGTATGATCTTCTGGCATCCGCCGGCATAATATACAACAGGCGAGGCTTGGGCTACTTTGTAACGAAGGGAGCCAAGGACATGATTCTGCAGGAAAGGCGCGAACAGTTTATGGAGGAAAAGCTGCCCGAACTGTTCCGCAACATGGAGATGCTCGGCATAACAATAGCCGACATAAGCGAAGCCTGGAACAAAAGAGGCTGACAAACATCATGCGTGCCACGGCAAGCGGCAGGCGCACTGGCCGCCGGGAACGGGCATACCGCCACTCTCTCTAACCATCGAAAAACCACAATTGACGGTATCGCCGACACCTGCACACGCTTGCCGGGGCATCGCATGAAAAAAACATTGCTCATGATGCAACCTGAAACCAGGTTATTACGTCTAATGATATAAAAGGAAAATACAATGATACATCTGAAGGACATCAACAAGACCTACAATAACGGACAGCCGCTGCACGTGCTCAAGGGCATCAACCTCGACATAGAGCAGGGCGAGTTTGTATCTATCATGGGGAGCGCCGGGAGCTGCCTGGGCTACCGTTATTTCACAGGGAGTGTCAGGAGTTCTTTGCCTTATTTATATGTGGAAGGCCGTGCCGGAACTAAAGATGAAAAAAGAAGACTGGTATTTTAACCGTGATATTGCCGTAAAACAGATCAGTGTGGGAATTCCCATGGGACTGCAGTATTCCATTACAGCCATTGGAGGCATGATGGTACAGAGTTCTTTGAATATACTTGGCTCTTATGCAGTTGCGGCCTTTACAGCAGGCTCTAAAATTGATAATATCTTTACCCAGGCATTTGTAGCTATAGGAACTACAATGTCTACATATAGTGCACAGAATGTTGGCGCGCGTAAGCTGGACCGTGTGCGTCAGGGGTTCCGGTGTGCAGATGTGATCGGCTGTGCATATGCTGTTGTTGTAGGATTTGTCCTGTTTTTTGTGGGAAAAAGCTTGTAATATGGGCACGATTCGAGTATAATAGATTGCAAATCGAATTCAGCGCAACGCT
>ENA-ORTN01003301-ORTN01003301.1-human-gut-metagenome-genome-assembly--contig:-NODE-3301-length-11523-cov-2.314876_pt1 | contig 11523 bp, 7 predicted proteins | sample MGYA00242070_ERZ509189 | MGnify/ENA primary metagenome ERZ509189 (study PRJEB26280, sample SAMEA2338821) | human gut metagenome | biome: human gut; feature: human-associated habitat; material: faeces...
TCAATGACAGCGCCATTGCCGGAGTGAAAATGAGTACGGAAGATATTATGAAGCGCCTTCGTGGTCCGAAAGGTTCGAAAGTCAATCTGACAATCGTTCGTCGTGGCGTGCAAGACCCTTTATTGTTTACAGTGAAAAGAGACAAGATACCTATCCTTAGCCTCGATGCCTCCTATATGATTCAACCTAAAACGGGTTATATCCGTATCAACCGCTTCGGAGCAACAACTGCCGAAGAGTTCAAAAAAGCAATGAAGGACCTCCAGAAGAAAGGAATGAAAGATATGATTCTTGACCTGCAAGGAAACGGAGGTGGTTATCTCAATGCAGCCATTGACCTTGCCAACGAATTCTTGGGACAAAAAGAACTGATTGTATATACCGAAGGTAGGACCGCCAAGCGTAGTGATTTCTATGCCAAAGGTAACGGAGACTTCCGTAATGGCCGCCTCATCATATTGGTGGACGAGTATACAGCTTCCGCCAGCGAAATTGTCAGCGGTGCGGTACAGGATTGGGACAGAGGAATTATTGTAGGCCGCCGTTCTTTCGGCAAAGGCTTGGTGCAACGTCCTATCGATTTGCCGGATGGTTCTATGATTCGTCTGACTATCGCCCGTTACTATACTCCATCGGGACGTTCTATCCAAAAGCCGTATGGCAGTACGGTCGATTACAACAAAGACCTCATCGACCGTTTCAATCATGGTGAACTGATGAATGCCGACAGCATTCACTTCCCGGATTCATTAAAGGTACAGACTAAAAAACTAGGACGTACTGTGTATGGAGGTGGTGGTATCATGCCCGATTATTTCGTACCAATCGATACGACATTGTATACGGATTATCACCGGAACCTGGTAGGCAAAGGGGTTATCATCAAATTTACCATGCAGTTTATTGAGGAACACCGGAAAGAATTAGCTAACAAGTATAAGAAGTTCGAATCATTCAACGAGAAGTTTGTCATTGACGATAATATGTTGGCTACTTTGCGGGAGATGGGCGAGAAAGAGGGTGTGAAGTTCAATGAAGAACAATATCAGAAAGCACTCCCACTTATCAAAACGCAGCTCAAAGCACTGATTGCCCGCGACCTTTGGGACATGACCGAATATTTCCGGGTAATGAACACAACGAACGAAAGTGTACAAAAGGCTTTGGAAATACTGAATTCGGATGAATACGGGAAGAAGTTGAAATAAACAAGAACTTCTTCTCTCCTATATAGAAAAATCACTTTTCTCTATCACCTATCACCGACGGCAATCAAACACCTTATTCATCGGGGTTTCCGGCGGTGATAGGTTGTTTTTTAACCTATCACCTATACCTGTCACTTATCACCGTCCAGTCACTCCGCCAACCACCGTTCAATGTTACGTTGTTCGTCACTGAAGCTTACACCTATTTTATATAATGTCCGTGAATCGGAAGCAAAAGCGTCGGCATACCCTTTCTCATTGATTTGTGCCAAAGCCTCCTCAGCAGTAGCCCCCTGCTTGAACTCCATCACATAGATAAACTTATCGGTTTTCAAGACCAAATCAATACGTCCGCGAGAAGTGTGATACTCCACCTGAGTATAGAAACCCGCCAAACGAAAGACAATGAAAAGAACATTCTGGAAGAAAAGTTCAACATTGCGTACCGGATCCTGACCGACAATGACTTCGTACGGAGCATCTGCAAAGAAACTTTGCAGACGATGGAAGAAACCGTCAATATTACCATTACGTACTTCTCCCACAAATCTACGAATTTCGAACGGTGCCTCCGCCTCACTCTTATCGATATAGAAAGGCATCAGATATTTCACGAATCCCTCTTCCACCTCACGATTGGGATAATCCAACGTATAAAGACCGAATTCCGGGTCGTAGTCTTTGATAGTCAAATAGCCACTCTGATAAATGACAGGTATGGGATTTGTGCCTTCGGAATCAATGCTGTCCAACACATCTTCCGTAACTTCCACCTTTTCAATCTCTTCAAGACGGTAATGATGTTTCTTCAATAAGTAGACAAGATAAGAAGGAGTGCCTGTGGCAAACCAATAACTGCCGAACGCCATTGCATCAAAAGTATTGAGCAGGCTGAAAGGATTGTAAATGCCGGGCGTGTTGAAATTGAAATGATATCCGTCGTAGCGTTTCTGCACTTCAAGACAAACGGTCTCATAATCCAATCCTTGTACATCGGCAAGGGTATGCAGGTCTTTGTCAAAATAACGATGCAGTTCCTTGTCTGTAATGCCGCAAATATCAATATAATCACGGCGCATGGAGATATCCTTCAGATTGTTCAGGTCGCTGAACACACTCACCTTTCCAAATTTGGTCACGCCTGTCAGGAAACCAAGTTTGATGTATCCGTCCATCGTTTTCAGTACGCCATAGAAAGGTTTCAGCGTATTACGGTACTCCTTCTGCAACTCTTCGTTGCCGATAGCCTGCAACATAGGTTTGTCGTATTCATCCACAAGGATGGCGACACGGTGACCGGTCTGCTCCACCGCACGCTGTACGATTCCTTTAAAGCGGAGGGCAAGAGTCGTTTCACTAGGTCCCGTACCATACTGTTCCTCCCAAACAGTCAAAGCATTGTCCAATATTTTGTCCAGGCTGTCCGGTGCATCATACTTCCCGATATTCAAGTCTAGATGCAAAACGGGACGTACCGTCCAATTCTGTTCCAGTTGTTCTATCGCCAGCCCTTCAAACAATTCCCGCTTTCCACGAAAGTAAGCTTCCAATGTAGAAAGCAGCAGGCTTTTGCCGAAACCGATCTAAACGACGCGGACGACTGAGAAAATAATAGCTTCCGGTAGTCACTAATTTATAAATCAACGCTGTCTTATCTACGTAAATATAGCCATCCCTACGCAACTTCTCAAAGCTCTGTATGCCGATAGGGTAAATCCTCTGCTTCATTATCTGTTTCTCCTTTCCATTCATTAGCGTATGACACGTTGTACAAAGATAGGACTTTTTTTCTAAGAAGAGCCCATCCGACTATGAAATCACCGGTATATCACATGAAACATACGGGACGAATTACTCAAACAAGCGGAAATCATTTGCTTTTCTCCCTTATATAGTTTACCTTTGAGGTCGATATAGTCTATTCTTCACGGCCATGAAGATTTCCTACCACAGCCGTGAGAAGATCCTACCACGCCCATGAAGAGATCTCGTCACGGCCGTGACAAACTAATGATAAAGGCTCCGGAAGGCAACTATCCTTATACCTTAATCCAACAACAAAGGCAGGACAATGTATATATAAAGCCACTTGGCGGCAAACAGGCAGTAGCTTGACAGAAAGTAAGCAGTAGCTCTACACCAAGCAAGCGACAGCTATATAACAATAAAAACAAAGATACAATGGCAATACAATTTGAATTGTACAAAACGCCCCACCCGAAGGATGAGGAAAACAAGGAAACATACCACGCACGTGTGGTCAACTTCCAACACATCGACACGGATTATCTGGCAAAGGAAATCCAAATGGCCACTTCTCTGACCGAAGGGGATGTAAAGTCGGTACTCGAATCACTGAGCCACTTCATGGGCTATCGTCTCCGCGAAGGAGAAAGCGTTCATCTGGATGGTATCGGTTATTTCCAGGTTAAGCTGAACAGCCAGGAACCGATCACTTCGCCCAAGCTGAAAGCGAATCAGATAAAGCTAAAAGCCAACATCTGTTTCAAGGCAGACGCCAAGTTGAAAAGGTCTGTCAGTGTCGTCCATGTGGAGCGTAGCAAACTAAGAAACCATTCCGCTTCCCTTTCGAATGAAAAGATAGACAAGTTGCTGACGAATTACTTCAACGATAAACCTATGTTAACCCGCATCGATTTTCAAAGGTTATGCGGATTTACCTCCACCACGGCCGCCCGCCATATCAAACGACTGAAAGAAGAAAAGAAATTGAATAATATCCATACGTATTATAACCCGATTTATGTACCAATGCCGGGATATTACGGCAAGGCGGAAATAAAAGAGGATGAAACAAATGCCATAAAGTAAAGACTATAATAGAATGAGAGATACCTTGCGGCGAGGTATCTCTCAATTATTTATATCCCCCATTCATAAGACCTACATTCAATTATTCTTATTAATCAAATTGATTACTACCTTCACCATCACGTCCTTTTCTTCCGTCCGGCTTTCAGCAATCATTAACGTAAGTGCTACGAGCATATTGTTACCGATTAACTTCGAACCATCAGATTTATACAGTATACCGTTCTTCTCCAGAAACCAAAGGAACAGAAAAGCGGCAATTGTTTGTGTTCGATGACGTTAGAAAGAAGACGTACGGTGCTCTTCAAGTCTGCCATTTGCGCCTGTGTCAGCCACACCGTCTCATTCTCCAACTTCACATCAATGGAAGTTTTCCCATCCTTTGTCTGATAAATGACAATCTTTCCTCTATTGTCGATAAAATGCTTCCTTATTTACGCATTGTGTCCGTCCATTGCTACGAAGGTAATGGACGGACACACAAATGTACAGCTTTCAAAAAGAAATAAAGAATATAAAGCTGCTTTTATTAGTTGCTCTGAAGTGTTATTATAGAACGTGCCGGAATATGAACAATCTTTCCACTCTTCACTTTTCCTACCGGTAGCAAATTCTCCCCTTCTTTATCCGAAGTACGATAAACCTGCCATTGCGCATTCCCGACTTTTTCTTTATGAATAGAAAACTCTTTCTCCTCATTGGCATAGTTTATAACGACTATCACATACGTTCCATCCACGTTTTTGTAAGCAGAACACATCAATCCTTGCTGGTCAGTGTCGCCATCGGGAATGAAAGTGTTTGTTTGATCGAAAGCTGAAACGGATAACCGGACTGCTCCCGGACGGATAAAACGGCTGTAATTGCCTAGAGCCCACATCAGTTTGGAATCTTCCACTCTGCCATCCAAGAAATTATCGTCCGTAGTATATTCACGAATCAGTCCGTCTTTATAATCGCCGCCAATAGCACGCCACCATTGCCAGCTCTTTGCACCGGCATATACAATATCATGGTGAATGATACGGGCGACATAAAGGGCTGTCTTCATCGTACGGTCGAATCCATTTCCTCCTCCGATTTCTTCATCATTGCCCATGATGCAAGTCTCCGTCTGCCAAAAGTCAACATCGTGTTTGTCTAATGTATCCCGCAACTGACTGCGGATATTGCGTAACTCACTCAAAGGAGTCGTTGTCCAGTAGCTATGTCCCAGCATTAGTCGGGGAACATTCGGAGTATCACCCAAATATGTGTCCACACTGTCCGGACAGAAGAAAGCCTGAATCTGATAGCCACGTTGCCAATCTGTCTCGTGTGTACGGAACATACAACGGTAATCGGAAGATTCACTTACCAAAATCTGCGTATCTATATTCCGGTTCACAAATTCCCGGCTCAACAGACGGACAGTACGGGCTATTTCCCTGTTCGTTGCCGGACAACCTTCCTGTTTCGGTCCTACCCAATTCCAGTGTCCGTCCGGCTCATTGAAAGGACAGATGTAGTTGAACTTGATACCATCGTGTTGCTCTACTCCCTGCACTACATCGGCCAAAAAACGGACGTACTTCTCATAACAGTCCGGTTTCAGATTTGCCGTACCACCGCGACCCGTGTTTGTAGCCAAGCTGTTCTGCGTATAATAGACGGGAGGAGAATTGAGGAAAGCCAGAAATTTATCGACCCCACGCTCCTTCGCCAACTTCAGGAAGTTACGCTGCCCCTGTTGCTTGCTCCAATTGTAGGTCCCGTCCGGTTGCAAGAAACATTCGGCACGCATCCAAGGAGAAGCAATCTGACTGTCGTCACCTTGTTCCGCACTGCCTGCACCGACATTGAAACGCCAAAGAGACAAACCGATACCTTTGGGCTGTCCATTCGCATCATTCTCCGTACTGAACAGCCAATCGGCTATCTGATTCTGCTTTTCCTCCGGCCAAAGTCCGATGAACTGCATACTCCAAGCGTCGGAAGCGCCGAAATAAGTCATTGTCTGGCAGGGACGGTCTGTTTCTAGCTGATAGCTAACATCAGTGGCAGGGTGGGAACACCCGCCTACCCTACTCATGTAGAAGAAGCCTAAAGAGGCCAAGAACACTTTACTTTTCATTTTTTACAATATACCTATTGAAAATATTATCCGTTCTATTTCAAATCGTAAACCATTGTGACAACCGATTTAGCCGGAATATATCCTTTCAAATATTCATCTACCTCATTCAAATTACTCGTACTTGATGTTACATATTGTCTCATAGAAACCACTTGTTTATTCAATCCTTCGATAGATGTTTCCATTTGTATAGATTCATCATTTATGTTAGTATATACCACTACCAACTTATCTTCCTCAGGAGAGATATAAGCAGAACCAAAGAATTTTTTATCTCCTTCAGGGATATTCAAATCTACCCGATGATACCCCGGACGAACGAAGAGACTATAATTACCCAACACCCACAGGTTCTTGCTAGACTCATAAGTTCCACCATCAGCAATATTACCATAATCTCCTCCGGTCGGAATCAAACGAATCATGTAAAAACGGCTTTTCTGGCTATAAACTTCCTGTGAGGCTGTTGTCCAATATGCCCAAGAATTCATACTTGCCGTTACCAAATCATGGTGCAGCACTTTAGCCATACTTAAAGCTAAATCCATATAAGTTGCTTGATCATAATTTTCGTAATCTTCATATCCTTCGCCCAACATACTCCATTCCGTCTGATAAAGTTTCAACCCATATTTATCCGCCTCAGCACGGGCTTTCGTACGTGAATCAAACAACACATCCCATGTTTTATCCCACCAATAACTATGAGCGCAAATCAACTTAGGCATACGTTCTAAGTCGCCAAGATAATGTTCTGAATCTGACTTAAAATAAGTTGGAATAACATTCGCGCGATCTGCCCAACTGTCATCAGTAGTATAAAGATAAGGAACCTTAGCAGCTTCCGCCAATAACATCATCGTATTTTCAGGCCCTTTTGTCTTCAGACTCTCATTCAACGCTCTAGCCATCTTTGCCACATGTACATGTTGCCAAGAACATCCCTCCTGACCATCTCCTCCCCATGAATACTGTGGTTCGTTCAATGGACTTATATATGAGATATTGTATCCATTATCAGAGAAATGTTTAGCCACAGTGGCCAAGAAATCAGCAAAATCATCAAAACAATCTTCTCTTAAATTATTGTTCCACCAATCACCTGACCCTTTACCGTTGACAGTAAACTGTACAGGAGGAGTATTACTAAACAATACGAAATTATTACAACCATATTCTTTCGCTTTCTGCATAAAGTACTGCTGCCCACTAGATTTATTCCAATCATACGTACCATTCTGCGTCAGGAAACATTCCACTCTTCGAGTCTTATCCGTAATTCCGCTAGCTTCGCCCTGCTCGGCAGTACCACCACCTAAATTTACGCGCCACATGGAAAGACCAATACCTTCCGGGTTTCCCCTTTCTATCTTTTGAGAGAAAAGAAGTTTAGCAATGCCTTCTTTAGCATTATTACTCCAATATTTACCGATATAATCCATCGTCCAAGCATCAGAAGAAGCAAATCCATCAATAACCTGATGTTTGTCGGCAACATTTACCGTTGATGTCATCGCATGGTCCGAAGTTATCTTCGGAAGATAATCTGGTTCAAAAGCCTTGTCGTCACTGCATGAACACAGAGCAGCCAAGCACGAAAGTCCTAAAAGAATATATTTATTTTTCATAACATTGTGTCTTTATTATACTGAAATTGAATTGATTTAGTATCCGGGATTTTGCTCAATGCTTCCACCCGACAAGGTTATTTCCGTTGGAGGCAAGGGGAAAAGTTCATCTCTACCCTCCTTGAAATTGACACCTTTATTACTATTCTCTTTTTGGTTACTGCTTTCATCCGAATCATAACCAATCTTATTATAGGCAACAAATGTACCATTCGGTCCCATAACATTACAAATAGCCGATTTACCATTATCATCTTTCCAACGGCGCAAATCATACAAACGGTTATTTTCCAACGCCAGTTCCAAGCGGCGTTCTTTACGAATAGCGTTGCGAAGTTCAGTGCCGGTAGCCGTCGACGGAGCTAAATATACACGATCCCTAACTTTATTCAAAGCCCATTTAGCCTCATCATCATGTCCCAGTTCGTTCTCCACTTCCGCATACATCAACAATACATCGGCATAACGCAACAAGCGATAATTCAAAGGAATATGAGGTGCATCATAGGGAGTAGGCCGTTTTTCCACAGGTATATATAATTTACGTGAAACACGGGGAGACTTATGATCATTCGGAGATATTACATAAGGATTTTTAGCATTCGCATCGCCATAAACCTTTGTCGCTCCATTCTTAATAATCGTCCATCTCAAACGGTAATCTTCATTAAGTTGTTCCTCCGGTGTCTCTCGCACAGGTTTTTCCTCTTGAAAAGCTCTCTCTAAATTGCTTGTCGGAAGTCCCCACGCCCAACCACTATCATCACGCGAGCCACAAACAATAGGAATACGTATACCCAAATTATAAGACACATCACTATTAGTCTGGACCTCAAACAATGATTCGGTACTATTTCTTTGGTCTATATCCCATACTTGTCCAAAATCGCTCAACAATTCATATTCTTCTCTGCCACCAGCGAACTCGCCTCTGCAAGTAATCTCTTGTAATAATGGCTCTGCTTCCGTATATTTTCCCTGATACAGATAAGCTTTCGCCAGATACCCTTGCGCTGCCCCTTTTGTAGCACGGCCTAAATCCATAGCGTCGTATTCACTCCGCTTCGGCAAGTCAGGAATAGCTTCCAACAGATCTTTTTCTATCTGCGCATAAGTATCTTCTACAGTTGCACGTTTGATGCCTGTTATTTCACTCGGCAATTTCAATCCCAGTACCAAAGGTACACCTCCAAAGTTTCTTACCAATTCAAAGTAATGAAATGCTCTCAGGAATTTAGCCTCCGCAATATATCTTTTTTTCAAACTTTCATTCTCGAAAACGACTTTTGGAATCTGCTCTATCGCAACATTACTTCTTAGAATACCTTTATAACGATATTGCCAAAAGTTCTGACAGGCATTTCCTGCATTATATGTATTTCCGGTGTAATGGGCAAGGTCACGGTATTCTCCGGGATCCTGCGTTGTGTTTCCCATCCACATATCATCCGTACACATATCACTTGCTATATAAAATTTCTGTATCTGCCACCAGTCATCAAAAAAGACAGACTGATAACATCCTGTAATCTGCTGTTTACATTCATCTTCACTTTTGAAGTAGTCATCCAGGTTCTGTTGTGCCCTAACCGGTTCTTCCAAAAAATCGGCACAGCCGGATAGTGAGATTGTAAAAGCGGCTATGGAAAGCCCTAATATATATTTCTTCATGGTCTTTACTAGTTTATATATTAAATTAGAAATTTAGATTCAGTCCGAACAGATAAGTACGAGGATTCGGATAACCTGCCCAGTCGATACCGGATTCCGTCACATTACCTTTCGTTCCTAATGAGGCGGTTTCTGGATCCATACCGGAGTATTTTGTAATTGTAAACGGATTCTGTGCGGAGAATGATAGCCTCAAGCTGAATCCCTTCGTCCAATTCTTGGGCAGGGTGTAGCCTATCTGCAAAAGTTTACAACGCATATAAGAACCATCTTCAACAAAGAAACTAGACGGACGCTTGTAGTTCATATTCGAATCATTCACAGACAAACGAGGTAAGAAATTACTCGTTCCCTCTCCGTGCCAAACTTTATTATAAGTTCCCGCATATACATTCTCGCCTCCGGCACCGGAATAACGTCCTAACGTAGTGTTGAATATATCATTTCCAAAAGTACCATAAAAATTAGCCAGGAAATCAATGTTCTTGTAAGAAAGATGAGCATTCAGACCTACCATCAGATCAGGGAAAGCAGAACCAATATAAGTTTTATCTTTATCATCCAGCTCACCGTCATGGTTAAGATCCCTAAAACGGAAATCACCCGGTACGGCATTAGGCTGAATTATTTTTCCATGTTCATCGGTATGCGCATTGACCTCCGTCTGATTCTGAAAGATCCCATCTACAACATATCCATAGAAGCGGCTGATTTCTCCGCCTTCTTCGTTACGAATAATATAATCACCATTAAATCCACCCGTATAAAGAGGTTGTCCCATCAGTTTTTCGGCCTTGTTCTTTACAGAAGATAAATTCAAACCGACACCATAAGTAAAATCTCCTTGACGGTCTTCCCAACCGATGGACAATTCCCAACCGGTAGCTTTCATACTGCCAATATTCTCCCACATCTGTCCGTTCCACATCGGATAACCCAATATCAACAGGTTATCACGCTTCATCAACATATCATGTGACTTCTTTTGAAACCAGTCTGCCGTTACCGTCAAGCGATTATTCAGAAAGCCCATATCCACTCCGATTCCGAAGTCTTCTACTGTTTCCCATTGTACTTTCGTATTTCCGATAGCAGTTACACTTGTACCTATCTCGCGATTACCTTCCTGACCGAACACATAATCAGTTGTACCGACTGTAGAAGCATAAGCCGAATCATCAATAGACTGATTACCTACCCGTCCCCAACCAGCACGGATTTTCAGATTGTCAAAAATATGCTGGTCTTTCATAAACTCTTCACCAGTAACACGCCACGCTCCGGATACAGCCGGGAAAGTTGCATACTTATTCCCTTTTACGAATTTAGAAGAACCATCCACACGTACAGAGGCTGTAAGGTAATAACGATCGTTGTAATTGTACATCACACGTCCCAGATAAGAAATCAATGAAGAGTAGGAATTAGTTCCGGAAGCCTGCTGATTCTTTGTACCTGCACTGACATATTGCAGAAGTTCGTCATTCGTAGGAATTCCGTCACGTGAGCCTGTCAGCCAATAGTGTTGGAAACGCTCCATAGTATAACCTGCCATTATATTCAGATTATGTTTCTGATTGAACGACTTTATCCATGTCAACGTATTTGTCCAGTTCCAGTCTATCCAATTCTTCATTTCCCTTTTTGCCACGCTGGTTTCCGCACGCTCCAAATTATCAATATCAAATGTCGGAGTAAATTCATCATATAAGCGGAAACGAGCATTCAATCCCAATTGTGAACGAAAGATCAACCCTTTAATCGGTTCTATATTGATAAACGGAGTAGCCAACAAGCCATATTCATCCGTATTCTTCGCCATACGTGCCATATTAGCTACCGGATTCCATACTTGGCTGTTATGAGAACGGGAATAATTATCATATTCATTATCCGTCCATTCACTTTCAGGACGCATCACCGGAGTAGTAGGGTCCATAGCCATGATAGATCCTATCAAGTCGGGAGTGTCTTTCCAGTTTTCATACTTGGGAGTAAAATCAATACCGGCCTTTACAATATTGTTAAAAGTATATTCCATACTAAAACGAGCTGTAAACTTTTGCCA
>ENA-ORTN01003303-ORTN01003303.1-human-gut-metagenome-genome-assembly--contig:-NODE-3303-length-11516-cov-3.337231_pt1 | contig 11516 bp, 13 predicted proteins | sample MGYA00242070_ERZ509189 | MGnify/ENA primary metagenome ERZ509189 (study PRJEB26280, sample SAMEA2338821) | human gut metagenome | biome: human gut; feature: human-associated habitat; material: faeces...
TACCAGGTCTTTAAGCACTTTTTTTCTTTCAGAAATATTTTTGTAATTTTTTATAACTTTTTGTCTAATTTCACCTAATATATTTATATATTCTTCGTAACTATCATCATATTTTTCTTCTAATTCTTTTTTTATCTTTGATGATAATGAAGGACTTTTTCCTCCTGTAGATATGCTAATAAGTAAATCTCCTCTTTTCACATAAGAAGGAACTGTATAATTTGATAGTTTTATATCATCTACCACGTTAACTAGTTTGCCACAACTCCTACAATATATACCTATATTTTTATTTATTTCTTTATTATTTGTTGCTGCTACTACTATAAAGCTATCTTTGATATACTCTTCTTTATACACATCATAAATTAACTCTACGTTATTCTTAATTAATTCAAAACTATCAATAAATTCTGGAGAAACAACTCTAACACTCTTACCAAATTCTAAAAAATTCTTACATTTTCTATAAGCTACATCTCCTCCACCAATTATAGTTATTTTCATATCTTTTATTTCTAAATTAATAGGATATAACATTGTTAATCATTCCTCCCTATTATAATTAAAATGTGATGCCTTATAATAAAACATTTTAATTTATTTTAAAGCATCACATTATATAATCAAAACTATTTATTATCCCTTATCATTTTTGCTAAATCTTTTGCAAAATAAGTTATTATTATATCTGCTCCTGCTCTTTTTATAGACAAGATAGATTCATATATAGCTCCTTCACTTAATATTCCATTCTTAACTGCTGACTTAAGCATAGCGTATTCACCACTAACATTATAAGCAGCTAAAGGTAAATTATAATTATCTTTTACCCTTCTTATTACATCTAAATATGATAATGCAGGCTTAACCATTAATATATCTGCACCTTCTAATACATCAAGTTCTGCTTCTATTAATGCTTCATTAGTGTTTGCTGGATCCATTTGATAGGCTTTTCTATCTCCAAATGATGGTGCTGAATTTGCAGCTTCTCTAAATGGACCATAGAATGTAGATGCATATTTCACACTATAAGACATTATTGGTATATGTACAAATCCAGCTTTATCTAAAGCTTCTCTTATAGCTTTTACCCTTCCATCCATCATATCTGAAGGTGCAACCATGTCTGCACCTGCTTTTACATGACTTACAGCTATTTGTGCTAAATGCTCTAGTGTTTTATCGTTATCTACATATCCACCTTCAGTTAGTATCCCACAATGTCCATGACTAGTATATTCACACATACATACATCTGTAACTACATTCATATCTGGATCTATTTCTTTTATTTTTCTAACAGCCCTTTGAATTATTCCATTCTCGTTATACGCTTCACTACCACAAGCATCCTTCTCATGGTCATGTGGTATACCAAACAGTATAACATGTTCTATTCCTAAATCCTTTATTTCTTTTATCTCTTCCTCTAACATATCTAATGAGAAGTGATATACATCTGGTAAAGATGATATTTCTCGTTTTATATTTTCACCTTCTACTATAAATAAAGGATATATTAAATCTTCAATATTTAATTTAGTTTCTCTAACTAAATTTCTAGTAGCACTATTTATTCTTAGCCTTCTAGGTCTTCTTAACATTTATTTTTCCTCCATATAAAATTCACTTACCTTAAGCAACCTGTCTGATAAACACTTCATTTAACCAACAATATGCTATTACTTTAGTTTAAGATAAGTCCATTGCTCAAAGTAGTGTTTCATTAAAATTATCAATAACATATATATTTTATAAACTATCATTATATAAAAATATAAACCTCAATATATTATTGAGATTTATACTTTTTAACATACCTATTTATCATTCATTATAGAATCAATCATTCCATCTATAGTTGAAACTTCAGCTTCATTGTAAACATTTATATTTAAACTTTTAGCAGTTTGTGTAGTTATAGGTCCTATAGATATAACTTTTAATTCATTTAGCTTATCTATATTTTCTTTTCCTATTATATCTACAAAGTTTGTAACCGTAGATGAACTTGCAAATGTAATATAATCTGCTTCTCCTGAGTTTAATATATCTAATACTTCATCTTTTTTGCTATCATCTAGTACTGTTTCATATATGTGAACTTCTTTAACCTCACATATTTCACTTATTTTATCAACTAAAAAGTCTCTAGCATTTTTTGATCTAGGTATTAAAACTTTATCAGAATCTTTTAATACATCCTTCAATTCTTCAAATAGATATTCTGCAACAAATTTTTCTGGAACGACATCTGCCTTTATTCCTCTATTTTTTATTTCTTTAGCAGTAGCGGATCCTATAGCACAAACTTTTAAGTTTGCTAACACTCTACTATCAAGGTCCATTTCATCTAGCTTATCAAAGAATATATCAACAGCATTTTTACTTGTTAATATTAAGTATGTATAGTCTTTTATATTTTTTATTTCATTTTCTAAAGCTATATTATTTTCTATTTTTTCTATCTTTATAGTCGGTACTTCTATCGGATTTCCACCTAAATCAGATATTTTTGATACTAAAGAACTACTTTGAGTTCTAGATCTTGTAACTATTACATTTTTCCCAAATAGAGGCTTACTTTCAAAGAAGTTTAATTTATCTCTTAATTCAACTACATCTCCAACAGCTATAAGAGTTGGTGGCTTCACATTCTCCCTTACTGCAGTTTCATATACATTTTCTAATGTAGAAGTTATAACCCTTTGATTAGATCTTGTTGCCCAACTTATAAGAGCAACTGGTGTATCTTTTGATTTTCCTTCTTTTATTAAGTTAGAACTAATTTTTTGAAGGTTAGCTACCCCCATTAAGAATACTAATGTACCATTTGTATTAGCTAATGCATTCCAGTTTATTTCTGGATTTTCTTTGTCATCATCTCTTAAATGACCTGTTATAACATGAAAAGAAGATGCATAATCTCTGTGAGTTATAGGTATACCTGCATAACATAGCCCACCTATTGCTGAAGTTATACCTGGTACAACTTCAAACTCTATACCTTCTTCTTTTAAAAGTTCTCCTTCTTCTCCACCTCTGCCAAATACATAAGGGTCTCCTCCCTTAAGTCTTGTTACTATTTTACCTTCTTTAGCTTTATCAGCTATAACTCTATTTATATCATCTTGAGGAAGAGTGTGGTTACTTGATGCTTTACCTACATATATAAATTCACAGTTTTCCTTAGCTTCTTTTAGATAGTTTTTATTTGCTAATCTATCATAAACTATAACGTCTGCTTTTTTTATACACTCTAGTCCTTTTAAAGTTAATAATTTATAATCTCCTGGTCCTGCCCCTACTAAGTAAACTTTACCCTTCATAACGTTCATACTCCTTTGAAATTAGTTTAGCTAATTGTAGTCCTATTTCACGAGCTTCTGATGCTTTTCCACTTATAGTTTTTGTGATTAAATTGTTTCCCTCTTCATCTCCATATAAACCAGTTAGACTTATATTTTCTCCGTCAACATCACAATAAGCCCCTATAGGAATATGACAACTTCCATTTATTCCATCTAGAAATCCTCTTTCAGCTGCAACTTGTATTTCAGTTTCCTTATCTTTTAGTGAATTTATTATTTCTTCTATATCTTTACTATTTTCTCTAATTTCTATAGCTAAAGCACCCTGTGCTGGCGCAGGAATCATTATATCTTTAGGTATATAATAAGTTATTTTATCCTCAAGACCTACTCTTAAAAGTCCTGATGCAGCTAAAACTACTCCATCTAAGTTCTCATCTACTATCTTTCTAATTCTAGTATCAATATTTCCTCTTATCGGAACTATATTTAAATCTGGTCTATACTTTAATAGCTGATATTTTCTTCTTTTACTTCCTGTTGCAACTTTTGCTCCATTAGGTAAATCATTTATACTAGAGTATCCTTCCTTTAGTACAAGTACATCTCTAGCATCTTCTCTTTTAGGTATACTTGCAAATTTTAATCCTTTAGGTAAATTTGATGGCATATCTTTCATACTATGAACTGCCATATCTATTTGACCATCAATTAGCTGTTGTTCTATCTCTTTTACAAATAACCCTTTATCTCCTATTTTATCTAAACTGACATTTTGTATTAAGTCACCTTTAGTTTTTATAATCTTAGTTTCAAATTCAACTTCAGGATGTTTTTCTTTAAGTTTATTTATAACCCAATTAGTTTGAGTTACTGCTAACTTACTCCCCCTAGTTCCAACTATTATTTTCATAACTTCATCTCCTTTAGAGCTTACTATTAACTATCCTACTTTAACCTCTTTTTTAACCTCTTTATTAACTAGTATAGTTGAAAAGTAAGATATTTTCTCTTCTAAATTTAAATCTCTTAAATTCGTATATACTTCTTCTCTTTCTTGAGATGAATTACTTACTAATATAGAGTGCTCTATAAGACCATTCTTTTCTAATTTACCTATTATTTCTTTAAAATTCTTATAAACTTTCATTAATACTATTGAACTATAGTTTTCTAATGCATAGTCTATTTTTTCTTCTTCTATCGTACATGGTATTATTATTAATGGCTCTCTATCCATAACTAATGGGAAGTTTTGGTTAGATGCTATATTAGAGAATGAAGATATTCCAGGTATTGTCTCTACATCTATACTTCCTATAAGTCTTTCCATTATATATACATATGTGCTGTATATCATAGGATCTCCTAAAGTTACAAACCCTACATTCTTTCCAGCTCTTACATCTTCTACTATTTCATCAGCTATTTGATTCCAAGCTAATATCTTCTCTGCATCATTAAAGTTCATTGGAAAATGTCTTGACTTTATTTCTAAACCATCTGGTAAATATTTACTTACTATTGATAAAGCTAAGCTTTCTCCACCTTTTTTAGCTTCTGGCGTATATAATGTATCTAAATTTTGTAAAGTTTCTACTGCTTTTATTGTTAGTAATGAACTATCCCCTGGCCCTGTACCTATTCCATAAAATTTTGCCATCTCAAATCTCCTCCTAATTAATTAACATATATCTTCTAGTTTTTCTACACAATTATGTGCATGTCTCATAAATTTATCTTGAATACAAGGATTCTCTCCTAATCCTTGTAAGTGTATTTTTACTTCAAATCCATGACTTTCAAATATACTCTTCCAAGAGTCTTCTTCATCTCCAGCCATGTCATTTATCGCATGGTCTCCTGCTACTAGCATAAATGGCATTAAGTTTACTGTTTTTATATTATTTGCTTCTAATCTTCTTATAACGTGTTCTATCTCTGGATATCCTTCAACTGTTCCAACATATGCATTTATACCTGAATCTCTTAACATATATTCTAAAGCTGGATATGTTGAATGTGATTCATGAAACGTTCCATGCCCCATAAATACAACAGCCTCTTGCTCGTTCATCTTTGGTATTTGATTTTCTATAGCTTCTACTGTTTCTTTATAGTCTTCTATATATGTCAATAATGGTCTACCTAGTATTATCTTTTCAAACTTATATTTATAGCTTTCAACTTGTTCTTTTAACTTATTGAATTCTTCTCCACATATTATATGAAGTGTTTGAACTATAACTTCTTGATATCCTTCTTTATATAATCTATCCAATGCTTCTATTGGATTTTCTATGTGTAAACCATCTCTATTTTTTAACTTTCTTATTATCATATTAGAAGTAAACGCTCTAAAAAAATCGTATCCTTCTAATCCTTCTTTTATTTTCTTTTCACAAGCTTCTATAGTTTTTTCTCTAGTTTCTTTATAACTTGTACCAAAGCTTACTACTAAAACTGCCTTTTTCATACTCGCTCCACCTTGCCTAAATTTATAATAACTTTTCTAATTCATCTATCTCATTTACTACTAGCGGGTAGTTTATTTTTTCTCTTGTTATGATTACTACTGGTATCTGAAGTGTTTCACAAGCATTGACCTTTTCTAAGAACCCACCAGCAATACCACTTTCTTTAGTTACTACTATATCTACATTATAATGTTTATAAAATTCTTCATTTATACTTTGACTAAAAGGTCCCTTCATAGCAATTATATTGTCTGCATTTAGACCTACACTTTCACAACTTAGTATTACATCACTAGTTGGTAAAACTCTTACTATTAAGTTTCTATCTGGTATAAGTTCAACTATTTTAGGTAAGTTTTTACTTCCAGTTCCTATAAATATGTTTCTTCCTTTTTCTCTAGCTATTTTACATGCCTCTTCTATACTACTTACTATATATTTATTTTCATAAGATATATCCTCTATTAAAGATTTTCTCTCATATCTTAAGTAATCTATATTTAATTCCTTTGCACACTGTATAGCATTTTTAGATACTTCAATAGCATAAGGATGAGTAGCATCTATAATTTTATTTATATTATTTTTTTCTATAAACCTTACCATATCTTCCTTTGTAAGCTTACCTGTAATTACATTTTTAGCATGTTTTCTTGCAAGATCCTCTCCGTAACTTGTTGTCACAGAAAGTGTATATGGTAAATCTTCATATTTATTTATTCTGTCGCATATCTCCAAGCTGTCTGATGTTCCACCTAAAACTAAAATCATACAGTATAACCTCTTGGAGTTATCATTAAGTCATCATGTATGAATGTAGATTTATTTCCTACCACTACCATAGTAGTCATATCAACCCTTTCAAAGTCCATAGTATCGAAAGTACATACAAACTTTTCTTCTTTTGCTCTTCCTACATCTTTAACTATTCCAACAGGAGTATTTCCATCTTTAAATTCTCCCATTATTTCAAAAGCTCTAGCTAAATGCTCACTTCTTCCTTTACTTCTTGGATTATACAGACAAACTACGAAATCAGCTTCTGCAGCTAATCTTAATCTTTTTTCTATGACATCCCATGGAGTTAATAGATCACTTAAACTTATATGACAAAAATCATGCATTATTGGTGCACCAAGTATTGCAGCGGCACCTATACTAGCAGTAACTCCTGGTACAACCTTAACATCTATGTTTTGTTCTTCTTTAGCAGTAAGTTCTAATATAAGACCTGCCATTCCATATATCCCAGCATCTCCACTACTTATAACTGCAACCTTTTTACCAGTCTTAGCTATTTCAACAGCCTCTCTACATCTATCGATTTCTTGTCTCATACCATTTTGTACTACTTCTTTACCTTCTATAAGATCTGTTATTAAGTTTATATAGGTCTTGTAACCTACTATAACTTCAGCATCCTTTATTGCATCTATACATTGCATTGTCATTAATTCTTTGCTTCCTGGTCCTATACCTATAACATATATCACTTTGACACCCTCCCAACAGAAATTGTTATTCCTTTATATTTATGTTTTTCAATTATCAAATTTCCTTTACTTAATATATAAGCAACAGGCTCTGAAACGCAGTATACTCCTACATTTTTCTTTACAAACTCTGATTTTTCAAATAAATAATCCACTTTCGATATTTCATTTGTCGAAACAGTTTTAAATGGTACAGATAAATTTTCTGCTAAATCAATTATTGCTTTTTCATCATGCTTTATATCTATGCTTCCTATTTCTTTAATTGATTTAATATGAATGTTATATCTTTTTAATAAATCATCTAAAGACTCTTTTAAAAGATCACTGTCTGTATTTCTTCTACATCCAATGCCTATAACTATATCTTTTGGAATAACTTTTATAATTTTTTCTTCTAATTGTTTTTGAGTAAAAAGTGTTTCTTGACATTCAACGACATAACCTACAAGTTGTTGATAACCAAAACGGATATGGATTCGACAACCTGCCAAAACTTGATATTTAGATAAATAGTCATAGGTCGTATCTAATTTATAGATTGCATGTTCCACAAGAACCTTAACAATATACATATTTCCACCTCTCTTTTGTTTGTATTTTACCACATCTATTGTAGCTTTATCAAAAAAACTGTCAGTTATAAAAACCAACAGTTACTTTTGATGTTCTTTAATAATTTTTGCTATTTTATCTTTTGCTAGATGAACATCATCATTTTCTACAACATATTTATATTCATCTTTTGTTTGAATTTCTTTACGTGCTTTATCCAAACGTTCTTTTACGATATCTTCGCTTTCAGTACGTCTACCACGAATACGTCTTTCTAATTCTTCTAATGAAGGTGGTACCAAGAAAATCGTAAGGGCATCTGGACACTTTTTCATGACTTGCAACGCTCCTTGAACTTCGATTTCTAAAACGACATTTTTCCCTTCATCTAATAAACGATCTACATTATCTTTAGGGGTACCATAATAATTACCTACAAATCTTGCCCATTCTAATAATCCACCTTGAGCAATTTTATCTACAAACGTTTTTTCATCAACAAAGAAATAATCTACACCATCTGTTTCTGTAGGTCTAGGTTTTCTTGTTGTCATTGAAATAGAATAACTTAAATTTAAACTTTCATCTTTGAACAATTCTTCTCTTACTGTTCCTTTACCAACACCACTAGGCCCACTAAGAATGATTAACATTCCTCTTTTCAATTTTTCCACACCCCTTTTTTTATAAAAATAACTCTACAATAACAAAGAGATAATGTCAATTAAATTTCAAATATGTTATAGTATTTTGGGGTGATAACTATGGCATATGATGGCATTATGATGCATCAAGTAAAAAATTTATTGATAGAAACAATAAAAGGCGGTCGTATCAATAAAATTTATCAAATATCAAAATATGAACTTTTATTTCAAGTTCGTGCAAATAAAAAGAATTATCAGTTATTGATTTCAAGTCATCCAATGTATGCACGTGTTCAATTAACATCTTTATCTTATCCAACACCAGAATCTCCTAATCCGCTTACAATGCTTTATCGTAAGCTTTTAGAAGGTGGTTATATTAAAGATATTGAACAAATCGATTTGGATCGTATTTTTAAAATCACTTTTAGCTGTCACAATGAATTAGGTGATTATATTGAATATGTTCTCTATGTAGAAGTCATGGGAAAACATTCAAACATTATTTTAGTAGGTCAAAACGATAAAATCATTGATTGTATTAAACATATTTCACCAAGTATGAACAGTGAAAGATTTTTACAACCAGGAGCCCTTTATCAATTACCACCAATGATGGAAAAACTCGATCCTTTTACAAATGAATTTGTAGAAGATAACCAACTTACTAAAATCTATCAAGGAATGTCTCCTATTTTATCTAAAGAAATCTTATATCGTATTGATCAAGATGAATCTTTTAAAGAGATTATGAAAGAAATAGAAAATTCTCAAAATCTCTATATTACAAAAGTCAATGATAAAGAATATTTTCATGTTATTGAACTGACACATTTACAAGGAGAAACGTCTAAATATTCTTTATTTGATGGTTTAGATACTCACTTTAATGAAATAGATCAAAAAGAAAGAATTAAACAACAAACAAGCAATCTTTTAAAATTTATACAAAATGAATATCAAAAAAACACTTCAAAATTAAAGAAATTAAAAGCAACCTTAGATGATTCACATAATAGTGATGATTATCGTATTAAAGGAGATTTATTATATGCTTCTTTACATTTAATACAAAAAGGAATGACTCATGTTGTTGTTGACAATTATTATGATAATACAAAATTAGATATTACTTTAGATCCTAAATTAGATCCAAAAGCCAATGCTCAAAAATATTATCAAAAATATCAAAAAGCTAAAAATTCAATCAATGTTCTTTTAGAACAAATTGATTTAACTGAAAAAGAAATTGAATATTTCGATTCTTTAATAACCGCTATGTCACAAGCAACATATTATGATGCTTTAGAAATCAAAGAAGAATTAGAAAACGAAGGATATTTAAAAAAGACAATTCGTAAGAAAAAACGTCCTCAATTTCAACAATATCTTACAAAAGATGGAATTGAAATCGATATTGGTAAAAATAACTTACAAAACGATTATTTAACATTTAAATATGCGCATCGTTATGATATGTGGTTCCATGCAAAAGATATGCCAGGAAGCCATGTCATTGTTAAAGCACAAGATTTAGATGAATATACGATTCGTTTAGCTGCTAAAATTGCTGCATACTATTCAAAAGGAAAAAATTCAAGTAGTGTTCCGGTAAACTATACACTCGTCAAAACACTCAAAAAACCTGCGGGTAGTAAACCAGGAAAAGTAATTTTAGATAATTATAAAACAATCTATATTGATCCAGATAATGAGTTTTTACAAGAACTTACAAAAAAATAGATGCTAAGCACCTATTTTTAATAACGATTTGTTTGTGTATAACATGTTTGTTCATAGCGAGGATAATAACGTGGAACATAAACAATGTTATTGACACGACGACATTCAATTGGACAAATAATAGGTTGTTCTACATATTGATTTTGAAATGTTGTACATACTTTCTTAGGAGCGACAATTGGTTGTGGAGTAAAACCATTTCCTATATTTGAATTAAAATAATTTGCATAACCGTTATTATCAAAGTTTCCATATTGTCCTTGACAGCATGTATTTTGTTGACAATTACAGCTCATAATAACACCTCCTAATATAAGGTATGGTCATGTATTAAAAAGAATTGGACTTTTGTAAAGGAGAAACAAATGAAATTAATAAAATGGAATTTACATGAAGATGTAGAAGCATATACAACAACTAGGAAATTAGGTGATATTTCTTTAAATAATCCAAATTATTTAAAAGTATTAGAAAATAGACAAGAACTTGCTTCATTACTAAATACAGATTTAGAACATATGGTAGCCCCTAGACAAACACATTCTACCAATTTAAGACAAGTCTTTTGAATGAAAGATGGTGGTACCAATATGTTAAAACAAACAGATGACCTCTATGAAGTAGATGCAACTTATACGAAAGATAAAGATTTATTCTTACTGTCATTTCATGCAGATTGCACACCAATTTTAGTCTATTGCAAAGATCAAAAAATCGTTTGTGCTATTCATTCAGGATGGCTTGGTACAGTTAGACAAATTGTTGATCATACAATTCGTTATCTTATTGAAAAAGAAAATTGTAATCCAAAAGAAATGTATTGTTTAATAGGTCCTTGTCTTTCTAAAAAGCACTTAGAAGTGCAAGATGATGTGATTAATCAAGTTAAGAAAATGAACTTTGATACTTCACCTTTTTATCAAAAAACAGATGAAAATCATTATTTATTAGATAATAAAGGATTAAATAAACAACAATTATTAAATTTAGGGGTTTTAGAAGAAAATATTCAAGTTTCTTCTTATTGTACAAATGAAAATAATGATTTATTCTTTTCACATCGTGTCAATCATGATGGTCAAAGAAATGTAACAATCATTAAAAGAAAATAGGCGATATGAAATTCATATCGCCTATGATTTTAAGATTTAAAATATTCTTCAACATCTTTTCTTTCATCAGCTGTCAATTTTAAAACATCCATAGCTCTTTGCATGGAACATTGCAAACTTTCCATCATATTTTTAATTAATGTAATTCTTTCCAATTTTTGTCCTTGTTCAA
>ENA-ORTN01003305-ORTN01003305.1-human-gut-metagenome-genome-assembly--contig:-NODE-3305-length-11511-cov-10.582664_pt1 | contig 11511 bp, 9 predicted proteins | sample MGYA00242070_ERZ509189 | MGnify/ENA primary metagenome ERZ509189 (study PRJEB26280, sample SAMEA2338821) | human gut metagenome | biome: human gut; feature: human-associated habitat; material: faeces...
CGCTCTTCTGGTAGTCGGTCAGGAAAGCTGCGATGACGTCGGGGTTCTGCTTTGCGTACTCGGTGCGCACCACGGTGACGCCGGTGATGAGCTGGGTGTCACAGACCCTGTTCCATTCCCTGGTCAGGTCGAGGACGACGCGGAGGTCGCTGTCCTTCATCTGGGCAGCGGTGACGTAGGGCTGAGGCAGGACGGCGATGGCATCCTTCCTGGCAGCGGCCATCTGGGCCGTGACCTCGGAAGCCTCGCTGTAGTATTCGATCTTCACGTCCTTGTCGGGGTCGAGGCCGTTCTTCTTGAGCAGATAGCGCAGGACGTACTCGGGGGTCGTGCCTTTGCCGGTGGAAAGGATGGTGCGGCCCTTGAGGTCGGCGAAACTGTGGACGGTATTGCCCTTCTCCACGACGTAGAGGACGCCCAGCGTGTTGACGGCCATGACCTGGATGCCGCCGTTCGTCTTCTGGTAGAGGGTCGCGGCGAGGTTGGCCGGGATAGCGGCCATGTCGAGTTCGCCTTTGATGAGCTTCGGCACGATCTCATCGGCAGCGCCGTAGAGCTGCAGGTCATAGTCGAGGGAAGCAGTGCCGTTCTTCTCCATGCTCAGCAGGTTGACGAGGCCCATGGTGGTGGGGCCTTTCAGGCCGGCGATGCGCACTTTTTTGCTCGTCTTGGCCGATGCGCCGCAGGCCAGCACGCTGATCATCAGTACCAGCGACAGCAGCAGAGATGTCAGTTTTTTCATAGGATTTCGTTCCTCACTTTCATTGGGAGAAATTTTCCCGCAAAAAATTTGCAAAACCATTTGCTTTACGCCCTCAAGTTTACTATAATAAGAGAAAAAATACCGTTGCACATGCAACGGAATCGCAGAAGGGCGGTGAGGGCCCGGGGAAAACCTCACGGAATGGGTATGGAAAATTATCTTCCGCTGTTACAATCCACCTCTCTGTTCGCCGGGCTGGAAGCCGAAGCGCTCCGGGTCCTGCTGGGCGAAGTGGGGGCCGTATTGCGCACCTACAGCCGGGGCGAGACCCTCGTACTGGCCGGACAGTCGAGCCGCCGGGTGGGCGTGGTGCTCTCCGGCGCCATCGAGGCCTACCATCCCGCCGCCAGCGGGGCGCGTCTGCCCATCAGCCAGATGGGGCCGGGCGGTGTGTTCGGCGACGTGCTGGGCGGCTCGAGCCTTTCCAGCCCGGTAACGGTGATGGCTTCGGCCCCCTGCGAGGTGCTGCTGGTGCCTTACGAGAAGCTTCTGCTGCCCGGGGCCGACCCGGCCCGCCAGCGGGTGCTGCAGAACCTTGTGCGCACCATCAGCGACAAATACTTCCTGCTCTCCCGCCGGGTAGACCTGCTGCTGCTCAAGAGCCTGCGGGCCAAGGTGTGCGCCTACCTGCTCAGCGAGGCCGAGGTTCACCACAGCCTCACCTTCACCATTCCCTACTCCCGCATCCAGCTGGCCGACTACCTCAACTGCGACCGCAGCGCCCTCTCCCGGGAGCTGAGCCTGATGCAGCGGGACGGCCTGCTCGAGACCTATAAGAGCAGCTTCAAGCTGCTGGAACCGGACACGCTGCGGCACATGGTGCTGTAACAGCCCCTCCCTTTGGGAGAGCCTTATATATATAGAAGGAGAACTTCATCATGTCCAAACCGATTTTATGGATCGTCATTCCCTGCTACAACGAAGAACAGGTGCTGCCCATCACAGCCCCCCTGTTCCTGAAAAAGATAAACGACCTCTCCGCAGCGGGCCTTGTCAGCGAGAAGAGCCGGGTGCTCTTCGTCAACGACGGCTCCCGCGACGCCACCTGGTCCCTCATCCAGAAGTTCGCCTCTGAGGATGAGCACTTCATCGGCATCTCCCAGAGCCGGAACCGCGGCCACCAGAACGCCGTGCTGGCCGGGCTGATGGAGGCGCTCCACAGCGGCAGCTGCGACATCACCATCTCCATCGACTGCGACGGTCAGGACGACATCAACGCCATGGACGAGATGGTCAAAAAGTATCTGGACGGTGCCGAGGTAGTCTACGGCGTGCGCAGCCGCCGGGACACCGACACCTTCTTCAAGCGGTTCACCGCCGAGGGCTTCTACCATGTGATGAACGCGCTGGGCGCAGACATCGTATTCAACCACGCCGACTACCGGCTCATCAGCACCCGGGTGCTGGAAAGCTTCGCCGACTACCGCGAGGTGAACATTTTCCTGCGGGGCATGGTGCCGCTGGTGGGCTACCCCAGCGACACCGTCTACTACGAGCGCCACGAGCGTCTGGCCGGCGAGAGCCACTATCCCCTCAGCAAGATGCTGGCCCTCGCCTTCGACGGCATCACCAGCCTGTCGAACAAGCCCATCCGCCTCATCACCGGCGCAGGCATCGTGGTCAGCCTCATCAGCTTCATCGGCGTCATCTGGGCCATCGTGCAGGCTGTTCTGGGCAGCGCCGTGGCGGGCTGGGCCTCCACCATCTGCATCGTCTGCTTCATGGGCGGCGTCCAACTGGTGTGTCTGGGCGTCATCGGCGAATACGTCGGCAAAATCTATATGGAGACCAAGGCCCGCCCCCGCTACATCATCAGCGAGCGCACATGGGCTCCCTACGAAAGGAAGTATCACGGATGAGCAAACAGAGCTGGAAAGGCAGCACCCTCCTGAACCCGGAGCCGCCGGTGCTGGTCTCCTGCGGCGGGCTGGAGCAGCCCAACCTCATCACCATCGGCTGGACGGGCACCATCTGCACCCAGCCCAGCATGGTATCCATCAGCGTCCGCCCCGAGCGGTACAGCCACCACCTCATCAGGGAGAGCGGCCAGTTTGCCATCAACCTGCCCACCGAGGCACTGGTGAAGTCGGTGGACTGGTGCGGCGTCAGAAGCGGCCGGGACTTCGATAAATTCGCAGCCTGCAAACTCCATTCTGCCCCCGGCTCGGTGCTGACGGACTGCCCCATCCTCGAAGAAAGCCCCGTCAACCTCGAGTGCAAGGTCACGCAGGTCATCCCGCTGGGCAGCCACGACCTCTTCCTCGCCGAAGTGATGGCCTGCGACGTGGACGAGAGCCTGCTGGACGAGAACGGTAAGCTCTGCCTCGACAAGGCCAGGCTCATCGTCTACAGCCACGGCGAATATCTGGCTCTGGGCAAAAAGCTAGGGACCTTCGGCTACAGCGTGCGGAAGAAAAAGCCGACGCGGAAGCCCCGCAGATAATACTATGAAAAATGGGAAGCACAAATGGTAGCTACTCATAAAACAGTATCAACCAACAAACTGAAATAGGGTAGCTGCCATACAGGGTACAGAAAAAGGCGGGTAGGAAACAAAGAGTTTCTTATCCGCTTTCTTCATGCCCTTTGTTATGCAGTAGGGGCTGAAAAAGCATTGATACAAGCGGCTTTGCGGGCATGTTTCTCGCTTGACAAAGGATTTATACTTTTTCCCTAAAAAACGCCGTTCTACTGCGTAACAAAACGGCGGTAATTATCTGAGGGAGCATAAACCGCCTATCTCGGATTTTCCTATGTTGGGAAAGCCTACGTTGGATTATCCAACATTGGAAAAACCTACGTTGGAAAATCCAACGCAATTAAATAAAGATATAAATAACTAAAGAAATATCAAATACAGATTTAATCAAATACCGATTCCATTCCTATCCTTTCCCTAATCCCTCTCCTTTGGGGCAAGGCAAAGCGGCAGAGCCGCCGGAATGGAAAAGAATGGAACAGAAACGGCAATATAAAAATATCGTTTGTTATGTTGCACAGTAGAACTCCATTTTGAAGGGCGGAAGTATAAAATCCTGCCCCCTGTTGTTATCGTCGCTGTAATGCGCTTAAATCAAGCGAGAAAAGCCCTCTACCGCGTATCACTCCATAATGGATTGAGAGCGTAAGCGGTTTATCAGATTGCGCTCTCTTAGTTGCCCAACAGCAAAGACAGGGAAAACCGTCAAGGACGCGAAGCGTGCATTTTATCCTTGACGGCTTTTTCTGGCTTTGCTACTTCCTATCTGTCAAAACGGAATTGCAGGATAGCTTTGATAAGCTGTGCTTTTAGACGGTCTTGAATATCGTCGTTGATATGTCCCCGATAGGTAGACAGGTATTTGATACGTCCAGCATAGTGCCGCAATACCGTGTCTATGGCTTTTGGCTCTCCGGCAATCGCTTCTTCAATGACTTCAAAAGGTATCAGCTTCTTGTTCCTCATTTTCTGATTTCAACCATTCCTTTCTTAACTGCTTTAATGCCGCGTGTTTCCAGTAATTCGCTGTGCTTCTGGAACGCCCGTATTCATTCCCGATTTTTGTATCGGTATAGCCGAGGAAGAAATACATCAGCAGGACAGTACGCCGCTGTTCTGGAAGTTTGGAAAGAGCATTTGCTAACCGTTCGCTTGCAACGATAATCTCCTGCCCTTTCACAACAAAGACAGTCGGCTTGTCGTACTGCTCAAAGTAATTGTCTGTTGTAAACGGTTCAAAGGACGTTTCGGACATCAGATAGTCAAGTGATACTTCGCGCTTCTGTTTCCGTTCAAAATCGCGGTATGCACTGATTGCTGCATTACGGAGAACAATCTTACAAAAAGCGGCAAAAGAACATTCGACGCGCTCCATGAATTGTTCAGAACACCTCATTTTTTCATCACCCCCTTTCTTCCCAGTAGGGGGCTATTACAACAAACGCCCATGCGGCACAAAGCTACATAGGCGTTTGAATAATATGATTTATAAAAGTGTATATGATGTACTGATAGTTCATACTCATAGGCAGAAAATTCCGTTGTGTTGGTTAGGCTTTTTTTAATATGTTCGATAATGCTTGTATAATGGCAGGTAACATAATAAAACCTCCGTCTAAAAGTAAAAAGCCGATAGCCGCTATGTTTCAAGCGTGCTATCGGCTCTGCGTCTGTGCGTCTGGCTCTTTGATAACTGAAATATAAAATTGTCGCAGGTTAATCAACGTTTCCTGCTTGCATTTGGGGCAATACAACGGAAAATTTATCAAAACCGTATCCTCTCTGATTTTATTGCGTGTTTTGTTATTGCAGACAGGACACATTATCCAGTGATATTCTTCTGAAATTTTACTTTCTTTGCACAACGTCATGCAACCTGCTATCTACGACAAATTTCTTTTTTCGCGGGTCGCCCTCTGCACGATATATCATCAGATTTTTCAAATCAAATACAGAACTCCAGACCGTTTCAAAATCAGGTTCATCATATTGACACATAAACCCATAATCGCCTTTTAGAAGCTGTTCGGTCGCTTCAATCAGATTTCCTTTTATGTGAGTGCTGAAACTTTCCATAACAGTATCATATCGTTTCGCAGAATGGTAATCGTTCCCCTTAGCTGCGTCGTGCTGCTTCATTTCATCAGATGTAAAGCTATTAACAGTACACACAATCTTACCGTTATCCATGCTTACAGCTTTGCGGATTCTTTTTTCATAAGGCGTACACTCAACGACAACCATTTCTCCGTTCTTATCTGCGATAAGGATATTGCAGTTAGACGCTATCGGCAGCTTCATCAGTAGAAGCAGCGCATTTTCTGTGCTGTTCGCTTTTTCAAGCAGATACCTTACGATAAAACATGAATTAAAGCCCGCCTGTATATTTTCCAGACTTGTCATTACAAAAGTCATTGCAACCGCTAATCCATGTTCATTTATCCCTTCTTCCCCGTTGATGAAAGAAGATGTCGTTATATTAAATCTGTTTCCGTTCGACGGGGAATAGATTTCGCTTTTACTCCCGTTTTTTAAATATGGCGGCAAATCATTATTTCTGCCATAAATTACGCGATTGTCTTTGAAATAGGCAAAAGCTGTACACCCTCTAATCTCTACAGGGATATTATCTTCCAGATTATACATACAGCAGCCCATACATAACATCCATGATACAAAGGATAGATAGCTGACGCCGACCGTATCGCTAACACCTCTTATTTCTTCACATACTTCGGAGAAAAACTCTTTCAATATCTGTTCGCTTTTTCTTCCATGCTCAAGCTGAAAATTATCAAGATGTAGTGGGAATATGATATTGCTTTTTTGAAAAATCTTTCCTCTCTTGACGCCCATCTGATAATGGTCGCCTTTCAATCTTAAATGATACACGTTCCGTCCTCCTTGTCTTTTTTAATGGCAATCCACACTTCGGAATGACCGCTTACCGGTGTTTCTTTGCAGATAGGATATACTTCTACATCTGGAAGCCCTGCGTATTCATAGCCCGAAAATGGCAGCCATTCTGTATAAAATCTTCTGAAAATGTTTTGCACATTCTCTTTAAAATAACCTTTGTTTTCAAAGACAGCCCATGTAGCAGACGGGATTTCAAATTCAAACATACCGGACGGAGCAGGTTTATTCGTGGCTACTGCAATATAATAAAATATCCTTTGGGGATTTTCATAAACGCTAACGCCTAATACCCCTTTGGGAGATTGATTTGACAAGCTGCATACTTCTGAAAATAAATTGCTGTTCAAAACAGACTTCCAAAATTCTGGAATAATTCTGTAATTTTCCTCCATGTCCTCCACTAATGGAATACGGACACCCACCATACGCATGGATTGTTTTGGGGTAATGTGATATGCCATAGCGTTTCCTCCTGTAACTTGAACTGAAAAACGAATTGCCGGATAAGCATTGAATGTGTTCCCTATACTGCGTGTAGCAGCGGGTGTGATATTGTGAACGCTCTGAAATGCCCTGTTAAATGAGGTCGGAGAAGTATATCCATATTTTAAGGCAATATCAATCACTTTCGCGCCCGTTCTCTGCAATTCAAACGCTGCCTGTGTCATTCGTCTGCGCCGGATATATTCTGACAACGAAACGCCCGCTACATAAGAAAAAATCCGTTGAAAGTAAAAGGTCGAACAGCAGGCGATTTTCGCAGCTTCGTCATATGATATATCGCTGTCTAAATTATTTTCTATATAGTCTATGGCTGCGCTTAATTTTTTCAACCATTCCATTTGCATGCCTCCTTTACTATAAGCATACCTTTTCGTTACTTGCTTTTCCTCGCTTTTAATGCTCTCTTTTGTAAACTCATAAATAGTGTAAATGAATAAAAATTTTGTTGCAAACTTTCTTTCTCTATTTTGGCATTTTACGGTTTCTGCTGTATTTAAAAGTAAGAAAGAAAAAATATAAAATTTTTCTAAAATCTTCGGCAAAATCGCCTTGTCTGGTGTAGTAGGTAGTGAAAGAAAAATTATCACAAAGCGGGTAGAAAAACTGCTTGCAAACGTCTTGTTAGCGAAAGGAGGCTACTCATGGAAAACAGGAAACGAAACGTGCAAATCATTATTCGGGTAACAGAAGAAGAACGGGCATTGATTGAAGAAAAAATGCAGCAGATACCGACACTCAATCTCTCTGCCTATGCTCGGAAAATACTCATTGACGGGTACATTATCACGCTTGATTTGCAGGAAGTCAAAGGGCATACGGCGCAGCTTCAGAAAATCGGCGTGAATATCAATCAGATTGCAAAGCGTATCAACGAAACCGGACGAATTTACGCAGACGACATGGACGAGATAAAACGCACCATGGAAGAAGTCTGGCGATTGGAACGGCGATTGCTTCTGCAATTCAAAGGCTTAATGAAATGAGGGTTTGGGATACTTCCCAACAAGCAAAATGCTCCGGCGGCAGTCGGGCATTTTACGAGAACGGCTATCCGTTCTCTATGCTTGCTATTCAGTTTTATCTTTAGAAAGGACGGGAAAGGAATGAAACGGAAACACAAAATCAAGGACGGGCATATCGTGGTGGAAAATCCGCTGTTTCAAGAATTGCCAACGCATGAAGTAACGATAAAATCTGGCAGGACGCTGTATCGCTTTACAGGCAGTTATGACGGAGAAAGGAGCCTGCCCCACAAAGTTTTACGCCTTATGGAGCAGGAACAGGACAAAAAAGATGTTGATTAAAAATGCCGGAGCCGATAAAATAGGGGTAAGCAATCCTGTATTGGCAGACTGCCCGCCGATGAAAGGAGCAGAAACTATGTTAAGGCAGTCTGACAAAATTACCGCCCTCTATTGCCGCTTATCACGCGACGACGAATTACAGGGCGACAGTAACAGCATTGTTAATCAAAAGGCAATTTTAAGTAAATACGCAAAAGAAAATCATTTCTCAAATACTGCGTTTTTCGTGGACGACGGGTATTCTGGAACGAATTTTAACCGTCCGAGTTGGAGTGCACTTTTGGAACGGATTGAAAACGGAGAAGTGGCGACGCTGATTGTCAAAGATATGTCGCGGCTTGGACGTGATTATCTGAAAGTGGGATTTTATACCGAAGTCCTGTTTGTGGAAAAGGGTGTGCGGTTCATCGCTATCAACAACGGCATAGACAGCGCAAACCAACAGGACAGCGACTTTACCCCCTTTTTGAACATCATCAACGAATGGTACGCAAAAGACACAAGCAAGAAAATCCGTGCGGTGATGAAGTCCAAAGGGGAAGCCGGGGAACATCTCTGTACCAACCCGCCCTATGGGTATAGGAAAGCCCCGGACAATCCAAAACAATGGATAGTGGACGAGGAAGCTGCAATGGTAGTCAAGCGGATATTCGCCCTTTGTCTGGATGGTTACGGACCGTCGCAGATTGCCCGTATTCTGAAAGAGGATAAAGTCATAACGCCGACAATCCATTTTCAGCAGATAGGCAGGGCAACGAGAAATGCGCCGCCGGACAATCTTTATGATTGGGATAACAAAACAGTAGCAGGCATTTTGGAACGTCCAGAATATCAAGGGCATACGGTAAACTTCAAGACTTATAAACAGTCCTACAAGAGCAAGAAAACCTGTTACAATCCAGAGGAAAAATGGCTTGTGTTTGAGAATACCCACGAGGCAATCATTGACGCCGACACATGGGCGAGGGTGCAGGAACTACGGAAAAACAAACGCCGCCCGACGAGGACAGGAAAGACAAATATGTTTTCCGGCATTGTGCGCTGTGCCGATTGCGGCGAAAAGCTGTATTACTGCACAAGCAAGAACTTTGAAGCAAGACAAGACCATTTTGTTTGCTCTACTTCAAGGCTCAAGGGGAAAGAGATTTGCTCTGCTCATTTTATCCGCGCCGTTGTCTTGGAACAGGGCGTACTCGCTCACATGAGATGGACGATTGCCTGTGTCGCTAACCACGAAGAACAATTCCGAAAAGCTATGGGTGCGAAACAGAAAGCCGAAGCGAAAAAGGAACTGGCGGCGAAGCGGCGGCAACTGACGCAAGCGGAACGACGCATAGAGGAACTTGACCGATTATTCAAGCGTATTTACGAGGACAACGCCAACGGAAAACTATCTGACAGCAGATTTCAAATGCTCTCCGACGATTACGAGCAGGAGCAGGAAGAACTGCGGAAAAAGCTGTTGCTATTGAATGAAGAAATTAGCGAACAGGAAGAACAAACAGAGAACATTGACAGGTTCATCAGCAAAGTACAGAAATATCTTGACTTGGACGAATTGACACCCTCTGTCTTAAACGACATGGTAAAGGCGGTGTACGTTCACGCGCCGGATAAATCAAAGGGGCATAGGGAACAGCAGATTGATATTTCCTATGACCTTGTGGGAATACTCCCCGCGTCTTTACTGAATGACCTGCAAAATGGAGAAACGGCATAGCCCGCAAGCTATGCCGTTTCCCGAAAACATTTCTAATACTGTCTTATGAGTGCCGCCCTAAAGCGCTTCCCATTTTTTTATTTCTCGTCGAGCAGATCACTCAGACATCTGACCGTCCGGCCATGATAGCCTGTGACCGTCTCGGCATGGAGCAGACTGCTTAGCACACTTTCCTCCACGCACTCGGCCACCGCCCGGAACAGCGGATTGATGGCGTCGTCGTGGACCATGCCCATCGGCAGGATGGCCTTTTCGGAGTAGTGCGGCACCCGGTTGGCGGTGGTGAAGGCAATGACGATCTCACCGGAGCCGTTGCCGCAGAAAGAGCCGGTGCGGGACAGGCCCACCAGCGCCCGGTGGCAGAGCCGCCGCAGCTGGCGCTCACTGAGGGGAATATCCGTTGCCAGCACCGTGATGATGGAGCCCTTGTCCTCGTGGGGCGGGATGTGGGCGTCCAGCAGGCTCTGGATGGGGGTGCCTGCCACTACGAGGTCATCGAAGACGGCGTGGTTGGAGAGCACCAGCGCACCAATGGTGTACTGTTTCCCGTCCAGCTCCACCACACGGGAGGCCGAGCCAATGCCGCCCTTCAGGCCGTGGCAGCGCATTCCCCGGCCCGCGCCCACAGCGCCCTCGGCGAAATCGGCGCGGCAGTCGGCCAGCGCAGCCCGCACGTTTTCTTCTGTGACGTGGAGGCCCCGGATGTCGTTGAGGCCGCTGTCGTTGCACTCGCAGACCACCGGGTTTACGCTGCCGGTAGTCTCGCAGATGTCGGGGTTCTTATCCAGCATATACTTCACCAGCGCTGTCTCCACAGTACCTACGCTGAGGGTATTGGTGAAGAGGATGGGCGTTTCCAGCGTCCCCAGCTCGTCGATCTGGACAAGGCCGGTGGTCTTGCCAAAGCCGTTGATGACATGGCTGGCCGCCATCACTTTATCGTGGAAAATATCGCCCTGATGGGGCAGCAGCGCGGTCACGCCGGTCTGGACCTCGCCGTCCGCCAGTGTGCAGTGGCCCACCGTCACACCCGGCACATCGCTTATCTTGTCCAGCGGCCCGCAGGGCAGTTTGCCCACCCGGATGCCCCGGCTCTTCCATTTTGCTTCGATTCCCATAAGTATTCTCCTTGCAAAAATGCCCCCTCCCCACCAGACGGAGAGGGCTGATTTTATTCTTCCTCGTGCTCCACCTTGCTGATAGCGCCCAGGTCATAGGGCGTATTCTGGTAGACGTAGTAGTTCAGCCAGTTCTCATACAGCAGGTGTGCGTGAGCACGCCAGCGGAAGAGAGGCGGCTGCTCGGGGTCGTCGTTGGGGTAATAGTTCTTCGGCACCGCGATGGGCAGGCCCTTGCCGACATCCCGCTTGTACTCGGCGTCCAGCGTGTACTTGTCGTACTCCGGGTGGCCGGTGACGAAGATCTGCCGTCCATTCTCGGTACTCATCAGGAAGGGGCCGGCCTCGTCGCTCTCGGCGAGGATGCGCAGGGCCTTGCAGTTCAGCACGTCCTCCCGGCTGATGCCGGTGTGGCGGCTGTGAGGGGCGTAGAACACCTCATCGAAGCCGCGCACCAGCGGGTTCGAGGGACGGGTGACTTTATGCTCGAAGACGCCGAACATCTTCTGGTCGAGAAGCTGCTTGCGGATGCCATAGTGATAATAAAGTCCCGCCTGTGCGCCCCAGCAGACATGAAGGGTGGAGTAGACGTTCGTCTCGCTGAAGTCCATGATCTCGCACAGCTCCTGCCAGTAATCCACCTGTTCGAAGTCTATTTTCTCCACAGGCGCACCGGTGATGATCATGCCGTCGTAGCGGTTGTT
>ENA-ORTN01003314-ORTN01003314.1-human-gut-metagenome-genome-assembly--contig:-NODE-3314-length-11478-cov-6.552744_pt1 | contig 11478 bp, 13 predicted proteins | sample MGYA00242070_ERZ509189 | MGnify/ENA primary metagenome ERZ509189 (study PRJEB26280, sample SAMEA2338821) | human gut metagenome | biome: human gut; feature: human-associated habitat; material: faeces...
CTGCCCTTTTTTGGTAAATTTTATAAAATAAATTTGTTTTTTGTTTTCAGACTATGCACCTCTATTTTCTTAACTCTATTTCATTTTATCATTATTTTATAAAGTTATCAATACATTTAGACAATTATTCCAAATGAGATTAAAACTAAAAATGTAATAAATATCAATGAAATAAGCCATCCATTAATCATTTCAGACTTAGAACTTTTATATTTTACTCCTAGTGCCATAGTAAATAATATACCACCTATTAATCCACCTATATGAGCAAAATTATCTATTTGTCCACCTGATGCGAATCCCACAATAAGATTAAGAACTATTAATGGAATTATTTGTGAAGTAATTACATTTCCTAAGTAGACTCTATGGTGATATCCAAAATATAATAATGAACCCATAAGTCCAAATATTGCCCCACTTGCACCTATTGATACTCCAGCTTGATTTAATGTAATAGAAAGAAGGCTACCTGAGATTGCACTAAATAAATAGATAAATAAGTATTTTGCCTTACCCATAAATGATTCAGTTTGGCTTCCAATTACATATAGTGCATAACAGTTAAACAGCAAATGGAATATATTGGCATGTAAAAAAGCACCAGTAAGCAATCTATATATTTGACCTCTTTGTACTATATAAGGTTTATAAACCGCAAATGCTTCTATCATTTTACTATAATTATCTCCTATCATCATATATAGGAAAATAATTACATTTAAAGCTATTAATATATAAGTAATAATAGGCTTTTTAGGTTTAAAAATCTCTTCCGCTTCTTCTTGGTCTGCTACATTTTTCTTATGAATCTCCCCTGTAATTTTTAAGTATAGTGATACTCCATCTTCACTAAATTTAAGTTTTTTTGTGATATCAGGAAAAACCTCAGTAACAAAATCATACTTTTTTAGATCTTTTTCAGTATCTAAATATATAAAATCATAGTTTTTAAAATTAGTAAGTTTTAAATCTTCATTTATATCTGTAAAAATTGTTAAAACATTCATATTAAAAGTAAATGTTTTTCTTTTTATTTTACCTACAATATGTTTTGCTTTAAATACATCATATTCAAGTTGTTCTTCATTATGGATATGATTAGATACTATTCTTATTATTCTATATTGAGAGTCCATATTTTCAAGCCATATCTCATTATTAACACCCTGTAAAATAATTGGACTATAATTTTTTTGTGTTATAAAGTAATGAAGTAATTTCATTATCATTTCATTTTTCTCATCTAGTCGTTCTAACATAATTTCACCTTCCGTACCTGTATTATATAATATTTTAAAGAATAAATAAAGTATATTTTAAACAACTAAAAAAAGGCCTTATTTTAAGCCTTTAACTTTTGTTTTAACCTTCATTTCTTTTTCTATATAGTATTCAGATATTGCAGAAAGTAATTCTACTCTACTAAGTTCTTTATCATACATATCCATTAATTTATCCATTTCGCAGTTTGTCATATCAAAAGCTTTAGCTAAGTTGTAATGATCTTTTTTAGTTATTTCTAAGTCATAACTTTCAAGTGCAGAAAGCTTTTGTTCAGTAATACCCGCTATACCTGCAACATCATCTAATGTTTGTCCAGTTACAATTCTTATTAGTTTGATTAGTACTTCTGGGTCTTCACTTACATATTTTTTGGGACTTTTATTAGTGCCAGATGCGATGTAGTAGTCTGATATTTCAGATATTATTCCAGCTCTTGTATAGCCATAATCTTCAAGCCTACTTATTTCTTTAATTTTAGATAATGGCATATCATATACTGTTTGGAATGAATTCATGAGTTTTTTGCTTATATTTTCTTTTGAATTTTCAAGTTTTAAAATATAGCCAAGCGTATATCCAGTTTCCTGTGCAACTGCATTTGTTGTATATCCAATAGTTAATCTTATTAATTTAATTGTACTATTTAGCATATTTTATACTCCCTAATGATTTTTCTAATTCTTTAATAGATTCTTTAGCGTCATTCATGTAATATCTAGAAATCATATAGAATATTTCTTGTCTATTAGTTCCTTTACTTTGTTTATTAATTAATTCTTTTATCATATCTTCTGGCATATTGTATGCATGGGAAAGTTCTGATATCGTATTATCAGTTATTCTTACAATTAAAAGTTCTGCCTTACTTATAGTAGAGAATGAAACATTAGTAATACTACTTACTTCTTTTATTGTATAATTATTTATTTTTCTTAACAGTTTTAATGGGGACTCAGGCATTTCAAAAACGTACTTTAGATGATTTGCTTCAAATATTTCTTTTCGTTCTTTAAGAATATAATATTTTGATATTTCATTAATGATACTTGGAGTATTGTATCCTTTATCATCGAGAGAACTTATTCTCTCCATTTCAGAAATTGGCATTTGGTAAACTGATGAGAGAGATTCTAAAGTATTAGGTAAAATATGAAGGTTTTCTCTTTCTATCTTGCTTACATGTGTAGGAACTCTTCCTATTTCAAGGGATACTGCTTTAGCATCAAATCCTTTTACTGTTCTTATTAATTTTAGGGTTTTATTTAACATAGAGTTCACCTATTTCATTACCCTTTGTTTTTGCTTTTCTTCTGGATGCTTTTCAAAATGGTACCCTAATACTTCAAAAAGTAATTCAGGATAAGAGTATCCATCTTCTTCTAGTTCCAATAGTCTTACTATTTCACTGGATAAAATATCAAATGTTTTAGAATATTTTCTTATATTATTTAGTGAAAACTCTATGCGACCTTTTTCAGTTTGACAAATAATTGAAGTTGCAATTCCAGTTATCTTTGAGGTCTCTGATATGTTTAATCCTTCAGCTTTTCTAATTGACTTTATAGCTTTTCCTCTATGGCATTCACCCTTACTATTAGAAATAGAAGAATTATATAAATAACATCTTAAAGCTTCAAAAAGTAATTGTTTATATGAATAGGTATTATCATCAAGTCTATTTAATATAGCCACATTAATATCTGATATATTAAATATAGAAGAAATCTCTTCAATATTTAGACCACCATCTTTATAAAAGGAAGACTTTGGTATACCACTTGACGAAATAATATCCGCTGGCGTTAAATCATTTGCAGCCATTAATACCTTAACTACATTATTTAGCATTACTATTCCCCCTCTAATTGGGAATTATTATAACACTACTGTTCTAGACTTTCAAGTTTTTTGACAAACTCTGGTGGAAGTGGTGAATCAAAGAACAATTCTTCTTTTGTGATAGGATGAACAAATCTAATGGTTTTGGAATGAAGATATTGCCCAAATGAATCTACACTGCTTTTTCTTCCATATACAGGATCACCATGTACTGGATATCCAATGTAATTAAAGTGAACTCTTATTTGATGAGTTCTGCCAGTATCAAGTTTACACTCAACTAAAGTATTTTTTTCAAATCTTTTTAATACTTTAAAATTTGTTATAGCTTCTTTACTGCATTTATCTGTAACACACATTTTTTGCCTATTATTAGGGTCTCTTCCAATAGGTGCATCTATTGTACCAGTGTCATGTTTTATAACTCCATCAACTATAGCCCAATATACTCTTTCAACCTCTTTATTTTTAATCATTTCTGATAACAATTCATGCGTTTTATCATCTTTCGCAACTAGCATCAAACCACTAGTATCTTTATCAATTCTGTGTACTATACCAGGTCTTTCATTATCTATATTGGATAATTTAAACTTATTAGTTAATGCATTAACTAAAGTATCTGTGTAATGTCCTGGTGCTGGGTGAACAACAAGTCCACTTTGTTTATTAATAACAAGTAGATATTCATCTTCATATACTACATCTAGTGGAATATCTAATGGTTCTACTGTAGATGGTTTTGAATTACTCTTAGTAATTTCAATCTCATCATCAATACTTAATAAAAAACTGCTGTTTACATTTTTACCATTTACTTTAACTAATCCTTCTTTTATATCCTTTTGAATTTTACTACGTGAAATATCTAATTCACGTGCTAAATACTGATCTAATCTAATATTTTCTTCTTTACTCTGTATTTTCATTTCTACTCCTCCAATAAGTTATAATCATTATACCAACACTTATAACTATAAGCATATCTGCGATATTAAAGACAGGAAAATCATAACCAAATATAATAAAATCTAGAAAGTCAATTACATATCCTCTAAATATTCTATCAATAAAGTTACCAATTATCCCACCAAGTAACATTCCATAAAGTACTATATCAAGCTTTTTAATGTTGGACTCTTTAAATATAAAACTACATATAAGTCCAAGTGCAAGCACAGTTATTACAACAAGTAAAATAATATTATTATTTAATATTCCCCATGCAGCGCCTTTATTTTGTACATAGGTTATATTAAAAAAATTATTGATAATAGGATTCTTTTTATATAGTATAAGATTACTAGCTATATATAATTTTGATATCTGATCTAATGCAATTCCAAAAATAGCTATAATAATTATAGATAATTTCTTCTTCATACTTATCACCAACAATATTTTAACAGAAAAAAAGATACTTAACAATATGAAGTGAACTATAAATAGTTCTCTAAATATAAGTATCATATAAATTATTTTTTATTTTACAATATATGGATTATCAATGGTTCCATCCCCACCAGTTATCTCAACATAAGATGAAAGATTGACTGCGGCACGGACGCCAATCACACCCTCAGAGTAGACGCCGTAAGGCAGGTAGGCGAGCCCATAGACACTCCCGACGCGAGCACCGCCACCGTCAAAGTCCCAAGGCGATTTTTATAGCACTTTCCTATATTCTCACAGTGGCAAAGGGTTTTGCCACTGCTTTATCAAGATATTAGACATTGTTTTAATTACTTAACAATATATGGATTATCAATGGTTCCATCCCCGCCAGTTATCTCAACATAAGATGAAAGATTGACTGTGGCACGGACGCCAATCACATTGTTAGAGTTGTCGTTGTTCACGTTGTCATTCCCATTGACATTCCCGACGTTAGCATTGTCACCGTCAAAGTTCCAAGGCGATTTTTATAGCACTTCCCTATATTCTCACAGTGGCAAAAGGTTTTGCCACTGCTTTATCAAGATATTAGACATTGTTTTAATTACTTCACAACATATGGATTATCAAAGGTTCCATCACCACTAGTTATCTCAACATAAGATGAAAGATTGACTGCGGCACGGACGCCAAACACATCGTAAGAGTAGTCGTCGTCCACGCCGGCGTACCCACCGACATCCCCGACGTAAGCATGGTCACCGTCAAAGTACCAAGGCGACATCGTCCAATAAAAAGTATTATTATTTAAATAATAAGTTTCATTAGCAATTTGATATGTTCCACCTGCATATACTACTTCATCTACAGTTATTAATCCTACCGGATAAGTTAATGCTTTATTGCCTTTTGAACTTGTAGTAGTTGTAAACAAGTCATTTGTTTGTGGACATGCAAATTGTGGTTGATTTAAGTTACTTAATCTATTATAGGCACCATAATATGTATTTTTCGTTCCATATCCTAATGCTTTATCACTAGAATTCCAAGTATTTGCGGTTGATGCCATACTCCTATCATTACAGAATCCTGCATCAACAGACATATATGATGTATAACTTAATAGATTTTCTTGATACCAATTATCTAAATATGTTTTCATTGTACTATTATTTGTATTTGCATGTGTTGCCTCATATGTTGTTGAACCTGCTGTTCCATACATATATCCTACATATGCATTATCATATTTGTTACTATTAAATGCACTGCTTCCTACTGGACTTTCAGTAATTAGCCTTGTACTTCCATCTTCATTTATCCTCACTACTCTCCATAGTATATCTTCGGTTACGTTTGATGTAAATGTTGCTTTTTCACTAGTTTGTGTTCCTTCTATATCTGCACAAGCAGTTTCATCAAATCCTACAATATTGCCATAATAAGGAGAATTTGCACAGACATTAGTAGATAAACATTGTTCCTCTGTTGGATTATATTCAAGTATTCCATTTCCAGGATCATAATATGCTACATCTTTACCATTATATGTACATTTGTTTTTAGTTTGACTTCCAAACTTAACATAGTTGTTATCTACATTTCCTCTAAAATAATATGTTGTTTTATTACCTTCAGTGTTTGTACTTGTATAATATAATCCTTTTCCATTTGTATCACTACTTATTTGCGAAAAATCAATTGATGAATCTGACTGTGCTGTATTATCTGCTAGTATTTTATCTGATAAAGTGCCTATTGATTGTGCTGGTGGAGTATATTCTCCTCCATTATATTGAATATATACTAATTCTATCTTATATTCTGTTTTTTCTATATCTGGTATTGCTTCTGCACTTTCTAAAAACTCTACTTTCATTGTAAATGTCATTGTAGATCCTGCAGTTAATACCTCTGTTCCAATTAGACTATTACTAAATTTTATATCTTTATGTTGATTAGTTTTAGTTTGTTTTATATCGTTTAATACTGCATCTATATTTCCATTATTTGTTACTGTTACCTCATATTCTATTGAGTCACCTGGCATATACAAATCTACTTCAAATGATGCAGTTGTTGCATCATATGAACTACTTACCTCTGTTGCTCTACCTGTTTTATTAGCTTCTAATAACTTCATATTAGTTATTTTTACACTCCAATTACCTTGCATATTAGCTGTACCACTTATATTTAGAGTCTGTGATAGTATTGCATAACCAATTCCCATTACTAGTAATAAGCAACACAATACTCCTATTATAGTGTTTCTCTTTTTCCTATCTCTCACTTTTACACCTCTTCTATTTTACTTATATTATCATTATAACCCTTAAACAAAATGACTTTCAACCATATTTTGTTAACTTTTTTCGAAACTTTACAAAAACGTGTAAAAGGCAAGTATTTTACTACTTGCCCAGGTTATAAATTATTTATTAAGTTCTTCTTCAATTCTCATTAATTGGTTATATTTGCAAATTCTATCAGTTCTAGACATTGAGCCTGTTTTAATTTGACCTAAATCAAGTCCAACTGCTAAATCTGCGATTGTTGTATCTTCTGTTTCTCCGCTTCTATGAGAAATTATTGTCTTATATCCATTATTTCTTGCAAGGTCAATTGTTTCTAGAGTTTCGGTGATTGTACCTATTTGGTTTACTTTTAATAAAATTGCGTTACCTGCGTGTTTATCAATTCCCATTTGAAGACATTCTTTATTAGTAACAAATAAATCATCCCCAACAAGTTGGATTTTTGAACCAAGACGTTCTGTGATTTTAGTAAATCCTTCCCAGTCGTTTTCATCAACCGGATCTTCTATTGAAATAATTGGATATTTATTTACTAGATCTTCATAAAAATCAATTAATTCATCTGTAGTAAGACTTCTTCCTTCTCCTACTAGATTATATTTACCATCTTTGTAAAATTCACTTGCGGCAACATCTATTGCAAGTTTAACATCAACTCCTGGAGTGTATCCAGCTTTTTTGATTGCTTCAATGATAAGTTCAAATCCCTCAGTGTTTGACTCTAAGTCTGGCGCAAATCCGCCTTCATCACCAACACCAGTCGAAAGTCCTCTATCATTTAATACTTTCTTTAAATTGTGGAATACTTCAGCACCAACACGTACTCTTTCTTTTATGGTATCTCTAATTGGAATTATCATAAATTCTTGGAAATCAAGTTTATTATCTGCATGAGCACCACCGTTAATTATATTCATCATTGGTCTTGGTAGTGTTGTTCCTTCACCAATATATTTATATAATGGCATTTTCTTAGATAGTGCAGCTGCTTTTAGTGCTGCCATAGAAATACCTAATATTGCATTAGCTCCATATTTAGATTTTGTTTTTGTTCCATCAGCTTGTATCATTGCATAGTCAACAGTTTTTTGATCATATGCATCAAGTCCTACTACTACTTCTTTTAATGGGCCATTTACATTGGCAACTGCTTTTTCTACGCCTTTACCCATATATCTAGATCCACCATCTCTTAGTTCTAGGGCTTCACGTTCACCAGTTGAAGCTCCACTTGGTACTATTGCTCTACCCATAGTTCCATCTTCTAGATATACATCAACTTCTACTGTTGGATTTCCTCTTGAATCCAAAACTTCTCTTCCTACTACATTAGTAATTTTCATATTATCCCTCTTTCCTATCTACTTTTTCCTTCTAATTCTTTAGTATCTTCATAATCTTTTACATGATACTTGATTCTAAGTTTCAATTCATCTTCTAGAATTGCGATTTTTTTCTCAAGTAATGCAAATTTTTCTTCTTGAATATACTTTTTATATTTATTTATAAGCTCCATTCTAAACTTTTCAGCTTGATCAAGAGCTAAATAAAGGCCATCTCCAGATTCATCATCATTATCACAGACAAATGAAATCATATTAACTAAATAAGCAAATTTTCTTTTTACTTTTTTATCAACCATTTTCTCAATTAAAGAAGGATTAATCAAAATCATCTTACTTACGTTTATTGCATCTTCAAATTTAACGTTATTTTTAGGTGCAATATTATATCCCTTTACTTTATCATATTCAAAATATTTAATTTCTTTTTCATCTTTGTTCTTAACTACTAAGAATTTTTGATTAACTGGCATCTTTAATCACCTCTTTTAGTAAATCTGGTCTTCTTTCTTTTGTCCTTTTGATTTGTTGTTCTAATCTATATTTTTCTATTTCTTTATGGTTACCAGAAGTTAATACATCAGGAACTTTCATTCCTCTAAAATCTCTTGGTTTAGTATATGTTGGATAATCGAGTAAATTATTATTAAATGAATCATATTCATGTGACTCTTTTTCTATTACCCCATCAATAAGTCTAGTTATTGAATCTGTTATAACCATACTTGGTATTTCTCCACCGGTTAAAACATAGTCACCAATACTGATTTCACTATCCGCAAGTGTTCTTATTCTCTCATCAAATCCTTCATAGTGACCACATATTAGTATTATGTGCTCTTCTTTAGAATACGAATAAGCCATTTCTTGATTATATGTTTTTCCATCTGGTGTTAGTAAAATTACTTTTGTATTTTCTGTTTTTAAGTCTTCAACTGCATCAAATATAGGTTGTGGAGTAAGAACCATACCTGCTCCCCCACCATATGGAGTATCATCTACTTTTCCATGTGGATCTAGTGTATAATCTCTAAAATTAATTACATTAATTTGAACTAGGTTTCTTTTTATCGCACGATTTATAATCGATTCATTTAAAAACCCATCAAACATAGAAGGAAATAGTGTTAATATATCAATTCTAATCATACTATACCTCCCTTGCAAATGTTATTTTTTTATTTGATTCATCAATATTTTTAATAAAGTCTTTATGATATGGAATAAGCGTTTTCTTACCATCATTCATGATTTCAATCACTTTATAGTTAACTCCTGTATTATATATTGAAGTAACATACCCTATAAATTTATCCATAACATATGCTTCCATTCCTATTATATCACAAATAAGTATATCACTGCCAAAATTTATTTCTGATTTATCTATATATACATTTTTTTTCATATATTTTAGGACTTCATTTATATTGTTATAACCAGAAAGAGTTATCATATCATATTGTTTATGATGTCTATATGTATTTATAACCTCATGGCAATGGTTTTGCCCTATATATATGTTTATACCTTTTTTAAATACTTTATCTTTATATTCAAAATCACTAATTATTTTAATTTCACCCTTTATACCATGAGTACTAACTATTTTACCAATATATACATATTCCATATTTATACCTCCAAACTCTTTATATGACGTTTTTGTATTTCTTCTTGTAGTGCTACACAAGTTGGTATATTTAAATTATATACAAGATATCTCTCTAGATCCATTTGCTTTTCTGGCATGTAATTTTTACATATATCATATAAAATATTTTGTGCTTTAAATATATACGCATTTAGAATTAAATCTCTATGAAAATCAGATATTGCAGCAATATCACAATATTTAAAAAATTTATATGCTGTTTTTTGATCTGTGTGTTTAGAAATAAACTCATTTATAGGAAAGAACCCATAATTAAAAAACATATATTTCATTTCTTCTTCTCCTATTAATATTTCTAATTGATGTGCAAGTATATTTGCATACAAATAAGATGTAGTACAAGAATCATCATTTATATCATAATTATATGTTAAATAGTTATTATTAAGGTGCCTACTGCATAATAATTCAACATATCCCTCTGTTATTCCTTCTCCAAGATTTATGCCAAAATTAGATGAATATAAAAAACCACTGTATAGTTCATTTTTATCTTCATTATAGTAAGAAGATGCAATATGTATTAATTCATGATATGCAGGTAAAAGGCTTGTATCCTTTAAAATACATAAGTTATTTTTACAATCTAATTTATAATAACCATCACATTTAATACTATCTGTGATTTTAAATTCTAAAGTCTCAAGATTATGATATAAAGTGTTTGTATAATCGCTTAGATATTTATCATATATATTTAAACCTTCTAATAGTATTTCTTTATTATTTTTAGTTTTTATATTTTCTAAAGCTGCTTTTCTAGTTGAATTATAATACTCCCCTGTGTTATTTTTGTTAAGTTTAAACTTAACTTTTGGAATTGGACTAAATACATTAAATCTAGTCAACATTTTTATTTAATTCATATAATAGAATACTAGTCGCAACCGCAACATTTAAGCTTTCTACTTTATCATTCATATCAATATATAAAAATTTATCACACAAAGTTGATACTTCACTACTTATTCCATTTCCTTCATTTCCCATAACAAGAGCGTATTTTCTTCTATCTTTTTTTGGAAGAGTACTTACATCACTTCCATATTCAACCTTAGTTCCATATATTGGATATTCTTCTTTTTTTAACTTAGTAATTGCCTCTGTTAAATCCATGTTTACTATGTTTAGGTGAAATATCATTCCTTGAGTAGAGCGAAGTACTTTAGGATTGTACAAATCAACTGTATCTAGGCTAGTAACTATTGTATCAACGTTAAAAGCTAAACTACTTCTAATAATTGTACCTAAATTACCAGGATCTTGTACTCCGTCTAATAGAAGAATTTTATTTCCTGTTACTTCTTTATTATCATTCATTTTACATAGTCCCATTACTTTTGATGGATTATCAAGTGAAGAAATCTTATTAATTATTTCATTGGTCACATATATAGTTGGTACATCAATTGGTAAAACCTCATCTTTTTCAAGAATTAACTCTATTAAATTCCCACTTTTATATGCTTCTAGCACAAGGTGCATTCCTTCTACTATGAAAGTTTTTGTTTTCTTTCTATATTTTCTATCTTTTAACTTTATATAACTTTTAATTCTATCATTATCTAAACTAGTTATAAGCATATTTATCACCTAAAATTATTATAATATATTTTTAATA
>ENA-ORTN01003319-ORTN01003319.1-human-gut-metagenome-genome-assembly--contig:-NODE-3319-length-11457-cov-6.618839_pt1 | contig 11457 bp, 8 predicted proteins | sample MGYA00242070_ERZ509189 | MGnify/ENA primary metagenome ERZ509189 (study PRJEB26280, sample SAMEA2338821) | human gut metagenome | biome: human gut; feature: human-associated habitat; material: faeces...
GAGCCACATTCCTGCCTCTGACCAGTATTACCAAGCCCCAGGAATTCAAGAATCCGGAGGCGCTTAAGGAAAAAGGTGTCATCGGTATGGCAGACGAACTGGTAGGCACAGAAGAAGAATACCGCAATGTGGCGAAGGCTATGCTGGGACGTATCGTTGTGGTAGACAATGTGGACAATGCTGTGAAGATCGCTAGAAAATTCGATTACGGCATCCGCATGGTCACCCTGGAAGGCGAACTTTTAGTTCCCGGTGGTGCCATCAGCGGCGGCGCTTTTAAAAACAACAGCAATCTCCTGGGAAGACGTCGTGAGATGGACGAACTGGAGAAAAAGGTGAAAAAGCTCTCTGAGGATATCAAGACCTACAATCAGAAGATCGAAGACACCAAGAGTAAGAGAAATAAACTTCGTATGGATTTGGAAGCACTGAAGACCGAGATGCAGCGCAAGTCCATTGAGCAGAATACCGCAAGATTGAACATCTCCCAGGCAAGAGAGCGTATGGAAGAAGAGGCAGAGAGTGCACAGTCTCTGAAGCTGGAGGAGCAGGAGATTGAGACCAGGATCTTCGAGATCCGTTCCGGCAAGGAATCCATTACGCAGGAACTGGCTGCCAGCGAAGAACTGGAGAAGACGACGCAGGAACAGATCCTGGGCTTCCAGAAAGAATTGGAGAGCTGCAGACTGGAAGAGAGCGAAGCTTCCGCCCACGCAGGAGAATGGGAAGTAAAAGTCGAGAAGATGCGTCAGGCGCTGGATTACAAGCAGGCAAATGTGGATCGTATAGGCGGCGAGCTGGAACGTGCACAGGCAGAGCTTAATGAGATATTAGAGGCTCTGATGGAAAATGCGCAGGAAGTGGAACGCAAGAAGAACAACATCCTGGAGATTGAGAAGACCATCGCTGCTTCTCATGAGAATCAGGATGCTTCCAGGAAGAAGCTGGACGAAGACCTTGCGAAAAAGGAAGAACTGTCTGCAAAACAGAAAGATTTCTTCCGCAGCAGAGAAGAAATGTCAGAACGCATGAATGCTCTGGATAAGGAAGTCTATCGTCTGGGCGAACAGAAGAAAAAGTTGGAGGACGGCATCGAAGGTCAGATCAATTACATGTGGGATGAGTATGAGATCACCTTAAGCGATGCGGCAGGACTCCGCAACGAAGAGATGAATGATCTGCCAGCTATGAAACGCGAGATCAGCGGTCTGAAAGACGAGATCCGCAAGCTTGGCAATGTCAATGTCAACGCCATTGAGGATTACAAGAACCTGATGGAGCGCTATACTTTCATGAAGACTCAGCATGATGATCTGGTGGAAGCGGAGAAGACGCTGGAAGGCATCATCGAAGAACTGGATACCGCCATGCGCAAACAGTTCACGGAGAAATTCGCAGAGATCAGCAGAGAGTTCGATAAGGTATTCAAGGAACTCTTCGGTGGTGGTAAGGGAACACTGGAACTGATGGAGGATGAGGATATTCTGGAGGCAGGCATCCGCATCATCGCACAGCCCCCCGGGAAAAAGCTGCAGAACATGATGCAGCTCTCCGGTGGAGAGAAGGCTTTATCCGCCATATCCCTACTGTTCGCAATTCAGAACCTGAAGCCGTCTCCGTTCTGTCTGTTAGACGAGATCGAGGCCGCACTGGATGACTCCAATGTAGGACGTTTTGCAAAGTATTTACATAAGCTGACAAAGAACACCCAGTTCATTGTCATTACCCACAGACGAGGCACTATGGAACAGGTGGACAGATTGTATGGTATCACCATGCAGGAGAAGGGCGTATCTACCTTAGTCAGCGTCAACCTCATTGACAAGGACCTGGACGATTAGTATGAAAATCGTGAAGAAGTTCTAAGTTTCATACAAGAAAAACGCAAGCGTTTTTCTGGATAGAATGCTGATTGGAGGAAATGGGATGAGTGAGGAAAAGAAAGGCTTTTTTGCGAGGCTGAAAGAAGGACTGACCAAGACCCGTGATAACATTGTCCGGGGAATCGATTCGGTCTTCAGCGGTTTTTCCGCCATTGATGATGATTTCTACGAAGAACTGGAAGAAATCCTCATTATGGGAGATATCGGTGTCAATGCCACCACTGCCATTGTGGAGAGATTAAAACAGCAGGTAAAAGAAAAGCATATCAAGGAGCCTTCCGAATGCAAACAGCTTCTGATCGAAAGTATTAAGGAGCAGATGCAGGTGGATGAGACCGCCTATGATTTCGAGAAGGAACAGTCCGTGATCATGGTCATTGGTGTCAACGGTGTGGGTAAGACCACTTCCGTGGGTAAACTGGCAGGTAAATTAAAGGATGAGGGCAGAAAAGTCCTTATCGCCGCAGCGGATACATTTCGTGCCGCAGCGGGAGATCAGCTGGCAGAATGGGCATCCAGAGCGGATGTGCCCATGATCGGCGGAAAAGAGGGCGCGGATCCCGCCAGTGTGGTGTTTGATGCCGTGAATGCAGCGAAAGCAAGAGGCGTGGATGTGCTTCTCATTGATACCGCCGGCAGACTGCATAATAAAAAGAACCTGATGGAAGAACTTCGCAAGATGAACCGCATCATTGACAAGGAGTTCCCGAATGCCCACAGAGAGAACCTGATCGTATTGGATGGTACCACCGGACAGAATGCGCTGGTACAGGCGAGAGAATTCGGTGAGGTGGCAGATCTCACAGGCATCATTCTGACGAAGATGGACGGAACGGCGAAGGGCGGTATTGCGGTGGCAATCCAGTCTGAACTGAAGGTTCCGGTAAAATACATCGGTGTGGGGGAGACCATTGAGGATCTCCAAAAATTCAATTCTGAGGAATTTGTAAACGCATTGTTTGATGTGAATATGGAGGATATCGGAGAACTGCATCTGCCCGAGAACGAGCAACAGACGGATACGCAGGAGGAATAACCGACAGACCAAGGAAAGTGTGACAGAAAGGCATGGGAAGAAAAATGCAGGAAGAAATGTTGACTCTAGAGAAATTTGAAGAAGCAAGTGAAATTGTAAAAAAGGTAACGTTAGAGACCAAGCTGGTATACAGTGATTATTTCAGCGCCCAGACCGGCAACCGTGTATACTTAAAGCCCGAGAACTTACAGTTTACCGGAGCCTACAAGTTAAGAGGCGCTTATTACAAAATGAGCACACTGACCGATGAAGAGCGTGCCAAGGGACTGATTACCGCCTCAGCGGGCAACCATGCCCAGGGCGTTGCTTATGCAGCAAAATGCTACGGCAGCAAGGCCACTATCGTAATGCCCACCACCACACCTCTGATCAAGGTAAACCGTACCAGAGGCTACGGTGCAGAGGTAGTACTGCACGGTGATGTCTATGATGAGGCATGTGCAAAAGCATATGAACTGGCAGAAGAGCACGGATATACCTTCATTCATCCGTTTGATGATCTGACTGTGGCGACCGGTCAGGGTACCATTGCCATGGAGATCTTTAAAGAGCTTCCCCTGGTAGACTACATTTTAGTTCCTATTGGTGGCGGCGGACTGGCAACCGGTGTCTCCACACTGGCAAAACTGCTGAACCCGAAGATCAAGGTCATCGGTGTGGAACCTGCGGGAGCTAACTGCATGCAGGTATCCTTAAAGAACGGCAAGGTAACCACCCTGCCAAAGGTCAACACCATTGCAGACGGTACTGCGGTTAAGACTCCCGGAAGTAAGATTTTCCCGTACTTACAGAAGAATCTGGACGACGTGATCACTGTGGAGGACGAGGATCTGGTAGTAGCCTTCCTGGATATGGTGGAGAACCACAAGATGATCGTGGAGAATTCCGGACTGCTGACCGTGGCAGCCTTAAAGCAGTTAAATGTGAAGGATAAGCGTATTGTATCTATCCTGAGCGGCGGTAATATGGATGTCATCACCATGTCCTCCGTAGTACAGCAGGGTCTGATCTTAAGAGACCGTATCTTCACCGTATCCGTATTGCTTCCCGACAAGCCCGGTGAGCTGTGCAGAGTATCCGGTATCATTGCCGGCGTTAACGGTAATGTCATCAAGCTGGAGCACAACCAGTTTGTATCCATCAACCGCAGCGCTGCCGTGGAACTGCGTATCACACTGGAAGCATTCGGTACCGAGCATAAGAATGAGATCATTGCCGCTCTGGAAAAAGAAGGCTATCAGCCCAAGGTGGTCAGAGCAAATATATAATTGTGCAGAGTCATGCAGATGTCGCTGCATAGTTTCTTAGAAAAGAAGTGAATGCATCACTGATAAAAGCCGCATATTATAGGTATGCGGCTTTTATGTGTGGAAATGGAGAGAAATATGGCGAAAAAGACTGAAAAAGAACTGGAAATACAGAGACTGGATAAAAAGACACCACTGCAGATGTTTCGGGATTATGTAATGATCACGGTGGCTTCTTTTGTCTATGCGGTATCCGTCAGCATGTTTTTGGATCCGAACTCTCTGGCACCCGGGGGTATCACCGGTATTGCCATTATTTTAAACCGTTTGTTCGGAATTGAGACAGGTACCTGGATGTTACTCATCAACATACCGATCCTACTGATCGGTATCTGGAAATTCGGATTGCGGTTTATTTTGTCTACGATCTATTGTACAGCAATGACATCACTGTTTACAAACCTGCTGACACCGGTAGGAGCAGTGACCACAGATCCATTGCTTGCCTCTCTGACCGGAAGTGCACTGATGGCAGTATCTATGGGCTGGGTGTTCAAGGCCGGATCCACTACGGGAGGAACAGATATTATTATCAAATTACTGCGGTTGAAGTTCCCGTACCTCAAGACGGGAGCATTGTTTTTCCTGACAGATGTGGTTATCGTCATAGCATCGGCATTTGTATTCCGGAACATTGACAAGGCACTGTATGCCGGTATCGTGGTCATTATCACATCAGTAGTGCTGGATGTGGTATTGTACGGTCGTGATGAGGCGAAGCTGATCTATATTATCAGCGACCATGCAGAGAAGATTGCAGGGAGACTTTTGGAGGAGCTGGATATTGGTGTGACTTATGTACAGGGCAGTGGTGCTTACAGCGGCAAGGAGAAGAGCGTCATTATGTGCGCCATGAAGAAAAACATTTCTCCCAAGGCGGAAGAGATCGTAAAGGAAGAGGATCCCCTGGCATTTATGATCGTCACCAGTGCCACGGAGATCTTCGGGGAGGGCTATAAGAGCTATTTCAGTGAGAAGCTGTGATGCTGAACATAAAATTTAAGTAAAAAACAGCTGGAAGGGCTTACATTTTCAAAGAGAATCATCTATAATAGCGTCGTGCCGGTAGGGCAGACGCTATTTTGGCGATACGATGAATGGGTATGGATTATGATTTCAAACCGGGCAGAAGCAGCCTGCGGATTACTGTGGCATAGAATAGTGTAAAACCATAGAGAGAACCGAATGGAAACTGTGGTAATGATATAGGAGCTATGTGATATGAGTGATACAACATTGTCAAAAGAGGAGAAACAATATAAACGGCTCACCGAGGAACCGGTAGCACGGTTGGTCCTGGAACTGGGACTGCCGACTACCATCAGTATGCTGATCACGAATCTGTATAATATGGTGGATACCTGGTTCGTAAGCCAGTTAGGCACCAGTGCTACCGGAGCGGTAGGCGTGGTGTTTGGCTTGATGGCAATTATTCAGGCGTTCGGATTCATGTTCGGTCATGGCGCCGGAAGCAATATCAGCCGGTTGTTAGGCGCTCATGAAAAGGAGCGGGCGAAAGCTTTTTCCGCAACGGGATTTTATTTGGCGGTGGGAGCCGGAGTGTTGATCGCGGTGATCGGTATTGTGGATCTGAACGGATTGTGCAGATTGCTTGGAAGTACGGAGACCATCCTTCCCTATGCGAGAATCTATGCTTTCTATATTCTGGTGTCGGCACCGGCAATGGCATCCAGCTGTGTGATGAACAATGTACTCCGGTATGAAGGCTATGCCAATCTGGCGATGGTAGGACTGGTCTCCGGCGGTATCTTAAATATGGCGGGAGATGCCATCCTTATGTGGGGCTTAAATCTTGGTATCCGGGGAGCGGCACTTTCCACTATGATCTCCCAGTACGTATCCTTTGGAATCCTGTTATTCTTTTTCCTACGTGGAAAGACCCAGAGCAGCCTGGCACCGAAATATTTTACCTGGGAATTGGCCGTACATAAGAACATTCTTACAGCAGGCTTCCCCAGTATGATGCGACAGGGACTGGCCAGCGTGTCCACCATGGTGCTGAATGCACAGGCGGCAGTCTACGGGGATATTGCCATTGCAGCTATGAGCGTGGTATCCCGTATTTTCAATTTCGTATTCAGTGTGGCACTGGGGATCGGTCAGGGCTTCCAGCCGGTATCCTCCTTCAATTATGGGGCAAAGAAGTATTCCCGCGTAAAGAAAGCGTTCTGGTTCACCCTGTGTGCCAGCCTGGTAACCATGGCAGTGTTCGCAGGTGTGGTGTATGTGTTCCGCAGAGAGCTGTTGCTGCAATTCCTTACGGATATGGATGCCTATGAGATTGCATTTTATGCGTTGCAGATCCAGTGCCTGACGCTTCCGTTTATTCCGGTATGTATCTGCGGCAACATGCTGTTTCAGTCCATTGGAAAGGGCGGCAGGGCGACGATCTTAGCCTCCTTCCGAAGTGGCACCATCTACATTCCGGCACTGCTGATCCTGACGGCGTTCTGGGGAATTCGGGGCATCCAGTGGTCACAGCCGGTGTCTGATATTTTATCTGCGGTTTTGTCATTGCCGGTGGCTGTGGCGTTCTTAAAGGGACTGCCGGAAGATGGTGTGGAAGTATAGAGAAGAATGAGATCCCTTCGTCATAAGACGGAGGGATTTTTATGTACAGATGTATCCATACGCAGGAATAAGTATCTGCCTTGATCTGTGAAGCTGTTGACATTAAATAATCCACGTGATACAATACATTTAACAATTAGGTTAAATGTTAAACGCTTGGATGAAAGGATGTGATTCATTTTTGGGAATACAGGATACATTGAAAGCATTGGCAGATCCTATAAGGCGTGAAATACTAAATCTTCTGAAAAACGGTCGATTGTCGGCAGGAGAGATCTGCGAACATTTTCCGGTGACGGGGGCTTCCATATCGAGGCATTTGTCGGTACTAAAGGAGGCAGATCTGATCCGGGACAAGCGGGAAGGAAAGTTTATTTATTATGAACTGAATGCTTCCGTGCTGGAAGAAATCATGTTATGGATTACAGATTTGAAAGGAGCATCGGATAATGAAGGAAATGATACAGAAAAATAAAGGCAGGCTGATCAGCTCGGCATTTGTTATGTGCATGGGAATGATATTGGGATATACCTGTGAGAACAGTCTGTGGGTAAACGGCACTTTTGCAGTGACTTATGTGATAGCAATTGCAGTAACTTTTTACGACAACAGAAACAGGCAGCAGAGTGACAAGGTCATAAGAATGGTTACGTGGATCGTGCCGGGAATGACATTGCTCTATAACGGTATCGCCAGATGGATTGATATGGGTGTAAGGAAAGAGTATCTGCTCATGGCAATTTTGTATGTCGGAATGGGATTGCTATTTGTTATTGTGGGCAATTATCTGCCCAAGGTGAAACCGAACCGCACCATCGGCATCCGCGTCGTATGGGCATTGCAGGATGAGGAGAACTGGAATGCCACGCACCGCTTCAGTGGAAAAATATGGGTGGCAGCAGGACTGTTGAGTATGAGCTGTGGACTGTTCAGTGACAGCATGGCTGCATTATTTCTGTTTATTGTCGCTATCACGGCAGCAGCTTTTGGCAGCATCCTGTATTCTTATCTCTATTATAGAAAGAAGTTGCGCACCGGAAAAGGGCTGGCAGTACACTACAACCATAAAGTGGTTGCGGTCTATGTGTTTATAATGCTCGCGTGTGTGCTATTTACGGTATGGACGTTATATACGGGAAAAATCGAGATCTGTTACGGAGAAAACGAATTTACTGTTCAGGCGGAGGGCTGGCAGGATTACACAGTGAAATATGACGCTATCGAAAGCATTGCTTACGAAGAGAATATGTTCCGGGATACGAATACAATCCGGACGAACGGTTTTGGCAACCTGAAATATTCCATGGGACATTTTCGCGATGAAATCCACGCAGATTACATCCGCTATACTCATAACGACTGTGATACTTATGTAGTCATGGAAGTAGAGGGGAGCACCGTTATTCTAAACGGTGCAGATGATGCGCAGACCCGGGAAATCTACAATAATATCAGAGAACGGATGGAAAAATAATATCTGTAAATAAATTTCCCAATTGCTTTTATATTTTTCAAAAATGGTATACACTAGACTTATATAAGTTTTGTACAATGAGGATTTCTGGAAAGGGTGGTTACAGTATGCTGAAACAGTGGATCCCGGCGGCAAAGCCGGACAAAGAGGAACTGGACAAACGACTGGATGCAGCGCAGGAGGAGCTTTTAAGACTCCAGATGCAGATCAAGGAGCATAAGCTCCCGGTGCTGGTGCTGATCGAGGGCTGGGGTGCGGCAGGCAAGGGCAGTACCATCGGTGGAATTATTAAAAATATCGATCCCAGATTCTTCAAGGTGGCTTCCATGTCCGCACCGACAGAGGAAGAGAAGCGAAAGCCCTTCCTGTATCGGTACTTTGTAAAAATTCCGGAAGCCGGCAAGTTCGAATTCCTGGATTCCGGCTGGATGGATGAGGTGACGAAGGGAAGACTTCGGGGCGAACTGTCGGATAAGCAGTATGCGGAGCGCATTGAGAGCATCAAGCGTTTCGAACGACAGCTGACGGACAACGGTTATTTGGTGCTGAAGCTCTTTTTTCAGATTGGGAAAAAGGAACAGAAAAAGCGCCTAGAGGAGCTGGAAGGCAACAAGGACACCGCATGGCGTGTGGGCGAGAACGACTGGTGGCAGAACAAGCATTATGACAAATGTGAGGAAGTCTACGACAAATACCTCACAGACACGAACGCTTCCGTAGCTCCCTGGTACATCATAGATTCCGGGGACAAAAAGTGGGCGGAATTGCAAGTGCTGGAGACATTATGCAGCGGTATCCATGTGGCTATGCAGAATGAGAGCCTTGCTGTGCCCATTTTGCAGAATGTATTCCCGTTGGTGAAGATGCCGAAGCTGTCCGAGGTGGAACTGGACAAGGAAATCTCCGAGGAAGAATACAAGAAAGAACTGCGTCATCTGCAGAAGAAGCTGAATGCCCTGCATTACCGCCTGTATCGGAAAAAGATTCCGGTAGTCATCGCCTACGAAGGCTGGGATGCCGCAGGCAAGGGCGGAAATATCAAGCGGATCGCGGGAGCACTGGATCCCAGAGGCTACGAGGTACACCCCATCGCCAGCCCGGAACCACACGAGAAAGCGAGACATTATCTCTGGCGATTCTGGACGAGACTTCCTAAGACCGGACATATTGCCATTTTTGACCGTACCTGGTATGGCCGCGTCATGGTAGAACGGCTGGAAGGCTTCTGTAGTACCAACGACTGGCAACGGGCTTATAACGAGATCAACGAGTTCGAGAAGGAATTGTCCCAGTGGGGCGCGGTGATCATCAAGTTCTGGGTGCAGATCGACAAGGATACCCAACTGGAACGTTTCACAGAGCGGCAGAATACCCCGGAGAAGCAGTGGAAGATCACGGATGAAGACTGGCGTAACCGCGACAAATGGGACCAGTACGAAGACGCTGTGAACGAAATGCTCCAGAAGACCAGCACGGAATATGCTCCCTGGCAAATTCTGGAATCCGTAGATAAAAAATATGCCAGAATCAAAGCATTGAAGATCGTGATTGAGGAATTGGAGAAGGCACTGGGGTAAGCGCACTGGAATAAGAATAGCTGTTTCGATATAAAAAATTGACAAAACCGTCTGATAAGGACGGTTTTTGTTGCGTTATAAATGTTTTTTGTTATAATGAGACATAGTTATTTTTGGAAATTGCAAAGATACAGAAAGATATTTGGAAACAGAAGAAATCGTCAGGTGTTACGGCACAATGAGAGGAGAAATCATGGGCGAGAACCGTAAGATATATGCAGCATTATTGGGAGCAGGAACCGTGGGAAGCGGTGTGTACAAGCTGGCAGGGATGCAGGAAGAGGATATCTGCCTGAAGACAGGAGCACATCTGGAGATTAAAAAGATTCTGGTGCGCAATCCCGGAAAGGTAAGAGAAGGAATCCCCCAGGAGTTGTTCACAGATAGCTGGCAGGAAATTCTGGAAGACCCCGAAATCCAGATCGTTATTGAAGTCATGGGTGGTATAGAACCGGCCAGAACTTATGTGGAAGAAGCCATGAAGGCTGGAAAACAGGTGGTCACCGCCAACAAGGATCTGCTGGCGGAGTACGGGGATCCGCTGTTTGAGGTTGCCACGGAGAATAAATGTGACTTACAGTTCGAGGCAGCTGTAGCAGGAGCCATTCCCATTATCCGACCTTTGCGTCAGAGTCTGGCGGGAAGTCAATTGACGGAGATCATGGGAATCGTCAACGGTACGACAAACTATATTTTGACCAAAATGTCCGAGGAAGGTATGGGCTATCAGGAAGCTCTGGATATGGCTACGAGACTGGGCTATGCGGAAGCAGATCCCACAGCGGACGTGGAAGGCTATGATGCGGGACGCAAGATCGCCATTATGGCATCCATCGCTTTCAGCTCCCGCGTGACGTTCCCTCAGGTTTATACGGAAGGCATCACGAAGATTACAGCAGAGGATATCCGGTATGCAAAAGAATTCGGCTATGTGATTAAACTGTTGGGTATTACAAAGCTTACAGGTAAAGGAATTGAAGTAAAAGTACATCCCACATTGATCCCGGACAGCCATCCTCTTGCCACGGTCAGAGATTCCTTCAATGCTGTATTTGTTCATGGTCAGGCTTGTGATGATGCCATGTTCATGGGACGGGGCGCAGGACAGATGCCTACCGCCAGTGCGGTACTGGGAGATGTCATTGATGTGATGCGTAATATTATCCATGGAAGCTGCGGCAAGATTGGCAGCGACAGCCATAAGAAGCTTCCTGTACTGGATGTAGAGGATACGAAGAGCCGATTCTTTCTACGCTTACAGGTGGAGAATCGTGCCGGAGCCCTGGCAAATATCGCAGGAGTCCTTGGCAACAACGATGTCAGCATCGCCCAGATGGTACAGAAGCGCAGCCACGATGGCATTGCCGAGATCGTGGTCATCACCGATCTCGTAAAAGAGAGACATTTTAATGATGCCATCCGTATCATGGAGGGAATGTCCGTCGTGAGGGAAATCTCCGGCATTATCCGTGTATACTAAAAGTATGGTGAATTGAAAGTTAGTTGAATACATTGGCAAAATCCACGAGCTTCCGGAGCATGCGATACACATGTCTCGATGTAAGGTCTCCGGATGTGAATTTTCTA
>ENA-ORTN01003320-ORTN01003320.1-human-gut-metagenome-genome-assembly--contig:-NODE-3320-length-11455-cov-6.899825_pt1 | contig 11455 bp, 8 predicted proteins | sample MGYA00242070_ERZ509189 | MGnify/ENA primary metagenome ERZ509189 (study PRJEB26280, sample SAMEA2338821) | human gut metagenome | biome: human gut; feature: human-associated habitat; material: faeces...
GAGCAAGAAGCCCCCACTTCAAAATCTATGATTTAAGTGGTGGGAGCATGTCACTTTCCTGATTTATAACGGGGAAGCACAGATTCAGCCACAATCGCTGCAGGAGAGAGATGCAACGGAGCTTGCCGTGTTGTTTTCAAATGACAGTGTGAAAAATGAAACAGAAGTGCAACAGAAATATCGTGATGTACTGAAACGTGCGGTTATCATGCAAAATAAGGAAACTACTTATTTATTGCTTGGAATCGAAAATCAAACAGATATCCATTATGCGATGCCGGTAAGGAATATGATTTATGACAGTTTGCAGTATGGAAAACAGGTAATGGAAATCGCAGCAGAGCACAGGAAAAAGAAAGACAGGAATGGGACACAGGCAGAATATCTGTCGGGATTTTACAGGGATGACCGCCTGGTTCCGGTAATAACGCTGGTGATTCATTTTGGTGCAGAAGAATGGGATGGCCCAATGTGTCTGAAAGATATGATAACGGTTCATGATAAAAAGCTGCTGGAATATATTCAGGACTATAAAATATATCTGATCGATCCGGCAAAGTTGACGGAGGAAGATCTGAGAAAATTTTCCACCAGTCTTCGGGAAGTGTTAGGTTACATAAAATATTCCAGAGATAAAACAAAGTTAAGAAACTATATTGTACATAATCCGCGCATGAAATTAGAGAAAGAGGCGGCGCAGGTAATCAAAATAATTACAAAAACACCAATAAAAATCAAAACGGGAGGAGAAAAAACAGATATGTGTCAGGCAGTGGATGAAATGATAGAGGATGGAAGAAGAGAAGCAACGGTGAGGATTTTGTCTGGTTTGGTAAAAGATGGAATCTTATCTATGGAGGAAGCAGCTAGCAGAGCGGGGATGTCAGTGGAAGAATTAAAAATAGATATTGAAAATACAGCAGAAAAATAGTAGGGTAGAAAAAGAACAAAAGAAAGAACAACCGGAATCTGTTTTGGAAAAAACGATTTCGGTTGTTTTTTTGATTCCCTTTTCGAAAAGGTATGTGTATAATGAAAAACGGGAAGTGAACGAAATGAATTATACATATATATTACAATGCAGTGACGGAACTTATTACACCGGCTGGACGAACGATATAGCAAAACGACTGAAAACGCACAATGAGGGGAAAGGTGCAAAATACACAAGAGCCCGTCTGCCGGTGACACTGGCATATTATGAGGCATTTGAGACAAAAGAAGAAGCCATGCGCCGGGAGTGGGAGATCAAACAGCTGACCAGAAAGCAAAAGGAGAAACTGGTTCTGTGATTGCAGAAAAACTGGAATAAGAGGAAATGAAAGGAAGGAACAAATGAAGAAAAGAGGAAAATGGTTGACTGCCATGGGACTTGCGATGCTGCTTACACTTCAGACACCTGTAGCGGCTGTAGTTGAAGCAAGTACAGATGGTGGAATACAACAGGAAATGACTGTGGAAAACCAGAAGGGGACAAAAGAGGATCGAGATGAGTCTGAAGTACAGAGCGAAGAAGAACAGAGTGAAAAACAATCTGATCTGGAAATACAAAAGAATGATATAACTGACGAAGAAAGAACAGAAGTTATACCGCAGGAAGCTTCACAGATGTCGGAATCTGTAAAGAAAGAGCAGATAATCTATACCTGGAAATACGATGCAGAAATCGGCTGGCAGCTATGGAAAAGTGAGGGGGAAGAGGAAGAAAAAATCTGTGCACCGGGAGTTTATATTTTAAAAGATGGTATTTACTATCTGGGTGTGTATGAAACAGAAGATAAAGAAGTAAGCAGAATCAAAGAGGAAGAGCCAGAGCAAGGTGTGTTGAAAGAAGGAATGGTTTCTGTCACAGATACTACACCAGTGATAACGGACGAGGAAAAAGAAATTATTTTGCAGGAAGGTACATATTACTTTTCTTATGAGACCGGGGGAGAAGAGGAGAGTCAACAACCGAGAGATGGAAAATATCTTACCAATACATGGGTGCATCCGGGAGAAGATGTGTCTGTCTGGTATTATGTAAACAAAGAGGGCGTGCAGGAAGATCCTGCATTGCACGAAGGACCTATGCAGAATGAAACGGGTTATTTTTATCTGGATAAACAGGGGAAAAGTCAGTCGGGTAAGTTTAAAATTAATGGCGTTATTTATAACTATGACGGAAAAGGAAACAGAAGTCAGATTCGTGATGGATGGCAGCAGGATGGAAACAACTGGTATTATATAGAAAATGGTCAGCAGGCAACGGGATGGAAAAATCTTCAGAGCAACTGGTATTATTTGAATCCGCAAAATGGAATATTACAAAAAGGAGTTTTCAGAGATTATACAGGAACATTATATTATGCGGACAGTAACGGAAGAATGATTTCCGGAAATGGGTGGAAGCAGATAGGAACGGCCTGGTATTGGCTGCAAGCTGGCGGAGCATTGACAACCGGATGGATCAATACCGGAGGTAACTGGTATTATCTGGATCCCAATACCGGAGCAATGCATACCGGATGGTATCAGGTAAACGGAAGCTGGTATTATTCTGATGGAAGCGGGATGATGCAGTCCGGAGGCTGGATAAACCTTGGAGGAACATGGTACTATCTGGGTGGAAGCGGAGCAATGTATACAGGCTGGTTGAACCTTGGAGGGAAGTGGTATTATCTGGATCCTGGAAGCGGAGCAATGAGAACCGGTTGGTACCGGGATGGGGCAACCTGGTATTATTCTGACGGAAGCGGAGCGATGGTATCCGGAGGCTGGTTGAATCAGGGAGGAACGTGGTACTATCTGAGCGGAAGCGGAGCAATGTACACAGGCTGGTTGAATCTTGGAGGGAAGTGGTATTATCTGGATCCCGGAAGTGGAGCAATGAGAACCGGCTGGTATCGAGATGGAGCAACCTGGTATTATTCTAACGGAAGCGGAGCGATGCAGTCCGGAGGCTGGATAAACCTTGGAGGAACGTGGTACTATCTGAGTGGAAGCGGAGCAATGTATACAGGCTGGTTAAATCAGGGAGGAAGCTGGTATTATCTGGATGGAAACAGTGGAGCAATGCATACCGGGTGGTATCAGGTAAATGGAAGCTGGTATTATTCTGACGGAAGCGGAAAGGTGGAAGCTGGACGTTGGATGAATCAGGGAGAAACCTGGTATTACCTTAGTGGAAGCGGTGCCGCTTTCACAGGATGGCAAAAGATTGGAAATACCTGGTATTATTTCTATGATGATTGCCGTATGGCAGCGAATACCTGGATCAATAATTACTATGTCAATAGCGACGGTGCCTGGAGTGATACGGCTACAGTAATGCCGGGTGCAACATATAATTACGCATTCCCAACAGCACAGACCAAAAAAGGATTACAGGTAAAAGATGGCATGGAAGATGATGCCAGCAATCTTGGGGTGAAACATGCAGTTGTCAATATTGCTTTAAACCATGTGGCATCTGGAAGTGGTATTGAATATCAATATCAGGGGAAAACATATTATATGAATACCGGGTATATCCATGAACTGGATCGTCAGATTAAAGAGCTTCATAACAGAGGCATGGTTCTTACTGCTGTTATCGTTCTTCAATGGAATTACCAGCAACAGGATCTGATTCTTCCTGGAGCACGTAGTTATGGATATAATCTTTATGGATGGAATACGCAGGAGGCAACAGGGAAGCAGCATCTGGAAGCAATTTGCTCTTTCTTGGCAAATCGATATGCGGCACCGGATATGGGCGTGGTAAACTGGATTTGTGGTAATGAAGTTAATGCCTGGAAAGATTATCATTACAGCGGTAGTGTGGGATTTGATCAGTATATGGAATACTATGCGCAGGCATACCAGCTGTTATACAATTGTGTGAAACATGCATACAGTAACGGACGTATCTATATGTCAATTGACCATACATGGACGTATAACCGCAGAGCTAATTGTTATACCAGTAAGAGTGTGTTGGATCGTTTTGCGCAGCTGATGAATCAGAAAGGTATTTCAGACTGGATGATCGCATTTCATCCATATCCGGCACCGGAATTACAGTCAGATTTCTGGAATCGGACACTGGATGTAATTGACAGTGAAAATTCGCCGATTATTACCATGGCCAATCTTTCATATTTTACGGAATATGTAAAGAAAAATTATGGTGCAGGTAAAAGGATTATTCTGTCAGAATGTGGATTTACATCTGTTACAAACGGGAATGACAGACAGGATATTCAGGCTGCAGCGATTGCGTACGGTTATTATCTTGCAGAGGCAAATGACATGGTGGATTCTTTTGTTGTACATCGACAGGTAGATCACAGTGCAGAAACACAGCAGGGATTTCATCTTGGATTATGGACATGTAAGCCCGGATCGACAGAAACTGCAGACAGTAAAAAACAGGCATATGATGTGTTCAAATACATGGACACAAAACAGTATATGACATATACAAAATTTGCCCTTCCACTGATTAAAAAAAACAGCTGGGAACAGGCAGTTTCAGGATTTAACCCGGCGAAATTCACCTAAGATCAGACAATAAAAATACAACAAAAAACAATTTTCATATCAAAAAGACAAGTAGTATAATAGGACTGTACCTGAGAACTAAAATTCGGGTACAGTCTTTCTTTATGTATATAACGAGTGAAAGCCTGTGTCTGCAAAAGACATGGACTTGTTTTATAAAAATGTATGGGGAAAAGGAGAAGTAAAACTATGGCAAAAGAAATTCGTATCGAAGAGGGAAAATTAAAAGTAATTTTTGAGATCCGGGATAACGGAGTGGTGGAACTGAAACAGTTTGATCCGGCAGGACGGGCGGATGTCCGGGAGAGAAAACGGGAAGCGGAGGATTTTTATCCGATCACCGAAGTACAGATGACCGGACGGGGCAGCCGCGGGATGCATGCGTATAAGCACAATGTCAGCGGCGGAGCCACGGATTTTACCTATCAGAGCCATGAGATTCTGGAGAATGAAAAAGGAAAAGAACTGGTGATTCACACTGCGACGGAATATGGTGTAAAGGCAGAGTACCATATGCAGTTTTTTACCGGTGTTGCGGCAGTGCAGGTATGGACGGTTCTGAAAAATGAGGGAACCGAAGCCATCGGTCTGGAATATGTCTCTTCCTTTATCTATCAGGGACTCTGCCAGAGCGGGGAAAAACCGTATTTTGAAAAGACGAGTGTGTATACTCCGCACAATAGCTGGGACTGTGAGAGTCAGTGGAGAAAAAATGACTGCCGGGAGATCAATTTGAGCGGCATGGCGATCAACGGGTTCAACACACCGGGATTTGGCATGAACCGGTATTGCTATGGAGGACACAGCTCCTGGTCAACCTGTGAGTATCTGCCGATGGGCATCTGTGAGGATACCGAGTGCAAAGAGACATATTTCTTCCAGATAGAACATTCCGGTCAGTGGCTGATCGAATACGGTCCGAGTAGCGGTGAACGGCTGTATGTGGCACTTTCCGGTGCGACAGAAGCAGAACACGGCTGGGGGAAAAATCTGAAACCGGGCGATACCTTTACTACAGTACCGGCAGGTTTCGGTGTGGCAGACGGTGGAGTCAACGAGGCGATAGCTGAACTGACCGGATACCGGAGAAAGATCCGCCGACCGAACGAGGATGATGAAAAATTAAACGTTGTATTTAACGACTACATGAACTGTCTGATGGGAGATCCTACAGAAGAGAAAGAGAAGGTGATTATTGATAAAGCGGCAGAAATGGGCTGTGAATACTACTGTCTGGACTGCGGCTGGTATGACAAAGGGTTCTGGTGGGACCGCGTCGGTGAGTGGAAAGAATCCCCGGAACGTTTCCCGAACACGCTGAAAGCAGTGTGCGATTACGCGAAAGAAAAAGGCATGGTAATGGGACTGTGGCTGGAGATCGAGGTCATGGGTGTGGCGTGTGAACTGGCAAACAAACTGCCGGATGACTGGTTTATCTGCCGCCACGGAAAACGCCACATCGATAACAAACGATACCTTCTGGACTTCAGAAATTTGGAAGTACGCAAATACTGCATGGATGTGGTAGATCGTCTGATCGAAGATTACGGTGTTGGATATTTCAAGGTGGATTATAACGTGACGATGGGATACGGAAGTGATCTGCATTCCGACAGCTGTGCGGATGCGATCCGGGAGCATTATCTGTATCTGTACGAATGGTATCAGGAAATCTTCCGCAAACATCCGGATCTGGTGATCGAAAACTGTGGCTCCGGCGGACAGCGTATGGATTACGGCATGCTGAAACTGCTGAGTCTTCAGTCCACAAGCGACCAGACGGATTATATTTATAACTCCTATATTGCATCCAACGTGGCAAGTGCCGTGACACCGGAACAGGCAGGCATGTGGGTATATCCTTATAAGGACGAACGGGAACATGTCATCTACAACATGGTCAACGGACTGCTCCTGCGCCCGTATATGAGCGGTATGGTCTGGGATATGGGAGAGGAAAGTCTGAAACTGATGCGGGAAGGAATCACGTTGTATAAAAAGATCCGAAATGATGTAAAAGTGGGCGTTCCGGTATTTCCACTTGGATTTACCGACACCAGAGACGATGTGTTGGCGTATGCGGTGAAGACAGAAGAAAAAACGTATCTGGCAGTATTTACCCCGCGGACAGACCGGGCAGAGATTCTGCTTGCAGCGGCAGGCATTACAGGAACAGAGGCAAAAGTGATCTATCCGGCAAGTGGGGATTGTGAGTATACGGTTGCAGACGGAACTTTGCAGGTGACCATGCCGCAGGTGACCTGTGCACGACTATTTGAAATTTGCTGAAGATAAAGAAAATGAAGAATGAATAACGAACCCTCCGGGTATAGATGAAAAATCATACCCGGAGGGTTTTTGTAATCAGAATGTATAAAAATTTTATAGTGCCCGACACTAATTCTTCGGGATATTCCGGATTTATGCCAGCATAAACATCGTTACAAAGTGGCATGCGCTTCCGCCCATCACAAACAAGTGGAAGATTTCATGGGAACCGAAATTTTTATGTTTTGCATTAAAGATCGGCACTTTCAATGCGTAGATGATGCCACCGATGGTATAGATAATGCCTCCTGCCAGCAGCCATCCGAATGCAGGTTTGGACAGTGCGTGAAAGATCTGGGAGAATGCCAGCACACACAGCCATCCCATGCCGATGTAGATCACAGAAGAAAACCACTTCGGGCAGGTGATCCAGCAGGCTTTCACGATGATTCCGACCAGTGCCACGCTCCATACCAGGATACATAACAGCTTTCCGGTGTGACCTTTCAGAGCGATCAGACAGATTGGTGTGTAACTTCCGGCGATCAGAACGAAGATCATCATATGATCCATTTTCTGCAGTCGTCGGTTTACCTTTGCACTGATATCCAGTGAATGGTAGGTGGTACTTGCAGTATATAAAAGAAACATACTGAGAGCAAATACAGATAATGCGATCAGGTGCAGCCAGTCCGGTTCTCGGGCTGCTTTGACCAACAGAGGGATGGTTGCAAGCAAAGCCATCATCATACCAATAAAATGAGTAATTGCGCTTCCGGGATCTTTTAATTTGAATGTCATATGATCAACTCCTATCTCAAATGAAATTAGAAACTCTGTTATGTAGTTTTTGAAACTACGTTATGATATTATAATATACACTTTGTCAGGAAAATACAACTACTTTTTTTAAAAATGAGAAAAAATTAAGAAGTAGAAGAAAGAAAATGAAAATAAAACCGGGAAATGCATAAAAAAATCCCGTAAATTTCACCAGGAGACAGTTCTCCTGGGAATTTACGGGACAAGGTATTGAGATATCTGTCATAAAACCTTACAGAAACAAAATTAATGATGATTTGTAACTATTCGGCAGATAGAACTGTGAAGGTGCTGAATGGTTACGATAATTTGATATTTGCAAACAGAGAACCAAGCGTAGTAGTAGCTTCTTCTGTTTCCGGAAGTTCATAAACCTCTTCCTCGATTTCCTGTGCAGCCACGTCCTGCAGTGCTTTCATGCTGAGGCTCAGCTTTCCGTCTTTCACAGCGATGACTTTCACTTTCACTTTATCGCCGACTGCCAGAACTGCGGACGGATGTTTGATTCTTTTTTCACTGATCTGAGAGATATGAACCAGACCGGAGAGACCGTTTCCGAGATTGACGAAAGCGCCGTATGGCTGCAGGCTTTCTACCGTACCCTCTGTCACAAGACCTACTTCCACGTTGGATACTTTTGCGCGTCTTTCTTCCTCCGCTTTTTCTCTCAGAAGTTCTCTTGCGGAGAGGATCAGACGGTTGTCCTCTTCTTCGACATCAAAAACCTGTACCTGTATCTCCTTGTTCAGGTATTCGTTTAGATCTTCCACGTAATTCAGGGAAAGTTTGGAAGCCGGGATAAATCCACGGATTCCTTCTACATATGCGATGACACCTGCACTGACGATGCCTTTTACGGTAACGTTCAGCACGGTTTTGTCTTCTTTTAACTGACGAAGTTTGTCCCATGCCAGCACATCGTTAGCTTCCACGCGGGATAACAGGATGCAGCCGCGGCGGTTGTCTCTGCCGATCACGGTGGCTGTAACTTCATCGCCCACATGAACCGCTTCTTTTACCATAAAACCAGGCTCTCTGCTGTAATCGGAAACCTTGATGATTCCTTCGGTGTAATAGCGAAGATCCAGTGTGATCTCTTCTTCGTCTACAGCGATCACCGTACCGGTGATCATATCGCCCTCTTCGAGCTTTTTAAAAGAAGCCTCCAGCTCCTTTTCATAATCTGCCATGGAAGTTGCCTCTTCGGCAACCGCTGTTACTTTTTCTTCTTCTGCCATAGTATATTCATCCTTTCTTTGCACGAATCTGCTGTTTCTATTATTATAGCGTTGTTTCCCGGAATCTGGCAACAGAAAATAGAAAGATTCCGGCACATACCGGTTGTATGTACGGGGAATAGTACATAGAAAGATAATAAATCTGTTTGCTGATTTTTTTTAAGTATGCTAAGATAAAAATCAGAAATTATAGACCAAGCAGATTCCGGCAGAAGGCAGAAGAGTTGTCTGACAGATGCCGGGAACAACAGTTAGGGGATTATTTGTGAGAAAAGATAATAAAGTTTATGTCATCGGACACAAGAATCCGGACACGGATTCCATCTGTTCTGCGATCGCATATGCCGACATTAAGAATCGAACAACCAAGGGAACGTATGTGGCGAAGAGAGCCGGACAGATCAACGAAGAAACAGAATTTGTACTGAAATATTTTCATGTACCGGCACCAGGTTATCTGCCGGATGTGGGAACCCAGGTGAAAGATATGGAACTTCATGAGACACCGGGAGCGGCAAACAGCATGTCGGTGAAGAGAGCATGGAAACTGATGCAGGAGCATAATGCGGTAACATTGCCGATCACAGACAAAGAAGGCAAGGTCGAAGGCCTGATCACAACCGGAGACATCGCCAAATCCTATATGGATGCATATGACAATACATTGCTCGCCCAGGCAAGAACACAGTACCGGAGTATCGCAGATACTGTGGATGGCCAGATCATCGTGGGTAATGAACACGGATACTTTATCAAAGGGAAAGTGGTTATGGGACTGTCCCAGCCGGATACGATGGAGAGTTTTATCGATGAGGACGATCTGGTGATTCTCGGAAACCGTGCGGAGGACCAGCTGTGTGCCATCGAAGCCAACGCAAGCTGTCTGATCGTGTGTCTTGGAGCCAAAGTCGGAAAGACGATCCAGAAACTGGCAGAGGAAAGAAATCAGGTGATCATTTCCACACCTTACGATTCCTTCACCGTTGCCCGCCTGATCCACCAGAGTATCCCGATCAAGTATTTTATGAAAAAAGACAATCTGGTGATCTTCCGGAGTGATGATTTTACGGACAAGATCAAAGATATCATGACGAAAACCCGTTACCGTGCATTCCCGGTGGTTAATACCCGTGGAAAATACATCGGTACCGTTTCCCGTCGAAACTTCATGAGTATCAAGAAAAAACAGCTGATTCTGGTTGACCATAACGAGAGATCTCAGGCGGTCGACAACATCGAAGAGGCAGAGATCCTGGAGATCCTGGATCATCACAGAATCGGTTCGCTGGAGACCTTCCAGCCAATCATGTTCCGCAATCAGCCGGTAGGCTGTACCGCAACTATCATGTATGAGATCTACGCGGAAAAATACCTGGAGATCCCGGGAAATATCGCCGGACTTCTGTGTGCAGCGATTCTGTCAGATACGTTGATGTTCCGCTCACCCACCTGTACGGCTCTGGACCGGGCAGCAGCGGAGCGCCTGGCTGAGATCGCCGGTATCAAATGCGAAGAATTTGCCACGGAGATGTTTGCGGCCGGCAGCAACCTGAAAGGCCGTTCTCCGGAGGAAATTTTCTATCAGGATTTCAAAACTTTCAGCCAGGATGGTGTGGAGTTTGGTGTCGGTCAGCTCAGTGCCATGACCCAGGAAGAACTGGAGCAGGTGCGTGACAAATTACTGCCATATTTGCGGGACGTTCTGGTAGAACGAAAAATCGAGATGGTATTTGTGATGCTGACAAATATTATTGAAGAGACAACTTATCTTATCTGTGCGGGTGAAAAGGCAGATGACTTAGTAGAAAAAGCATACCATGTTCATAAAGAAGGCGATTATCATGTCTTGAAAGGTGTTGTATCCAGAAAGAAGCAGCTGATTCCGATGTTTATGTCAGCGATGCAGGAACAGTAGAGTCTGCAATCATAAAGTGAGAAAGGATAAGAGAGCGATGGAAAGAGAGTATTGGAAAGCAGGAAACATGCTTTATCCGGTGCCGGCAGTGATGATCAGCTGTCAGAGACCGGGAGAGCGTCCGAATATTATTACGGTTGCCTGGACCGGAACAATCTGTTCTGATCCGGCGATGGTGTCTATTTCTGTTAGGAAAGAGCGTTATTCTTATGATATTATCAGAGAAACTGGAGAATTCGTCATCAACCTTACTACAAATGATCTGACTTTTGCAACCGATTACTGTGGTGTGAAGTCCGGAAAGGATGTAGATAAGTTTAAAGAAATGAATCTGACACCGAGTAAGTCAAAGACGATTTCCGCACCTGGTATTTCAGAAAGCCCGGTAAGTCTGGAATGTAAAGTAAAGCAGGTGTTGGAACTTGGTTCACACGATATGTTTCTGGCGGAGGTGACGGCAGTATCAGTCGATCCGAAATATATGGATGAGAAAGGAAAATTTCATTTGAATGATATCGGTCTGACGGCTTATTCTCATGGTGAATATTTTAAGCTTGGAGAGAAGATCGGGTCTTTCGGTTATAGTGTGAAAAAGAAATAGAAACTCTGAATGAAAAATATTAAATAAAAAAGAACAGGATATAGCAATCGGAAGAGCCAGTTGCTATATCCTGTTCTTTTCTTTTTA
>ENA-ORTN01003325-ORTN01003325.1-human-gut-metagenome-genome-assembly--contig:-NODE-3325-length-11415-cov-7.944806_pt1 | contig 11415 bp, 6 predicted proteins | sample MGYA00242070_ERZ509189 | MGnify/ENA primary metagenome ERZ509189 (study PRJEB26280, sample SAMEA2338821) | human gut metagenome | biome: human gut; feature: human-associated habitat; material: faeces...
AAGCCCGCCGCTACATAGGCGCGTGGAAATGTATCTGCTGTACGACGGCTTTTTTTCTTTTGCCGTCGCCCGGCAGAATGTTATTCAATATTCTGATACACTTTATTGCAGACTACTATAATCAATTTCTCATTATTTCAATGACGGACTGCTTCTTCCACGAGTGAATAAGTAATATAGTCATCAAAACTTCGAGTAGTAACATTACAGTAACAAATAGTAAAAAGGCTCTGGTTGGAAATACAAATCCTGTAGACATTCCTGCTTTTTCAAGAAAAGTACCGATCATATATCCTCCAGGTATTCCAATAATAATAGTCATGAAAAGTGAAATTCCAGTATTGAAAAGCCCTTCTATCATAAAAGACTGTTCTAACTGTTTGTTTGTCATACCAATAGATTTTAGGGTTCCCATTTCTTGTTTCTGCGATAATAGGTTTGTAACAGTGAGATTAATTTGATTGATTACTGCAAACACCCATAGAATAGCCGAAATGATATAAGCTAAGGTAAAACCAGCTTGGTTATCTTCTTGATGTTCTTTTGTAAAATCTTGAAGGGTCTGTAAGCTAACTTCATCGTTCCCAGCAATTAAAGAACGAATTTTATTCTCCGCTTCCTGTATGCTTTCAGGCTCAGTCTGTACTTCTATCGCATAAGTGCAATCGTAACCAACAAGTTCATGCATCATTTTTTCGGGCATCCTAAAAATATAGCCACCCATTCCATCATTACTGGAGGTGATTGCACCAATTTTGAATGTTTTTGTTATTGTTTTACCACTATTATTTTTGAAATTAAAGGTCACAGTATTCCCAATTTGAGGTTTCCAATGGTAAACATCATAGACACGATCAGGATCACTTACAATTAACTCCGTGTTTTCTGTTATATTCCCCGATACAATAGCTGTGGTTAAGGAATCCATATCTTTTTCATTGTATCCCATCAACAAGGTTTCATCAGCAACATCATTGCTTGTTGAAAATTCAGCTGGTAATATAGCGTAGGTAAACACATTACGAACACCATCCATAGTAGCAATGTTTCTATTTAGATCAGAAAAATATTCTTTGCGTAATACTGCATCTAAATTCTCACTATCATTTTCTAAATCTACACTGATTTTGAAATCCCCATGTCGTATATCCCAGTAACGAGCCATACTTTCTGCATTAAAAGAACTTTGATAACTCGCTGCAAAAAAGAAAATAATTCCGCATAGCCCCATTGAAAGTATCGTCAATACTGATTTTTTGCGATTCCTAAAAAAGCTGATTTTAGCTAAATATGCAGGTGTAATACGATGTCTTTTATGACTACGATAATTGATCGTTTCTACCTGATTTTTCAAGGCGGCTATCGGAGATACATTGGCAGCAATTCTTGCTGGCTTACGAACACTGATATATACAAGAAGTATTCCAAAAAGGCTTGCTCCACACAAAGAAACAGCAAAGGCAAATACAGACCATCCTTTTGATTGCAAGCAATAGCTGATAATCGTTCCCACTATGCTACCAATTAAAATGCCCGGAGAAGCAAGAATATAGCCTTGTTTAAGCACTATTTTATAAATCTGCTTTTTACTTGCTCCTATGGTTCGTAATTGTCCGAACTCAGCAACCTTTTGACCAACCGAAATGTAAAAAATACTGTAAATTACAAGTGCAGCAGCTAAAAAAAGAATTCCTGCAAGCACAATATATGCCGAATAATTACTAACCGAAAGCCCCGCGTTGACATAATCATAATAGCTGCTGACTGTCCAATCTTTTAACCCTGTGTTTTCCGAAATTTGGGATAATAGTTCCTCTGCTTCGTCTTTGGTAAAGGTATCGGCATTCTCAAGCCACACATATCCATTCAGTAAATCATTTCCCCTTAACTCCTGGCATTTTGCGAAAGAAACAAAAACAGGGTAAGCAGAAGCATCTTGGTCATGATATATGCCAACAATCGTATATTTTTTTACGGTCCCGTCTAAATTTAACTGGATTGTAGTATTGATTTTGGCAGGGACATTTTCACCTTCAAAAAAGGCATCTGTAACCGCAATTTCGTTTGATTGTTCTGGATATTTTCCCTCAAAATCTGGTATTAAATTGAACATCGTGTCATCATAGTAAATCAATGACAACTCTTTGGAATTTTGTTCAACTGTTTTAATGTTACACGAAAGACCTAGACTTTGAACGCCTTCTTCAGACGACAAATTTTCTTTGTCTTTTTGCGTAATATCAAAGAAAATTCCCTGATGTAATCCTGAAACCTCATTTTGGTTCTGATGAATAATATTTTGAACTGTCAGCAAAGACATCATAATCATTGCAACGGCAACAACAATCGCAGAAATACAGAACAAATTTTTCTTCTTATCAAAAGCTATACTTTTTTGTGCCATATTTTTGATTATAGCACTGGTATCATTTTCAAAAGGCCAAATCATAGTTCCATACCTCCGGTTATTTTTCCGTCCTCAATCCGTATGATGCGGTCTGCAAGACGGGCAATATCATCATTATGAGTAATCATAACGATCGTTTGATGAAATTCCACACTGGTTCGTTTGAGTAAGCCAATGACATCACTGCTTGTTTTACTGTCGAGGTTGCCTGTAGGCTCGTCGGTAAACTGTACCCCTATCCCATTATGCCTTGAAAATAGGGGCTTTAACGGTATGTACATTTGTGTACTGTGTACACTTCTCTTCAGAAAAAGGCAGGGCTCTTATACCCTACCTTGATCTCCCTTAAATACTATGAAAAATTTTCTTTTATCCTTTGATTGCTTTTATCCAACACACAAAAGTACTCTTTTTCTTTTTTGTTTCCGTAACAGAATCATAGACTTCTTTTTCTTGTAATTTGTAACTTGTAATGTACGATACTTCTTGTAATCGTTTAGCAAGCCTTTGGCTTTCTTCGTTATTAGGTAATTCAACGCTATGTTTTTTACTTCTATCGCAAAATCCTGAATACCATTGTGAAAGTTCTGAAAAACAATTTTCAAAATCAGCCGCTTCTAAAATCGAAAGGCATTTAAACATCAACGTCTTTTTCCCTTTTTCATCTACATATTCCCAGGCTGCTGTAAATATCGATTTGTTAATCGTCACATTTGAATCAACTAAGTTTTCAGCAATTTTTGCAGTCATATAATTTTCTCCAAAAGCATCCAACAGAACTTCTGCATTAGAAAAGTCGAGAATAGGCGAAAGCAATAGTGTTTCTAATAATGTTTCTCCCATTGGAATCTTTTCCATTACTTCCATATATTCCGCTTGATTATACAAAATAAAATCTGGACATAAATCAGGATAGGCATCTTTAATTTCACCATATTTATTAACATCAAAAGGAATATATTTTTTCTTAATCAAAATTCCAACTTTCTGTCTCTCAACCTTCTCTATTGGAATATCAAATTCTAATTCCAACTGAGGTAATAGTTTTTCAAAAGCAGAATCATCAATTGTACTTGTAATAAGTTCTTCGGCAAACACTTCATTTAAACACTGATTCTCTAAAAATGTAAGTTGATCACTATTTGTTTCAATGTATTGAAGTAGTTCTGGCGTAATCTTATATCTGTCCCAATAACATTTGATATTCTCCCATTTCAGACTTACTTTTCCTTTATCCAATAACTCATCCCAAAGAATTTTCACGTCCTTATCAAAATCAGAATCGAACTTTCCACAACATTCAGAAATATCATCTACGCAAAATTCTTCATGATTCACTAATTCCAAACAGATTTCGGTCTCTTCTGGAGCATTTTCCAACATTCTTTCTAACAAATCCATAATCTGTTCAACATCTTCCTTAGTATTATTAGGTGCTAATATAATTTCCTTCACATACTGTTTCAAATTTTCTTGTATGTATTTAATTAATGGTTCATATCCTAGTGAAATAATTGTTGTATAATTTCGAGTATCTAAACCAGAAAGCATTGTATCATTTTCAAATTCCACAATCCTACGTATCATCGTATCATTTAACTCATAGCACTGATTTTCAAAAACATATCTCAAAATTTCCTCCGAAACATTTGCAATAGAAACATTCGTAAAAACAATTCCAAGTGTTTCAATTAAGGAAATCACCTTTTGATCTTGAATAGATGATAGCTGCTGTAATATATCTGGATTTTCCTCTATAAAACCACTCATCTCATTATTGTCATTTAAAACAAATAAGCGTTCTGTATCCACGTTATCAATAAGTAACTGTAAATAAAAAATTTTCCTTTCGTATGTTATCGATATATCCTGGACAATATCATTCCACATATCAGGCCAACGTATTGCTAATAATTGAATCAATCTCTCTTTATATTGAGTTTGCTCAATAAATTCATCTATAAACTCCCAGCTTTCCACTGTTCTATCAGATAATTGATCGATTAATATCATACATTTTTCATTCTCATTCTCTTCAGACAATAAAAATTCCAAAAGAATAAAATTGAAAATACTTTTTTGTTCGAATTCATACGGTTGTAAACGCTGTATAACCATTCCAACTTTTGTCAAATTATAATTATATGGTAGCTTTTCCATATTTTTTACTGCCAGTATATAATTCATATCTTCTTTTGTAATGCTTGTCCCCTTAAAATAATTGATATAGTTTGCGTATTTTTCATCAATGTATCCTCTTCGAAGCATAAATACGAGCAATTTATTTTCAGCAACTTTTTCAGATAGTACATTATGGACTCCAAATTTTTCTATCAGCTTTTTAAGTGACCAGCCTGAAAGTTCATGTACATTCTTCTTCAAATCTTCAATTTCACTCTTTATTGAACTAACACCTTTTTCTTGGATAAATTGAAAATTTTTAATTCTTTCATAATATAGTTGAAAAACTTCTTGAAAATCACTCACAGATTTTTCCGACTGGAAACAACTCCATGTATAATACTCAATTTCAACATCTTTTAATTCCGCAAGTTTCGATAATTCAAACGAATCCTCCATTATTTTACTTACTGAACATTTATCCCAATAGCTTTTATTAATACTATATGGAATGCCTTGCCAATTCACCATAGCACCAAGCATAGCTGTTTTAAGTTCTTTTATGTGTTCTAAACAGTCATCATGATATTTTTCTAATTCCTGTGTAAGTTCATCAACTTCATTATGCCATTTCATACATTGTCCAGAGATATATCTTTGCTTATCCTCAAAAGCTTGTTTCACAACTCCTCTCTCCATTTGAAGTTCTGCAAACTCCCGTGGATACAAATTTTTAAAAATAATCAATGCCATCATTGTTTCATCTGACAATTTCAGTTCCTGATCAGTACGAATCGTTTCCTTATAGATGACAAACTCATTGTATATATTCTGAAGAATTCGCATATCTTCAACATATGGAGATACGTCTAATATAAATTCCTGTGAGATTTCATGAACAATCCCTTTCTTTTCAGATTCCTCAAGTTTTTGTAAAAAGATTTCCCCTGAATTCGTAGAATTTATAATTGGGATTACAGGAATAATAAATTCAAAGAACTTTGTTCTGTCTGTGTCCGTAAATATATCATCTCTAATAGCATAAACAAAAACGATGCGCCCCTTAATCCCATCGTAATTATTCAATAATGTATTCAATTCCCGAAGATGGATAAAAATAGATGGATCTTCTAAACGATCTAGATCTTCAAAAAACACAATTCTATACTTTGTCTCTTCAAAAAAATATACAATTTCATCCATATTTTTATTAAATACAGTTTCCGCTGCAGTTTCAGAATTTTTCACAACTGTCTCTGTTGGCAATTTTACTTCATTTACTTTAAAACGAAACAGCACCAAACGATATGTTCGGGCAATAATTGCCAATATTCCCACACAAAAAGCAAGGAAAATAATATCCGAAACCATTCCTTTTAATCCAAATTTTCCACCTGCCTCTTCTATTTTTTCGATTATCATTTGAAAAGTATCTGGAAAAAATATAAATTCCATCACTCCCAAAATTAAAAATATCAAAACCAAATATCCCCAGACACGTTTCCAATTAATTTTGTGCAGCTTCCGATATCTGCTCTGCGGTATCTTTTTATAATTGACTTTATAAAATAATTGCTTCAAAATTCCTAATTCTATTTCATCTTGTCCCAATGAAATTTTCTTAGGATTCCCGTTCTCATCAGTTTCATTTTCAACAAAAGTTGCCATTGAAACACGAAGAGATTTATTTCTAATCATTCTATGTTTTTTCAAATATGTATCAATGATACTACTCTTTCCTGCACCATATGGACCTGCCAGTGCAATATTTTTAACTTTCTTTTTCTTTATCGCCCAATGTAATGCTTTTAAATATTCAGCTCCATTTTCAATATCATCAATGGGCGCCAAGTCTGTAAATTCATTTTTCTTTTTCTCCTGTATCAGGGCAGCCAGTTCTGCCGGTATCTCTTCATTTTTTACAATGGAATACTCCAGAGGCTTCCGCGGCTCTTCCTCAATGCGGATAAAATTGCATCCACTGACCAAAAGCAGTGACCACAAAATTACTCCCAGAAGAACTGCTTTTGTTTTTTTCATTCTGCCACCTCAGATGTCGCGTTGCTGTTCATCTGATGCTCAGTTTTTAAACACAGCAAACAGCAATCTCCATTTATTTTATTGTATGAGGAATAAAAAAGATTTATTGCAAGAATTTTTCAAATTACATATAATAGACATAAACAATATGCCAAAACATGCTTCCTACGCATGAGGCACAGATCAAAGAAAGGAAAATCATATGATTCGTTTTATTTTATGCGTGATCGTAGTGGTTGGATTCCTGATTTTATCCATTCCCATTCTCTTTGTAGAATGGGTCATCGGCAAATTCAATCCTATGGCAAAGGAAATCAGCTCTCTTCGGATCGTTCAGGCAGTATTTCGTTTTATCCTGTGGATATCCGGTGTGAAGCTGACTGTTATCGGAGAGGAAAATGTACCAACTGATGTGCCGGTTCTTTATATCGGAAATCACAGAAGCTTTTTTGATGTACCGATCACTTATCCACGCTGCCCCATCCTTCCGATCTCCGGCTATATCGCAAAAAAAGAGATGGAAAAGGTTCCTCTGCTTTCTACCTGGATGAAACGTCTTCACTGCCTGTTTCTTGACCGTAATGACCTGAAGCAGGGACTGAAAACCATTCTCACTGCTATTGAGAAAGTGAAATCCGGCATTTCCATCTGCATTTTCCCAGAGGGTACACGAAACAAAAATGAAGATGAACTGGACATGCTTCCATTCCATGAGGGCAGCTTCAAAATTGCCGCAAAGGCAAACTGTCCGATCATCCCGATGGCGATCAGCGGCTCCGCTGATATCTGGGAAAACCATTTTCCAAGAGTTAAGAAAACCCACATTATCCTGGAATATGGCAAACCAATCTACATAGACCAGCTGGAAAAAGAGGACAAAAAACATCTGGGTGCTTATACACAGAATATCATTCATGAAATGCTGGTAAAAAATAAAGCGCAGTTATAATGCGTCAGCTTCCAACTGGCAGGACAGACCTTTACATAAAGAATTTAAGGCTGTCCTGCTTTTTTCATTTTCAACGGGTTTAAAAGCATGAATTTCTAATATTTCAGTTTTTTCTTCTCCTTACTTCCTTCGGCGATTCCCCATAAGCCTCCTTGAATTTTCGCAAAAAACCTTTGTAATTGGTAATCCCGTTTTTATCCAGAAGAAATGTTATATTTTTATCTGTCTCCAGAAGATCTGTGTGGAAATGCTCCATGCGGATCTGATTTACATAAGCCAGGAAGGTCTGTCCTGTATATTTGCGAAAAAGGCGACAGAAATGCTCTGGTGTAATGGCCAAAAGCCCTGCAGCATCGGCAAGGGAAATTCTTTCCCCATAATGTTCCCGGACAAATTCCATGCATAACTTCATCCGCTCCAAGTCTCGCAGAGTGCCGTGAGCGGTTTCTGTATCTTCCTCACTCCTGATTCCTTCTGTATAAAGAAAATAAAGTAAACGGTAAACAGCAGAAAGCACCAGAAGATGATAGCCTTCTTTTTTTTCTTCATAAAAGCCTGCAATTTTCCGAAATACGTCTCTCAACTGATCATACAGATCATCAGCCCGATTTGTAGACTTTCGATTCTCCCTCATCTCCACAAGTCCCTTTCCCTGCACATTCTCCAGTTGTTCTCCCTGAACACATGCGTCAGCTGATTTCGACCTTATAAGCTCCTGAAATTTCAGTCCCTTCCACTTTGCAGAAATTCTTTCCAGATGAACCGGCGGGATCTGTAAAAGATAATACCTGGCATCCTCATGCGTGTAGGTATAATGGATATCATTGGAATTTACCAGAAAAATATCCCCTTTTTCCAACTCATAACTCACATCATTAATAGATGCTGTAATCTCGCCGCCAAGCACATAAATAATTTCCAAATGCTCATGCCAGTGCGCCGGTAACAGTTCATCCCAGGTATTTACATATGTAAAATGAATTTGTCCCAAATGATCATCCAGCACGTTTTCATATTCCGCTCTCATAGTATGCCTCACCTTCTTTTTTCACTCAAATTTCCCGACTTCCATCCTCATCCAAAATACACAACACTTATATCACAGGTTTAAAATCAAAATACACCATCTATTCTTTATGATAATATATAATATTTCATCTGTAATATCAAGAAAGACCTATAAAAGAAGCAATAAACCATCTAGTACACCACCGCTTTTTCCAGTACAATAGCAACATCAAGACAACTACACGAAAAAAAATTTCTAATTATAAATTTATCTACAGGAGGACATCCCACAATGAACAAATGGACCAGAGTTAAATTCCAGCCAAACCTTCCCCTTAGGGAAAGCGGCCGTGTTACCGCAAGCAAAGAACATATCCTTCTTTCCAAAGAAGCCGCCAAAGAAGGTATGGTTCTTCTAAAAAATGAGAAAAACCTGCTTCCTCTTACTGAGGGCACACGCATCGCCCTTTTTGGCAAGGGCAGCTTCGACTATGTAAAAGGCGGCGGCGGAAGCGGTGATGTTATGGTTTCTTATGTACACAACCTTTACGATGGGCTGAAAATGCAGGAAAACGCCGTTCAGATCTACGAACCGTTATCCGATTTTTACCGCACCGATATCCGACATCAGTATGAAAAAGGTGCCGCACCAGGAATGACGGTAGAGCCAGAGCTTTCCCAGGAGCTTGCTGACGGCGCAAAAGCATTTGCTGACGTTGCAGTTGTTGTGATCAGCCGTTTCTCCGGCGAGGGCTGGGACCGTTCCAGCATTGAATGCAACAACGAATTTAATCCATGGGATACAGAAACCACCATGCCGAAAATTTCCGGCGAAGTTTTCCCAGATGGCGACTTCTATCTCACTACCAGGGAGAAAGCAATGCTTTCCATGGTAAAAGAGCGCTTTGATGATATCGTAGTCGTTCTCAATATCGGCGGAATCATGGACCTTTCCTGGGTAAAAAATGATGACCGGATTTCCTCCGCTCTTCTTGGATGGCAGGGTGGCATGGAAGGCGGGCTTGCCATGGCGGAGCTTCTCACCGGCAAAGGGAATCCATCCGGTAAGCTGGCTGACACTTTTGCTGCAGACGTAAATGATTATCCATCCACTGCTAACTTCCATGAGTCTTTTGATTATGTAAACTATACAGAAGATATTTATGTAGGCTACCGTTATTTTGAAACCCTTCCAGGAGCACAGGAAAAAGTAATCTATCCATTTGGATACGGACTTTCCTACACCACCTTTTGCCTGAACACCACCGCTATGTGGGAAACAGAGGATCAGATTTTCGCTGAAGTTCAGGTGACCAACACCGGTAACCTGGCTGGAAAAGAAGTTGTCCAGATTTATTTCGAAGCTCCACAGGGACTTCTGAAGAAACCAGCCCGCCAGCTTGCTGCTTTTGCAAAAACCCGTCTTCTTCAGCCAGGTGAGACACAGCAGATCCGCCTTTCCTTTGCAAAGGCTGACATGGCTTCCTACGATGACCTTGGAAAAATCAAGAAATCCGCATATATTCTGGAAAAAGGTACTTATAAGTTCTATATTGGAACTTCTGTGCGCGACACTAAGGAGAGCCTCCTGACAATGGAACTGTATGAAAATATGATCACAAAGCAGCTGACAGCTCATCTTGTTCCAACCAGCCTGAAAGAGCGTATGCTCTCTGACGGCAGTTTTGAGGAGCTTCCACAGTCTGCATGCAATGACATGAACGAATGCGTATTTGAGAAAATGGAGCCGGGCACTGAGGAAGGTATTACCCCTGCAGTCCGCTGCTGTACACGTGGCACACTTTTCGACAACTTTGGCAGAAAACAGTTTATTGATGTAGCAGAAGGCAGGCTTTCCCTGGATGATTTTATGGAACAGTTAAGCGATGACGATCTGATTCATCTTCTTGGAGGACAGCCAAACGTAGGTGTTTCCAATACCTTCGGCTTTGGAAATCTTCCGGATTATGGTGTTCCATCCATTATGACAGCAGACGGTCCTGCCGGTCTTCGTATCAGCGGGGAATGCAGCATGAACACAACAGCATGGCCTTGTGCAACCCTTCTTGCCTGCACCTGGAATCCGGCTCTTGTTCAGCAGGTTGGACAGGCTGGCGCCGAAGAAGTGAAGGAGAACAATCTTGCTGTATGGCTTACCCCTGCAGTAAATATCCACAGAAATCCGCTTTGTGGAAGAAACTTCGAGTACTATTCCGAGGATCCGCTGATTGCCGGAAAAATGGGCGCAGCTATGGTAAAAGGTATCCAGTCCCAGCACATTGCAGCTTCTGTAAAGCATTTCGCAGCAAATAACAAAGAAACCAACAGAAAGCACAGCGATTCCCGTGTTTCCGAGCGTGCACTTCGCGAGATCTATCTGAAAGGTTTCGAGATCATTGTAAAAGAAGCACAGCCATGGACGATCATGTCCTCCTACAATGCAATCAATGGTCACCGCGCTTCTGAGAACCGTGAGCTTCTGGAAGATGTTCTCCGCGGCGAGTGGGGCTTCAAGGGAATGGTCACCACTGACTGGTGGACAAGAGCAGAGCATTACAAAGAAATCAAGGCCGGAAATGACGTAAAAATGGGAACTGGTTTCCCAGAACGTGTGAAAAAGGCCATGGAAATGGGACAGCTTGGCCGCCCGGAATTAGAGCACTGTGCAAGACGGGTGCTGGAACTGATTCTGAAGATTGACTGAAATTGAATTTTAGTTATAAAGAAACCCATGGCAATTTTATTTCTGTTGCCATGGGCTTCTTATTTAGGCTCTGGAGCGTGTTTGAAAATACAATCCGAATTATTAGTATTATGTTTTATACATTTTATTTTCTCTCTGTCGGATACCTATAATGCATCGACACCGACGCCGTTATCTTATGGAAAC
>ENA-ORTN01003327-ORTN01003327.1-human-gut-metagenome-genome-assembly--contig:-NODE-3327-length-11406-cov-7.658444_pt1 | contig 11406 bp, 10 predicted proteins | sample MGYA00242070_ERZ509189 | MGnify/ENA primary metagenome ERZ509189 (study PRJEB26280, sample SAMEA2338821) | human gut metagenome | biome: human gut; feature: human-associated habitat; material: faeces...
TCAATGACGGGCAACTGTCTATTTTCTAATTTTATTTCGAACTCACGTTATTTAGGTGCAAAATATTCCAACATCGCTTCATCCCTCTTCACACTCCGGTCAGCCTCCATACGCAATGCACGAGCCGGATCTCCCCTGTGCCTCACGGGAAGTACCAGAATATACCAACGTACAGCCTGACTTCCTGCCCCCACACGAGATGGAACTATCTCACCCATAAACAATTGATGACCATACCAGTAAAATTACATATTTTACTGGATTTTAGACATTTACATTAAACAAACAGACATTCCTGAAAATTTAAGTTCCTCGGTTTGCCTATTGCTTCCCTCCGATGCGGCATCTCTTTTGTACATAAAGGAAAGTACACTCAAAAATGGCCACCTCTATTAAGAAGGGATAATCATTCGGCAAAAATATAAAAAATAATTCATTTGGCATCCTAATTTTAAAAGTTTTTTCATGCGCATGTAAAAATACAGCAAGGCAACGCTTTCCCAATATCCACCCAAGTGCCTCATCCCTCATATAAGTGATAAAAATCATGAACCGCCCCCAAAAAGTTGGTACCGGCTTTTAATGAAATACTAAAAATTGATTATCTTTGCAGCACAAAAAGATGAGGATTTTTAATAAGAAACTCATTATATTACCTATAATAAATTAGTATAATTATGGTTTATTCACACGAAGTAGAAAACATGTGTTGTGTTGCCAAAGGCCCGAACCACGGACCAGCCCCCATTCCAGAAGAAGGCAAATGGGTACAGGCAAAGGAGATTAAAGACATCTCAGGTTTGACTCACGGTATCGGATGGTGTGCCCCCCAACAGGGTGCCTGCAAGTTGACACTGAACGTAAAAGAAGGTGTCATCCAAGAATGCTTGGTGGAAACTATCGGTTGTTCGGGTATGACCCATTCAGCTGCCATGGCTTCTGAAATCCTTCCGGGCAAGACGATTCTGGAAGCATTGAACACCGACTTGGTTTGCGATGCCATCAACACAGCCATGCGCGAATTGTTCCTCCAAATCGTTTACGGCCGTACACAGTCTGCTTTCTCCGAAGGCGGTTTGATGATCGGTGCCGGATTGGAAGATTTGGGTAAGGGGCTGCGTAGCCAGACCGGTACCCTCTATGGTACTTTGGCCAAAGGTACACGTTACTTGGAATTGACTGAAGGTTACATCACCAAAATGTTCCTCGACAAAGACGACCAAGTATGTGGTTACGAATTCGTACACATGGGTAAATTCATGGAGGCCATCAAGAAAGGTGTGCCCGCAGACGAAGCTTTGAAGTCTGTAACAGGTACATACGGCCGTACAAAACCGGAACAGGGAATTGTTAAATCTATTGACCCACGTAAAGAATAATAAGGAGGAACCAGATTATGATTAGAGAAGTGAAATTTGAAAGTCAGGACCGTCGCATCAAGCAGATTTTGGCTGCATTGAACGAAAACGGTATCAAAGATATTGAAGAGGCTAACAAAATCTGTGAAGAAGCTGGTTTGGATCCTTACAAGACTTGCGAAGAAACCCAAATGATTTGTTTCGAAAATGCAAAGTGGGCTTACGTGGTAGGTTCTGCCATCGCATTGAAGAAAGGATGCAAGAACGCAGCCGACGCTGCCGAAGCTATCGGTATCGGCTTGCAGGCTTTCTGTATTCCGGGTTCTGTGGCCGACGACCGTAAAGTAGGTATCGGACACGGAAACTTGGCAGCCCGTCTGCTCCGCGAAGAGACGCAGTGTTTCGCCTTCTTGGCCGGCCACGAATCTTTCGCTGCTGCCGAAGGTGCCATCAAGATTGCCGAAATGGCCAACAAAGTTCGTAAGAACCCGTTGCGTTGCATCTTGAACGGCTTGGGCAAGGATGCCGCCATGATTATCTCACGTATCAACGGCTTTACCTACGTACAGACGAAGTTCGACTACTACACGGGCGAACTAAACGTAGTGAAGGAAACCGCATACTCAGACGGTCCTCGTGCTAAGGTAAAATGCTACGGTGCAGACGATGTGCGCGAAGGTGTGGCTATCCTGTGGAAGGAAAACGTAGACGTATCTATCACGGGTAACTCTACCAACCCGACCCGCTTCCAGCACCCTGTAGCCGGTACGTACAAGAAAGAGCGCGTATTGGCAGGTAAGCCTTACTTCTCAGTGGCTTCAGGTGGCGGTACAGGCCGTACCTTGCACCCGGACAACATGGCTGCCGGCCCGGCTTCTTACGGTATGACGGATACGCTCGGCCGTATGCACTCAGACGCTCAGTTTGCAGGTTCTTCATCCGTTCCCGCTCACGTAGAAATGATGGGCTTCCTGGGTATCGGTAACAATCCGATGGTAGGTTGTACGGTAGCTTGTGCCGTAAACGTGTCTTTGGCTCTGAACAAGTAATCACGAACATAGAGACTGCATAAAACCAATAAAGGGGACGTTTTCTAGCGTCCCCTTTATTATTGTCTGTCGACTAAAACTTATTAATAAACCAACATATAATACACATTGTCTCCTTCACGTTCTTGCTTAATCTTATGCTCCTGCATCAGACGGGCAATGCTCAGGCACAATTCCGTAGTTCCTAACTTACATTGGTTTTGTAACTCGTCGAACGTACACCGCAATAAATTCGACAATGTCTTGTAAACGCTCATACTGCGTGATTTGATGGTTTTTTCGTCTGGTATCATAATGTATCTTTGTTGTTGATTGCAAAGAAACGAATTAAAATCTCCTCCTCAGCAAACCACCTTATAATAGATGTTCCTTTTACCCATTTTTCAGAAGAACAAAAGTCTCTTTGCATTATAAGAGCAATAACACCCTTCGAAAAACTTAAAAATAACCCTAAATAGCAAGGTGTGTTAAAATCCTCTTTCATAAAAAATCCGGTTCTTCCCTGAACCCATTTATCAGGAAAGAACCGGAAAGCCGCCTTCGTTTTCCGTAAAAATACGGCAAACGATTAATAGTTCTCTTTCTTCACTTCGAAGTAAGCCTGCGGATGCAAGCAAGCCGGGCACATCTGCGGAGCTTCTTTACCCACATGGATATAACCGCAGTTGCGGCACTGCCATACCGTCTCACCGTCCTTCTCGAACACTTTGAATTCCTCCAAGTTTTTCAACAAAGCCAGATAACGCTCTTCGTGCCCCTTTTCCGCCACAGAAATCATACGATACATCGCAGCAATGGCAGGAAAACCTTCTTCGTCCGCAATGTCTGCAAACTTAGGATAATCCAACGACCACTCTTCGTGTTCTCCGGCAGCCGCAGCCTTCAGGTTCTCCATGGTAGTACCGATTACACCGGCCGGATAGCTGGCCGTAATCTCTACCATACCGCCTTCCAGCCACTTGAACATACGTTTTGCATGTTCTTTTTCCTGGTCGGCCGTTTCCGTAAATATAGCCGCAATCTGTTCATAACCCTCTTTCTTTGCCGCACTGGCAAAGTAAGTGTATCTCATTCTGGCCTGAGACTCACCGGCAAAAGAAATCATCAGATTCTTTTCCGTACGCGTACCTTTAATACTCTTCCCCATAACTTTTCTTTTTAAAATTTTGAATTTAAATCTATAACTTTTCTAACGTTTCAAAGATACGGATAAAAACGTTCATATTTGTAATCATTACAGTGTATTTTCCTTAATTCTATGTTAAAGAATGCTACGCCGCACAATTTCCAACTGTGCGGCATGCCCCGTCAGTCCACAGTTACTTTACGGCTCACCGTCCGCTGACCTTGGGTCATCTTAACCATGTACATACCAGACTTAAATCCATTCTCTTCCATATACTCCCTAACTTCCGACGGCATGCAGGTAAAATATCCCGCACGTGCTCCATCCAACGTATAAACCACGCAATCTACCGGTTCACCGGAAACCACCCCCGTAATACCCGTCGCAGTTTTCACTTTCAGGACACCGTCTTCCAACGCAGAAGTATCCCATTCCAATCCTTCCCCGGGGCTATCCAAATCCAGCGTACAGGCGGAAGAGAGCACCGTCCGGTTTGCAGTCCACAGTTGAAACTCATCCCCGGCTTCCAGTTCGAGCCCTTCACGTACCGACACTTTCAGCGTACCACGCAGGGAGAACGAGCTTATTCCTTCCAAGGTCGTACAGCGTACTTTGGAGGCCACATTGAACATTACCTCCCCACCGGCACTGACCGTAAGCCTCTTGCCAGAGAAATCCAACGCTCCGGAAGAAGCACCCTCACGCGTTCCGGAATACAAGCGTCCGCCACGTTCCACCGTGACCGAAGCATTACCCAATTTACCCAAGCCGCACAACACCGCACCGTCCTCAACCGAGAGTTCTCCGCTTCCCAGCATAGCATTTTCTGCCGAGCGGTCATTCAGGCAAAGCGTACCTTCCTTCACGGCCACTTCGCCCGTATTGTCCCATACTCCACTGACCGTCATCTTGCCGCTGCCCACTTTCTCAAATTTAGAATTGGCTGTCACGGTTCCGGCCCAAGCGAAATCATCGTCACATCCCACCTGCCACGTGTTGACACCCGTAGCCCCGTCATTGGCAAAAGAAGCATAACCGCCCAACGCACCTTTTCCGGCCAGTTTCCCAATACGGAAAGTCCGCCCGGTGTTTTGCACTGTTACTCCTCCGGCGATATTAAGCGTTCCGTCCGGCATACCCGAAGACGTATTGAGCGTAAAACGCGGATAAGTGTCGGCCATGTCTGCCGTGGCATTGATTGTCCCTGTAAACTGGGCCAAATTGACAGCCACCGGCGTGCGGGTGGCAAACCAACCATTACCGTGTTCCACTGCACAGTATATCGTAAGCGTACCTTCGCCCGTTATCTTATTGGTATAAGTCGAACGGTTGGCCAACGACCACGTACCGCTACCGCCTTCCGGCACATGAATGGCATAACTTGAACCTGTATTTTCATACAACGTGCCGGAACGGAACTCCACCGTCCGCGCAGGCTTGTCGCAAGCCACACACTGCACAGTACCGCCATCGAGGGCAAGGCGTTCCAACGAAGGACAGGCCGTGTTCAGTTTCATCCATCCGTCTCCTTTCTTGGTGAGTAGCGTACCCTCCACCGGGGTTTCGATGATGAAATCCTTGAGATTCTCAACGCAGCCGCCATCTTCGCCTTCCATCTTCATGGGAGAGCCTTGGGTAACAGTCTCCGTCGTCCGCAACGTGGCGCCGTTCTCTATGACGAAGAGGTCGGCCGATTCCACCACCCCACCCAGACCTCCGTAGGCCCGTGTGGAGTTGCTCAACATATTCACCGATACCGTACCGCCACTGATGCGCGTACCGCCCGTATACGTATTGTCGTTGCTGATGGTCAGCATACCGCTGCCGCGTTTCACCAATGCCGTATGGCCCGCAAGGGCACCCGTCCCGCTGAAAGCATAATTCAAAGTATTGTCCACAGTGACACTTTCGGCTTCGATACTGCCGGAAAGGCTCACGCTCCTGCGTTCGGCCATATCGTCGAACAAAACCCTGTCGCCCGTCACGAAAAATACGGGTTCGGCCTCTTCTGCCAAGGTGAAATTCTCGCTTTGGCCAAAGTCCCAAATATTGCTGTTCAAACCGTTCCAAACCACATCGGATGCAGCACGCACGTCACTTAGGGCAAGATAAAGCGTACCGTCTTCCAACACCAACCGGGCACTCATTTGCGAACTGATACCCTCGATGAGGATACTGGAAAGTTCACCCTTAACCATAGCCGCCGTGCCTATCGGATAACGTCCGGGCTGCACATCTTCGCCCCGGAACTCAAATACCGGCGCCAAATACTTCGGCCCGTATTTCCACGACTTCGTTTCGATGGTAAGCACCTTAGCATCGAGACGGTCGGAAGTAAAGTCATTCTTCAAATCAAAGACCACGCGCGAACCGAAACCCAGCGTCGCGGAGTCCGTCGTAATGGTGCTGATCTGTCCGTCACCGCCCGGATAGACCGTGGCATTATAGTCCGCCTTGATGCTACGGAAAGTACCGGCGGAACGGAGCGACGCATGGCGGTTAAGCCAAAGGGAGGACTGTTTCATCGTCCCGTTGAAAACGAGCGTCCCGTTCCACACATCCGTATTGCCGCGATGGGTCATCTCCACGTCCGGCAGCACCAATGTACCTTCGCCCTGCTTGACCAAGCGTGCAGCCCCACTGAACCCGCTACCCGTCACCGTACAAGTATAATAGTCATAATCGATAGGCACGTCTTTCGTGGTACAATCGCTCGGTGCCGTTCCTTTCACCCACGAAGGCACGTTGAACACAGCCACCCATGGTTCGGCACCGGACTCCACTGCCACTTGTGTGTCCGCATTGTCGAACACAAGCACCTGGCTACCGTTATGTGCCGTAGTAATATTGCCCCCATTCGCAATCTGCGTACGCCCCTCCGTGGTAAGCGGCGGCGGAGCCACGGTGATGCCCTCCAGTTCGCCCAAGAAATAACTCAAGTGGGGAGGCTGGTTGTAACCGATGGTTTCCCACACCATGCCCTGCCGATATTGATGATCGTGCCAGAGAGTGGGGATACGGAAATCCGTCGGATAGTTGGTCGTGTAAATCAGCAAGTCTTTCCCGTCGCGTACGAGCAGTTCCTCACGCCAGTCACCAAAGAGGTCACCCGTGGCGCATGGGTTGTTTTTAGTCCCATTGTTCATGGCACCGTTCCCCAAGAAGATACGCCCCACGCCGGGTTTGTCGATTTTGGGTTGGCGCGCCGTTCCAGGGCTGTTGAGCACTTCCTCGCAGAGGTCGCCGTCCCAATAGATACGGAAATTCAAGTCCCATCCCGCGACATCGGGCAACGGCTTGTCTGCCGTGAGGCTGATGACGCCCGACTGGCTGCTTGCCCCTTGGCAACCCGGATAATCCTTATAGAACTTGCCGGCCAACGCACGCCCATCGTCACTGGTACTTTGCAAACGGTAATATAGTTCCGATGTGGTGGCATTCCGGTAATTCATGGCCGGGGAAGTTTCGTTACAGGCAAACATCTCCTGCCCGAAACGGTAAGGATCCAAATCGGCGCAGTGCTGTGCGTCGCCATGCCCGAGGCCGGTGGTACTCAATCCCTTTCCGTTGTCGTCAATTACCATCGAGCCGAATACGATTTCATCCCGTCCGTCCATGTCCACATCGGCCACGCCGAAGTTGTGGTAACCCTGCCCGAACCACGGACCTCCCACACTGCATACCCAATTCCAACGTTCCGTCAGCTTATGCGTAGCAGGGTCTACGTCGAAAGTATAAAACTTGTGACGCGTGTAGCAACCGCGTCCGACGAAAATGGAAGGATGCCGGCCGTCCAGATAAGGCGCACCGAAATAGTGCTTGGTGGCACGATGCCCCGTGCCGTCGCCCCAGGCTGCCGTCCAGTCCGTCTCGCCCGGTTCCAGCCGTTTGCAAGGGTAAGGCATCCATTTCTCGCCGTTTTCACCGATTTCGTACAACTTGCCCGTGGCTCCCTCCATGTAGAGCAAATATTCATTGTCGGGCATGGAATATTGGGTATTGTTAATCCTACGGATATCATGGGACATATTGCCCACCTCCGTGACCGTACCGTCCGGATGATGGACAATCATGTTGTCAGCCCCACGCATCAACACCTCTGCCTTGCCGTCACCATCCCAGTCGAAAGCTACGGCATCGAACTGTTCATCGGGTCCCGACTGCATGTTCGGGCCGATGTCGATGTACCACAGCCGTTCTCCCTTGATGTTGTACACCTCGATGCGGTTGTAAGCCGAAGTGTTGGCCACGTCCGCCACTCCGGGCGTACCCGTATAAAGACGCTTGGCGATAATCTCCGGCATCCCGTCGCCATCGACATCGGCCAACACGGCATCGTTGAACATATAGTTTTCCGTCAGGTCCTCGCCGTTACGTCCTTTCATTTCCGCGCCCGGCACTCTAAGGAAGCCTGTATTCTGTCCTGTAAGGGAATAGAAACTGAATTCCTTGAAACGTTTGACGGGGTCACACTGTTCCCCCTCCTTGCCTTTCACCACGGGAGCCACCGTATATCGGGTTTCGGCCGTTCCTCCCGTATGGACATAGTTACTCGCAGACAGCCCTTTGGCCACCAACTCACCGTTGGCATAAAGGTTGTAAGCCACATCGTAGTACTCCTCGCCCAACACACGCCAACTCACGAAGTTTCCACTTCCGCTTTGGGTGACAGTGGCCACAAGGCCGCGTCCCAGTTTGTCCATCGTCCGTTGGGCACACAAATCCATTGTGCTGCTTCCTAAAGCCAAGCAGCAAGCAAAAAACAAAATCTGTTTCTTTTTCATGGGGTTTATTTTATTAGATTAATTCACAAGATGATACAAAAATACATAAATAACTCAACAAACCACTACGTTTGGGGACTTTTTATCTGAACTTTTTGATTTTGTCAACAAAAACCAATAGCACCTGCTTCCTCTCCAAGAAAAAACCATAAACCAATAACACATTCATAACCAACACTATACAAACTCACAAAAACAACCGCAGAACGGAAAATCAATCTCAGCCGATTGATTTTCCGTTCTGCGCCAAATGATTTTCCGTTCTCAGCAGGACAGCGTCACACCTTCCGCAACCCCGTCCTTTCTGTAAAGGATACTAACTTCACGTCAAAGGACTCCCTTGCTCGAAGGCAGCTCGTAATGATAGATGTCGCGCCGTACCGCCATCTTGAGGCTCCGGGCCAGAGCCTTGAAAATTCCCTCTATCTTATGGTGCTCGTTCACGCCTTCGGCCTTGATGTTCAAGTTCATCCGCGCCGCGTCGCTCAGGCTCTTGAAAAAATGGAGGAACATCTCGGTGGGCATCTCGCCCACTTTCTCGCGACGGAATTCGGCATCCCACACCAACCAAGGCCGTCCGCCGAAATCGAGGGCCACGCTGCACAGGCAGTCGTCCATGGGCAGACAATAACCGTAACGCTCGATGCCGCGCTTGTCGCCCAAAGCACGCAACAGGCACTCACCCAAAGCCAGGGCCGTATCCTCTATCGTGTGGTGTTCGTCCACCTGCAAGTCCCCTTCCGTGCGGATATACAGATCCATTCCGCCATGCTTGCCGATTTGCTCCAGCATGTGGTCGAAGAATCCCAATCCCGTACGGATATCACACCGGCCGCTGCCGTCCAAATCCAAGCGTACCTCGATGTCGGTCTCCTTGGTCGTGCGGCGCACACGGGCTTTACGTTCTCCGGCAAAAAGGATTTCGGCAATGCGGTCCCAACTGTCCACGTAGCGGATGCGCTCGTCCGAAAAAGAATCCTCGTCCTTCTCCTTCAGGATCAAGGCGCGGCAACCGAGGTTCAGGGCCAACTGCGCGTCCGTCTCGCGGTCGCCGATGACCCAACAGGCCTCCATGTCGTAACCGCCCGAAGTGTAACGTCCTAACATGGCCGTACCCGGCTTGCGCGTGGGCAAATTTTCTTCTGGGAAACTGCGGTCTATCAACACGTCATCGAACGTCACGCCCTCTCCCTCCAAGGTACGCATCATCAGATTGTGCACCGGCCAAAAGGTATCTTCGAGGAAGGCATCCGTGCCCAACCCGTCTTGGTTGGACACCATGACAAACTCGTAATCCAGTTTCTGGCGGATAAATGCCAGATTGCGCATCACACCCGGCACGAACTCCAATTTCTCAAACGCGTCTATCTGCTCGTCCGCCGGCTCTTTTATCAAAGTGCCGTCGCGGTCTATAAACAAGGCTTTTTTCATGATGTTCATTTTATCGTCTCCGGTTTGTAAGAACGCAACGCGCCCAACAGACTGTTGTCCTCCTGCGGCGTACCGATGGTCACGCGCAGGCAGTCGCCGCAAAGTTCCACCCTCGAACGGTTGCGCACGATAATGCCGTTCTTCACCAAATAGGCGTATATCGCATCGGCTCCTTTGACTTTCGCCAGAAAGAAATTGGCATTCGTCGGATAAATCTTCTCGCAGATATCCAGTTCGGCAAAGGCCGCCATGACCTGCCCGCGTTCGCGCAGCAACGTCTTCACCCACTTGTCCACATCGAAACGCTTCTTCAATATCTCCACGGCCTGACGCTGGGTCAGTTGGTTCACGTTGTAAGGGTACTTCACCTTATTAAATAAAGAGATGACCTCTTCGGAGGCAAAGGCCATGCCCAAGCGGATGGCCGCGCTCCCCCATGCCTTGGAAAACGTGTTGAGCACGATAAGGTTCGGATATGTCTCCAGTTCTTCGCGGAACGGTTTCTGTTCGGAAAAGTCGGCGTAGGCCTCGTCGATGACCACCATCCCCGGAAAACGCTCAAGCACCTTGACGATTTCCTCCCGTTCCAAGTCGTTTCCCGAAGGGTTGTTCGGCGAACAAAGGAATATCAGTTTCGTGTGTTCGTCCGCAGCAGCCAGCAATTTGCCGGCATCCAACCGGAAACCGTCGTCCAACAATACGGGGCGATAGGCCACGTCGTTGATATCCGCACACACTTTATACATACCGTAAGTAGGAGCTATCGCCACCACGTTGTCCGTCTTCGGTTCGCAGAAAATCCGGAATGCCAAGTCGATGGCTTCGTCACTGCCGTTGCCGAGGAAGATTTGTCCGGGCTTCACGCCTTTGACGGGAGCCAACATCTCTTTCACCTCCAGTTGCAAAGGGTCGGGATAGCGGTTATACGGGGCATTGTAAGGATTCTCGTTCGCATCGAGAAAGACGGAAGCCGCCGCACCCTTGTATTCGTCACGGGCCGAGCTGTACGGCTTCAACGCCCAGATGTTCGGGCGCACCAGTTTTTGCAAAGGTTTCATGCTCATTTCATTTCGGTTTTAATGGATTCCAATCTTACGGTCATGGCATTGCGGTGTGCGTCGAGATGCTCGCCCGCCGCCATGAGTTCCACGGCCGGGCCGATGGCACGGACCCCCTGCGGCGTAAGTTCCTGAAACGTAATCTTACGGTGGTAGCTGTCCAAGTTGACACCGCTATAAGCCGTGGCATAACCATTGGTAGGCAACGTATGATTCGTACCCGAAGCATAATCCCCCGCACTCTCCGGCGTATAAGAACCGAGGAACACGCTGCCTGCATTGACCACACGTTCGGCAGCCTGCATGTAATCGGCCGTTTCGATAATCAGATGTTCGGGCGCGTAGCGGTTGGTCAGTTCCAACGCCTCGTCCATGTCGCGCACCACGACGAGTTTGCTGTGGGTCAATGCCTGCTCCGCGATTTCCTTGCGCGGAAGGGCAGCCAACTGGCGTTCCACTTCGTCCTGTACCTTGCCGACCAAAGCTTCGTCGGTCGTCACCAACAAGACCTGGCTGTCCACGCCATGCTCGGCCTGCGAAAGCAAGTCGGCCGCCACGAATACCGGATTGGAACCGGCGTCAGCCAATAACTCCACCTCC
>ENA-ORTN01003328-ORTN01003328.1-human-gut-metagenome-genome-assembly--contig:-NODE-3328-length-11402-cov-2.637173_pt1 | contig 11402 bp, 7 predicted proteins | sample MGYA00242070_ERZ509189 | MGnify/ENA primary metagenome ERZ509189 (study PRJEB26280, sample SAMEA2338821) | human gut metagenome | biome: human gut; feature: human-associated habitat; material: faeces...
AATAATATAATGGAGGATTTTATGAAGAATATGCAAAAATACGAGCAGCTGGCAATCACAGAACTGGATGCATATCTTTTTGGACAGGGAACTCATTATGAGATATATAACAAAATGGGTGCGCATGTTGGAGTAAAAGACGGAAAAGAAGGTGTGTATTTTGCTGTGTGGGCACCTGCTGCAAGAGAAGTCTATGTTATAGGTGAGTTTAATAACTGGAATGCATATGGTTATGATATGAAGAAGATTTCAGATGGTGGAATATATGATTTGTTCATACCGGGAGCTAAAGAAGGGGATATGTATAAGTTCCTTATTATTTCCCAGAGTGGAGAGGCTCTTTACAAGGCAGATCCATATGCTAATCAGGCACAGTTAAGACCAGAGACAGCATCAATAGTTGCCGATCTTTCAGGTTATGAATGGAAAGATTCTGAATGGGTTGAGAAGAAGAAGACGGAGAATCATCTTAAAGCTCCTCTTTCTATATATGAATGTCATCTTGGCTCATGGAAGAAGAAAGATGATGGAACAGAGGACGGATTCTATACATATAGAGAATTGGCACCTGAGCTTGCAAAATATGTTTCAGATATGGGATATACACATATTGAACTTATGGGAATTGCAGAGTATCCATATGATGGATCATGGGGATATCAGGTGACTGGTTATTATGCACCTACAGCAAGATACGGAACACCTAAGGATTTCATGTATTTTGTAGATTATATGCATGAAAAAGGAATTGGTGTAATTCTTGACTGGGTACCGGCACATTTTCCAAAGGATGCACATGGACTTGCTAATTTCGATGGAAGCTGTGTATATGAGTATGCAGACCCTAGAAAGGGAGAGCATCCTGACTGGGGAACGAAGGTATTTGATTATTCCAAGAATGAAGTGGCTAACTTCCTTATTGCTAATGGAATGTTCTGGGTGGACAAGTTCCATATTGATGGTTTAAGAGTTGATGCTGTTGCTTCAATGCTGTATCTGGATTACGGAAGGACAGAAGGAAACTGGGTTCCTAACAAATATGGTGACAACGGTAATCTCGAAGCAATCAGCTTTTTAAAGCATTTTAACAGCATGTTAAAGAAGAGATTCCCACAGGCAATAACTATAGCTGAGGAGTCAACAGCATGGCCTATGGTAAGTGGTGATCCTGACAATGGGGAATGTCTTGGCTTTACATTTAAGTGGAATATGGGCTGGATGCATGATTTCCTTGAATATATGAAGCTTGATCCATATTTTAGAAAGTTTAATCATAGCAAGATGACATTTTCATTGATGTATGCTTACAGCGAGAATTTCATTCTTGTGCTTTCACATGATGAGGTTGTACATCTTAAGTGTTCTATGCTTGGTAAAATGCCTGGTGACAGGGAGGACAAGTTCAAGAATCTTAAGCTGGCATATGCATATATGTGTGGACATCCTGGTAAGAAGCTTTTATTCATGGGACAGGAATTTGGTCAGTGGAATGAGTGGAGTGAGAAGCGTGCTCTTGACTGGTATCTGTTAGAGGATGAAAGTCATACAGAACTTAAGGATTTTACGAAAAAGTGTCTGAAGCTTAATAAGAATTATCCATGTCTGTATGCTACTGATTACAGCAGTGAAGGATTCAGATGGATTAATGCCAATGATAAAGATAATAGCGTTTTATCATTTATGAGAATCAGTCCGGATGGAAAGAAGAATCTTCTCTTTGTACTTAATTTTACACCAGTTGAAAGAGACAGCTTCAGAATAGGAGTTCCGTTCAAGACTAAGTATAAGCTGGTTCTTGGAGATAATGAAGCTGACCAGAAGAAGACTCTTACAGCCGTTAAGGGAGATTGTGATGGATATCCGCAGTCATTGCTTATTGACTTACATAAGTATGGAATAGCTGTGTATGAGTTTAACGGTGATGTTTCTAAGGTTCATGCTACGAAGATATAGGACAATAATATAGAGAAAGGGAGCTGGTTTGGATTTTCATTAATTCTGAATCAGCTTCCTTTTTATTTGCTATAATATATGTCTCAATTATCCCACCATATCTGCCGAAATATTTATTATATGACAATGAGTGATTGTTTCAGATAGTAAATAAGAAAGGCAGCAGAATATGACATATACAGTTTCAGGCGCGAATTTTAATAAAGATGTTGCGGCACAGGGAACATCTATTAATTATAAAGAAAATAAGGCGGTTAAAAGTGAAGGTGTGGCAGGCTCATTTGCAGGAGTGGTAATCTCTGGCAGTGTGACAGCTGCAAATGACAATACATATGAGGGACTTCTTAAGGAGGCAGATGATGTAAAGAGCCAGATTATGGCGAGTGCTTCCAGTGCAAAGATAAGCCTTAAGGCATTGATGATGAAGTTATCAGGTGCTGATGCGGTAAAGCTAGATGAGGACGGCTTTAATCTTACAGATGCTACACCAGATGATATGGTTAATATTATTGAGAAAATTAAGATTGAACTTGCGATGCACTCTGATGATTATGTTAATTATGGCACAGCAGTTTCCAAGGATAAGATTGAGAGTGTGACTGGAAGTGCAGCAACAGCGGCAAGTGTCGAGAGCCGTATGCAGGGAGCAGATATAGCTGTCAATGATGAAAGTGTTGCTGAGGTTAAAGGCACACTTGAAAAGAGTAAAGAGTTAAAGCCATTATCAGAGAACACAAAGAATTACATGGTTGCTAATCGCATAGAGCCTTCAATTGCTGGAATATATCAGGCACAGGCGGCAACCTCATCAAGTATCAGTGCGGATGGCGTTACAATAGGAAAGTGCGCAGATGCAATATCTGACGCTGATTTTGAAGCTTTAAGGCCGGGAATTGAGAAGATAATTGCTTCGTCAGGTCTTGAGGTTAATGATAATACACTTGCGGATGCAAGAGCATTTATTAATGCACAGATTCCTGTTACTAAAGAAAATCTTGAATATAAAGCACAGCTTGATTCGATAGACATTGATATGATACAGGCTGATTCAGAGGAACTGCTTAATAAAATATTTGATAATATGAAGCTTGGAGGCAAGGCAGAGAATACGCTCGTTACAGGTTCGCCAGTTGATGATATAAGGACAGCTCTTGATACTATTAACAGGGCAGAGTATTCAGATGTTGCAAATGTGGTATCAAAAGGGGAAACATTTACAATAGCAAGCCTTAAGCTGGAGATGGATGCAAGAAGCTTCAGAATTGAATACAGTGCAGCATCAGTAAGCACAGGAAATAGTGAAGTTAGAAATCAGGCATCTGATGTACAGCAGGCAGCAGATAAGGCGTATGACACGCTTGTAACAGCAAGGGTTCTTATGAGTGCGAATGCGTCCATATATCTCGTTAAGAATAACATTTCTATTCTTACAACTCCGATAGATGAGCTTAATTCAATGCTTATGGAATATGAACAGGCGGATGAAATGTATGAAGAAGCGCAGATTGCATATACAGATGTTCTTGAAGCAAGAAAGACATTGAATGAGATAGTAAGAAATCCTGCGCGTGTATTTGCCAGTATGTTTGACAAGATGAATGAAACTTATGAGGCAGTCGGAACTCAGATAAGAGGCGATTTAGGTGATTCATTAAAGAAGGCAGTACAGGGAAGTGCGGATGATATTATTAGGGAGCTTGGACTTGAGGGAACTGATGAGGACAAGGAAGCAATAAAGGTACTGGCTGCTAATAACATGGATATGACAAAGGAAAATGTAGAGATAGTCAAATCTGTTAATGCAATGATTAATAATCTTATTAAGAATATGAAACCGGAGACAGTTCTTAATATGATAAAAGACGGAGTAAATCCAATGAATGCTTCAATTGAGGAAGTCAACGAATATCTTACAGAGGCTAATGATAAAGCATCTAAGGATAATGAGGAGAAGTTTTCAAAGTTTCTTTATAAGCTTGACCGTACCAATGGTATTACTAAAGAGCAGAGAAAGCAGTTTATAGGAATATACCAGATGATGAATATATTCACCAGAGATGCCGGAGTGGCAGCAGGTGCGCTGATTAAGCAGGGAGCTGAGGTCACTATGAATAATCTTATGACTGCATATAATTCAAGAAAGCATTATGACATGGACGCTGTTATTGATGAGAATACAGGAATGGCAGAGGTAAGCGGAATTGCTAACTATTACAGTGCATTATTTATGGCAAATGGTGGATTAGTTACCCCGAATACATTAAAGAATGTGGATAACTCATCCGGAATCGGAGAACAGTCCGTTGAAATGTTTATTGAACAGTTAGAGGATAACTATGATGCGGCAGCCGAGGAACAATATTATGAGGAATATCTTAAGGAACAGCAGGCAGCAGTGCAGGCAGGAGCTGATATATTGAGGCAGATAAGAAATGCAGATACAGAAATAAACAGTGGTAACATACAGGCTGTTAAAGCATTTTTAGAATCCGGACAGTTCCCGGATATCAGAGGTGTTAAGACAACACGTGATTATGCAAGGGATTCGATTGAAAAAATCGGACATAAAGAAAAACTGTCACTTATGTATGAAGAAATGAAAGATGAGACAGAGGAAGAACTTCAGGAGGTTCTTTCCAAAGCAGGAGACCTTGATACACAGATAGATGTCAATTACGAGGGATTTCTGGATTTAAGACTTAAGGACAGAACAATCGGATATATTAAGAATCTGGCATTAAGGCATGATTACAGAATACCGTATATAACAGACTCAGGAAGTACAGGTATGCTGAAGCTTACTTTGGTTCAGGATGACGACAATAAAGGTCGTATATCTGTAAACATGCTAAGCAGCGTATTAGGAAAAGTTTCTGTTGAGGCTAAGGCTGACAGAGAAAGTCTTGGTATGTACATTGTCAGTGACACAGCAGTTTCAGATGAAGGAAGCCAGCTTCTTGAGGATATGGAAGAAAATTTAAAAGAAGGATTTGGATTTACAAATGTGACCGTCAACATTACAAAATCGTCAGACGTGCCATATGTGACTTATGAAGCAGCGGCTGACAGTGTGGCAACAGATAAGCTGTATGAAATTGCAGCACAGATTGTAAAACTGCTTGCAGGCTAAAGATTTGCACAGAAAGTCCGATATATAGAGCATGAACAGGTAAATTGGACAGACAGAAAGGTTAAGATATGAGAATAGGAACTAATGTGGCAGCGATTGTTGCCAACAATGCATTACAGAAATCACAGAATAATCTGTCAACATCAATTGAAAGATTATCATCAGGATACAAGATAAATGGCTCTAAGGACGATGCTGCAGGATGTGCTATTTCTGAAAAGATGAGAGCACAGATAAGAGGTCTTAGTCAGGCCCAGAATAATACAGCTGATGGAGTTTCTGTTTTAAATACAGCAGAAGGTGCAATTACAGAAATCCAGAGTATGCTCACAAGATTAAAGGAACTTAGCGTTCAGGCTGCTAATGATGTTAATTCAGATGATGAAAGAGAAGCTATACAGAAAGAGATAGAACAGATTAATAACGAGATTGACAGAATATCTGATCAGACAGAATTCAATACACAGTCTCTTATTAACGGTAATCTTTCAAGAAGAGTATATTCAGACCTTCAGGGAGTTAATCAGCTTTCTGTATCTGACAGCTATACAGCAGGTGTATATGGAATAACTGTTACTGAGGACGCAAGACAGGCTATAGCGGTAGGAGCAGGAAGTATTACTATGTCATCAACAGCTTCTATAACAAAAGAACAGGAAGGAACAATAAGCATAAACGGTTACAAGATAAGCATTTCCGAAGGTGATACACTTGATAAGGTGATGGGAAAGATTATTGACGGAGTTAACATCACAGGTGGTTCTGCATTTACAGTTAAAGACCTTAATAATGATACAGCAGCTAATGGTACTGATTATGCAGGTTATGTGCCAACAGCCGATTATGCTGGTTCAACACTTGTTATTATGACTAACCAGTATGGAAGCGACCAGAAGATGAATATAACATGCGATAATGCAGAGCTTGCAGATATTTTGGGAATACCACAGGCAGCAACACAAGATGGTATATATGTAGAAGGAAGCGATGTTAAGGCAGAGATTGCTACAGGAGATGATGGAAAGCGAATTGGTTTTGCTGATTCGGCAATTCTTTCAACAAAGGGAACTGTAATTACAGTAACAGATGTTAATAACAAAGAGTTTTCAATGGATGTTCCAGGTAATGCGGCAGGTACTGTATTTGACGATAGTAACAATGATGGACAGTCAGCTGCAGGTGCAGGTACAGCGAGAACTATAAGTCAGGAAGTCACAGACGTTGGAACTATGAGCATACATGTAGGTGCTAATCAGGATCAGGTTATTGTTATTGATATTCCGGCAATAACAACGTATTCACTTGGCACGGAGCATATGAATGTCATGACTCAGTATACAGCATCAAGGGCGATATCTACTGTAGATGAAGCTATTAATAAGACTAATAAAATACGTTCAAGAATCGAACAGATTTGATCATACAACTAATAACCTTGAGGTTTCAAGTGAGAACCTTACCAAGTCATTATCAACAATGATAGATACTGATATGTCAGAAGAGATGACTACTTATACTTCTGAAACAGTTCTTACACAGGCAGCTACGTCAATACTTGCACAGGCTAATGAAAGACCTTCACAGGTATTACAGTTATTACAGTAGTTTAAGATTCAATGGTTATATAGGAAAGGGATGCTATGACTAAAGAAACAATTAAGACATTTCAGTATAGAATTACACAGGCAACAGCATCACAGCTTGTTGTGATTCTGTATGATATGGCTATAGAATATCTTAATGATGCATGTGAGAGTGATAGTGCTAAGCAGGCACATAATAATATATATATGGCACAGAAGGTTATAGACCAGCTTATATGCGGACTTGATATGCAGTATGAGATATCAGCTAATCTTTTCGTAATATATAATCATATGAAGAGGTCACTTATTTCAGCATCTGTAAGTCTTGATAATAATGAGATTAACAGAATTACAGGGCTTTTAAAGAAACTCAGGGCATCCTTTTATGAGGTTAGTAAACAGGATGATTCTGAGCCGCTTATGAAGAATACACAGGCTGTATATTCAGGCCTTACATATTCAAAAGGTGGAATTAGTAATGAAACACAGACTGATAATATAGAAAACAGAGGATTCAGGGTTTAGCCCCGAATCCTCTGTTTTCTATAATCTGCGTCTTCTTCTGTTATAGTGTCTTCTCTGTCTTTTTCTTCTTGCCCGTTCTTCAATAATGTAGATGATAAAAAGAATAACGGCACCAATTCCAACAAGTATCCATATATTAATTCTGATACATGTTTTTGGTTTATAAGATGATGAAACATCATTATTAATGTATGGCAGCAGGCTTCCGGTATCTGTTCCGGCAGCAGATATATTAAGTGTAGTTGTGCCGACAGTATTATCGTTGTACAGGAACTTAAGATGTGTTGTCATAACACCATTCTCATTGGTCATGTCATAATTATCATCGACCGTCATTGATACATTTGACAAAGAACTTTTATTAGGTATTGTGATAAATGAAGCATTTAGTCCAAAGTTTAGCGAAAGAGTTGAGAAAACAGCCGAGTTGTAATAGTTGTCATTAGAGAACATTGCTCCGAGCTGACTTCCGGTTGTTGTTGATTTCTGGAAATTGGCAAATCCCCAGTCAAAAAGGGTTCTTGTATCAACATATCTTATCTCATCTGTGGCTTCCTTAAATACAACGCATATAAGACGCATACCGTCTTTTTCTGCAAATGTAACAAGTGTATTCTGTGATTCATCAGTATATCCTGTCTTTCCACCCTTGCAGTATTCATAATAGTAGGCACGGCCCTTTAACATCTTGTGTCGATGTCTTATTGTACGCTGTGCAGACATGTTAGTTGCAGGAATTACATATGCATCGGCAGTTGAATCAATGCTGACAAAAGAAGCATTATTATAACAGCCTCTTGCAATCATTGCCATATCATATGCTGTTGTGTAGTGGTTGGTATTATATAATCCGCTTGCATTGGCAAAATGTGTATTCAAAGCACCAAGTTCTTTTGCCTTGGCATTCATCATATCGACAAATGCATCTATTGAGCCAGCCACATGTTCACCGAGGGCATAAGCCATCTCGTTGGCAGAATACAGCAGAAGTCCGTGAAGAAGCTGGTTGACAGTAAATTGCTCGCCTGCTTTTGAACTTAAGTTGGCATCCTCATATACATTAATTGAGTTAGCAGCTGACTGTGAAAATGTTACAACATCGTCCATATTACAGTTCTCAATAGTAAGGAGCCCTGTTAAAATCTTGGTTGTGCTGGCTGGATAACATTTTTCATGAGAGTTCCTCTCGAAAAGAATGGAACCTGTATCAGCATCAATAAGAATGCAGCTGCTTGAGTTAACATCAGGTGCATCCGGCCATACAGCCTCTGTGCTGGTTGTGTCTGTCTCGCTGTAGACTTTGTTGTATGCTGCAGCCTGGGTATCCGCTGCAAAAGCTGAGAATACCAAAACAGTGGCAGATACAGCGCTGGTTATCTTTATAAGTAATCCTTTTAAAAATTGCTTTTTCATTATAGAGATAATTCCTCCGATTAATAAAATATACAAATACATTGTAGCCCAGGATTGTACATAAGTAAACCCCGCTTGGCAAAAAGTGATATTTATGGTAAATAATATATAGGAAACTCAGATTTCGGCTATGTCTGTGTGCGGCATGTGCTTTCAGGATGACTTCGCTTAGCATGAGTAAATGCCGCCATCTGCAAAGTCTATTACAGTGCGTGAAATCAAACGCACTTCGTTTGGACGTGCTTTCACGCACTGAACTTATGCAGATGGTGGCATTAACTCCTGCACAGCTTGTCATATTCAAGCGTATACCGCACACGGACATAGCCGAAATCTGAGCTAATATATAAGATAGGAGTAATGTATGAGACTTAGAAATGTACCCGGAGCAAGGGAAGTAATGATAGAGAATGAATATGTGTTTACAGAGCCAGAAGGGATGAAAGGCACATGGTCACAGGTTTTCGGTAACGATAATCCAATCCGTATTGAGATTGGTATGGGTAAAGGCACATTTATAACAACATTGGCAGCAAATAATCCTGATATTAATTATGTGGGTATAGAGAAGTATTCAAGCGTACTTTTAAGAGCTGTAGAGAAACAGGATGAGCTTCAGCTTCCTAATTTAAGATTCATCAGAATGGATGCAGAGGCAATATGTGAGGTGTTTGGAGAGGGAGAGGTAGACAGAATATACCTTAATTTTTCAGATCCATGGCCAAAAGACAGACATGCGAAGAGAAGACTTACCTCAAGACAGTTCATGGCAAGATATGATGTGATATTAAAGCCGGACGGACAGGTGGAATTTAAAACAGATAATAAAGATTTATTCGATTTTTCGTTAGAAGAGATTAAAGAGGCCGGCTGGGAGCTTCCTGTTGTCACATTTGACTTACATAATGACTCTGTACTTAACGAGGGTAATGTAATGACAGAGTATGAGACAAGATTTTCACAGATGGGCAATCCTATCTGTAAACTTATCGCAGTAAGAAATCATTAATAATAAATGCATATACTATATAAAGGCTTTGGGAGAAACATTGTGAAGAATAAAGCATTTGCAAGGAAAGTATCAGAAGTGATGTATGTGCATAAAGGTGCGAATTACAGAGTGGTAAGATTTAAGAATTCCCTCGACGATGTCGTGAGAATTCTTAATACCAAAAAATAATCTAGAGGTCATCGGGCGAGTCATAAGGCTGCACGGTGACTTTTCTTTTGTCCAGAAAATGCTGCACTGTAATGTTTAACAGGTAGCTTAATACGGCAAATACGGGAACTCCAAGGAACATTCCAATTACGCCAAACAGCGCCCCACCTACGGTTATTGAGAACACAACCCATACAGGCTTAAGACCTGTAGTACTGCCGATTATACGAGGTCCGATAAGCAGACCGTCAACCTGCTGAAGGAACACGATCATGAGTTCAAATATGATAAGTTTGATAGGGCTTGCGATAACAATAATCACACCGCCAATCACGCCACCGATGTATGGTCCGAAATACGGAATCATGTTCGTTATGCCGACAATCACGCTTATAAGAACAGCATATGGCAGTTTGAGAATCAGCATGATAATAAAGCAGATAATCATGACAATAATTGAGTCAAATGATTTGCCGATAATATAATTAATAAAAATGCTTCCACAATTCTTACAGATGATGCGTGTATTGTCTGCTGTTTTCTTAGGAAGCACAGCATATAAAAATCTCTTAAAATGATAAAAGATATTCTTATTATCAGAAATCATGTAGATGGACACGATAATTGCAATAACAAGGTTTAACACACCCGAAAGAATGGCCATGGATGTATTAAGAATGTAAGGGACCATATTGGTAAGTGCACCAGTCATGTAGTCAACAAGTTTAGGAAGAGCATCTTCAATCTTCTGATTAATGAAATTGTAATCAATAGAAGAATTGGCGTGCTTATCTTCAAACTCAGTGAACCAGTTGCGGATATTCTCGTACCATACAGGAGCCTGATTGGCAATCTCTGTAATACTTTTGTATATCTGAGGCACAACAAAGCCTATTAATACTGCAAATGCGCCAACTGCTATCAGGTAAGCAACAAGAATTGAAAGCATTTTGGCGGCTTTCTTGGACTTGATATGGCATACCCCCATGAAGAACCTGTTATAAAGGATCTTGATAAACGGATAAAGAACAAGCGCAATCATGGCACCAATAAGAAATGGTGACAGTATATGGAATATATTGCCCAATGACTTGACGGTTGCAGGCCAGTTACCAATGAACTTATATATAAGAATTGCACCTAGCACAAAAAGCAGACCATATATAACAATTGTAAAGTATTTGCTGTTAGGCTGGAATACATTCTTGCCAACAGCTTTGTCAGGTTTTGGCGGCTGTTCCTGTTCAGAATCAAGATTAATAGCTTCTATTGGGATATTCTCAACGTGTTTTGGCTGTTGTTCGAATTTTTTTAACTTCATATCAACTCTCTTTTCTTAATAAATGTATATTAAATATAAATATTTTCTCTTATATTTGGAAATATAATAGAATTATAAGGGGTACAAAGGCACATATCAATATAAAAAACATGGCAAAATGATGAAAAAACAAGAAAATTATAAAAAAAGTTAAATTGTTCTTAAATAAATACAAAAAAGTGCTTGCATTTTATTAAATCTTGCTATAGAATATCACTTGTGCTTGAGACAACACAAAAGCACAGAACAAAATAAGTTACGCACCGCTAGCTCAGTTGGTAGAGCACCTGACTCTTAATCAGGGTGTCCAGGGTT
>ENA-ORTN01003331-ORTN01003331.1-human-gut-metagenome-genome-assembly--contig:-NODE-3331-length-11389-cov-3.682283_pt1 | contig 11389 bp, 10 predicted proteins | sample MGYA00242070_ERZ509189 | MGnify/ENA primary metagenome ERZ509189 (study PRJEB26280, sample SAMEA2338821) | human gut metagenome | biome: human gut; feature: human-associated habitat; material: faeces...
AGATTGTACAATGAGGAGTTGTTGACGGAAGCGATAGCGTTTTCAAGTCAACAACTAGCGACGCAAGGCTGGTCTGTCGTTAGTTTGGCGCAACACGAAACATGTTTATTGAACAATCATGCGTTTTTTTGCGCCAAACTAGAAAGATGCAAACAAGACACGTGCAAAATACAATAAATGGTCTTTGTGCGGTGTTGCCCTAAGAATTAATTGGATACCTGTTCTCCAAATAAACATTGCGCGCTGAGAAGGAATGGGGCTATACAAAATGAAAATAATATGTTATAATAAGAATTAACTATTCATTCTGTCCACATGTCAAAGGAGAAAAAATGGAACCACAGCATAAAAAACGAAGCACCTTTTCCGGAAAGATGGGATTCGTGCTGTCAGCGGCAGGCGCGTCAGTCGGGCTGGGCAATATATGGAGATTTCCATATCTGGCGGCGAAATACGGCGGCGGAATATTCCTGCTGATTTATATTGTACTGGCTCTGACATTCGGCTACACAATGATCACCGCCGAAACCGCCATCGGACGCATGACCCAGAAAAGCCCGGTCGGTGCCTATAAAAATTTCGGGAAATCAAAGTGGCTGTCGTTTGGAGGCTGGATAAACGCCGTCATACCTATTCTCATTGTGCCGTATTATTCTGTTATCGGAGGCTGGGTAATAAAATATCTGGCTGAATACATCATGGGAAATGGAGAGCAACTAGCGGCAGACGGATACTTTGGTGAATTCATATCCAGCAGCGGCTCTGCTGAGCTCTGCTTCCTTGCATTCACAGCGCTGACGGTCGCTATCATTTTCGGCGGAGTAAGGCATGGCGTAGAGCGCGTTTCAAAATTCATGATGCCTGTTCTGGTGGTGCTGTCAGTCATTATAACGATTTTTTCGGTCACAAGACCCGGTGCGCTTGAGGGCGTCAAGTATTTTCTGATACCAAACTTCTCGAATTTTTCATGGATGACGGTCGTTTCAGCAATGGGACAGATGTTTTATTCTTTGTCTATCGCAATGGGAATTCTGATAACCTTCGGCTCATATATGAAAAAGAACGTATCAATTGAGAAATCCACTGAAAACGTTGAAATATTCGACACTGGAATCGCGATAATGGCGGGTCTGATGATTATTCCTGCGGTATTCGCCTTCTCTGGCGGCAGCACGGAAAATCTCAAAGCCGGTCCGTCGCTGATGTTCATTACTATCCCTAAGGTATTCGCCGATATGAGCATGGGCGGTTTCGTTGGAATACTATTCTTCCTGCTTGTGCTGTGTGCCGCGCTGACAAGCTCCATAGCCCTGACCGAAAGCGCCGTATCCACATTCCAGGATGAACTCGGCTGGGGAAGAAAAAAATCGACATTGATCATTACTGGTATCATGGTATTGCTTGGTACACTGTCTTCCCTGGGATATGGTCCGCTCGGCAGCGTTCAGATACTCGGAATGCAGTTCCTGGATTTCTTCGACTTCCTCACAAACTCCGTGATGATGCCAGTAGCCGCCATTGCAACCTGCCTGCTGGTGTCCCGTGTGATGGGCGTCAGAAAGATCGAAGAAGAAATGACCCAGGAAAATGGCACTTTCAAACGAAAGAAAATCTTCAACTTTATGATCAAGTATCTGTGTCCGATTTTTGCTGCGGTTATTCTGATAAGCTCGGTCGCAAATGCGTTCGGTATTATCTCAATGTGATGTTGTATAATAAAACTTGACACCCCACGCTCAAAAGGATATACTAAAACCGGGAGGGTGAAGGACAGGTCAGAAGCAAAGAAATACGACAGGAGTTACAAGGAGCAGTCAGTAAAGCTGGCGCTGGAAATAGGGGTAAAGCGAGCCAGCGAAGAACTGAAGGTACCGTACGGAACGCTGTACGGGTGGGTGCAGGCGGCAAAGAACGGTGACCTGGACATTGAGGAGCGAACCCCCGAAAACGCAATGAGCCTGGCTGAAGAGATCCGGCAGCTGCGAAGCGAGGTAAAGCGGCTGAACAAGGAAAACAAGCGGCTTCAGTAGGAGAGAGACTTTCTGAATGAGACGGCAGCTTTTTTCGCCGCGACCTAGGCAAATCTTTACGCAGACAGCACCGCCCAGTCGTTTATACACAGGCTGACTTCCGCACTGCCGTTTCCTGCATGATCATCACCCCCGTTTAATCAATGCGCGGAGGATTGTCCAATATTCGCGCCGTGCTTTTTTCTGCGGGAACGACCGACGAAAATGCGCTGCATAAAAAATCGGCGGACTCTCTTCAGCCCGCCGATAATATAATCCTCACTTTTTCATCAGCACGCGCAGCTTTTCCATATTGCTGCGGCGATTGACGAACGGCTTTGTGACAAGCCTTGCAAACCAGCACGCGGGAAGCAGCACCGGCGCTCTGTTAAGCACGGGGTAGTGCTCTTTCATGTGCGTGAATGTCGGAAAGATAAGCCGCATGAAGTACCCCATTTTTCCAGAACGCTCTATGCGGTTCAGCGCGGAATTTTCCACCGTGCCGTATGTCCCGCTGCCGAAAATATATTTCTCCAGCCGGAGGGTTTCTCCGCTGTGAGCTTTCTCGCCGAACCATACTTCCGCAAGATCTGCCATCGTGCGGGCAATATCAGCCCTGCCTGACGGCTCGAGGAGTTCAAACGAGCGTTCCGCGCTGATTTTCATGTCCGAGTGCAGGCAAACCCACAGATCCATTATCGTGCGGATACCCGTTCCGCCCTCTTCAAGATGCTTTACCGCATGGGCAAGTATGTATGCGAAGAACTCGTCGGGGCGGAAGCTGTAATGCATTCCGTCATGCGTGCACATACTCCACGGGTCGGAAAAAACCGCGCCGAATTCCCTGCCGTCCTCGCCGAAAAGCGAACGGTGTATCTCGACGTTCATAACCGGGGGCTTGTAATAGATATCATGGATATCGTAGCCGAAATGCTCGCAGGAATACCCCAGCCCCTCCATCACGCCGCGCGCCGCTGCCGCGTTCCTTTCGTCGATGAGGATATCTATATCCGACATCGTGCGCATATCGCTCTGCGGATACAGTCCCTTTATGACGCAGCCCTTGAGCGGCAGGAACCTTATCCCCGCGCCACTCAGCGCCGCGCAGAGGGATTCAAGCTCCATCTGCTGCGTGATGTCCTTTACAAGTGCCTTGTCACGTATCTGCCGCCACGGAGAAGCGACAGGCTCGCTTATCGGCAGCTTCTCCGCCGCATAATATGCCATGCCCGCCACGCTGTGGCGCTGTGCAAGGTGCATAAGCTCCGACGCGGAGCAGCCTTCGGGCGGACGCGGAGGTTCCGCGCCGCAGAGAAGCGAGCCAAGAAGCCGTATCAGGTACGCGTATGTATCAGCATTGCTCATTTATCACACCGTCCTTCAGAATGAATTTTCGGGAGCATATTTCCAGCGCGGCGGGACGGTGCGTCACGATGAGCGCCGTTTTACCGTCCAGCGCGGCGATGTTTTTAAGCAGTCGGTATTCCGTATCGGCGTCAAGCGCAGAGGTAGCCTCGTCCATCAGCAGGAAATCCGCGCCGCTGTAAACCGCCCTCGCGACGGCAATGCGCTGCGCCTGCCCCTCGGACAGCCCGGCGCCGTTCTCGCCGATCACCGTGTCCAGCCCGTCGGGAAGCTGCATGATAAATTCCTCCGCGCACGCCGTACGCGCCGCCCGCATTATCCTTTCGTCGTCAGCGGGAACGGCGAACGCTATATTCTCGCGTATCGTGCCGGAAAACAGTCCGTTCCCCTGCGGAACATATGCAAACAGCCTGCGTGAAGCCGCGCACGGCGCGCACTCGCCCTGCGTCGTCACGAGCGTTATCGTTCCCGCCTTCGGGCGGTACATACCGAAGATAAGCATAAAGAGCGTGGTCTTTCCCCCACCCGATATTCCGGTGAGCGCGGCGATCTCGCCCCTTTTCACGGTCATGTCCGCGCGGGTGAGCACATCGCCACCGCCATAGGAAAACCGCACTCCGTCAACGCGAAGCTCCGTAAATTCTCCGCGCGTACCGGCAGAGTTTTCCTCATGCGGCAGGCGCTCTATCTCCATTATCCGCTCCGCCGAAGCCGCCGCCGCATAATACTGCGGAAACAGCGACGACAGCCCCGCAAACGGCGATTGTATCTGATTGACGAGCTGAAGCACCGCCGTCAGCGTGCCGTAACTCATCGTGCCCGAAAAAATCCCGAAACCGCCCCACACCAGCGCGAGGACGTATCCTGCCTGAAATATCAGCCCGAACCCCGCGCCCGCCGCGACGCCGAGCGTTCGGCGCTTCATGCGCAGGTCGTAGTGCTCGCGCTGATTTTTCGCGTTCTTTCCGAGCAGCGTGCTTTCCGCCGAAAACACCCTGACCACCGCCATATTCGAGAGCGTCTCCTGAATGAGGGCGCGGACCTTTCCCTCCTTTTCCTGCACCTGCCTGTGCAGACCCTTGAGACGTCCGCGGAATATGCTCAGTACCGCAAACACCATTATCCCCACCGCCGCGAATACCGCCGCGAACCACGGCTGAAGCACGATCATCAGCACCCCCGCGCAGAGAAGCTGCGTGACAAGGTTTACCGCCGACGGAAGAATATTCGCCGCGCCCTCCGCGCATATCCTGACGTCGGAAAACATTCTGTTCACAAGCTCCGCCGTGTGATAGCCCGAAATATCCGAAAGCTCTGCGGAAAGCAGGCCGCCGAACATTTCTCCGCGCAGCTCGGTCTCGATGGCCGCGCGGACTTTTTCCGACAGCATATTGCATATAAGCCTCAGCGCGAGCTGAAGCAGCACCACTCCGCAAAGAAGAAGCGCATACGCGATTATCCCTCCGCTGTCGCCTGCCGTGGCGGCGTCGATAACGCCCCTGCAGAAAAGCGCGAAAGCCGCGCCCGAGGCTGCAAACAGCGCGTTTCCGATGATGACGACAAGCAGCGCGCCGCGTTTTCCGCGCGTAAGCCCAAAAAGCTGCCTCAGGGCTGTCCTGTCAATTTTTTTACGACCCATGAAACAACCTCCGCAGCCTGAAATACACCCTGCGCACAAAAAAGCTGCGCCAGAGCAGCAGGTATATCTTATACCCGAGACTTCCGTCGGCGCGCTTTCCCCTGCGGGTGACATATTTCACGGAGGCAATGACCTGCCGCGGCTCTATTCCCTGCTCGGGCGCCGTCTGATTATCGCCGCACATGGTGTATGTATCCCCGTTGAAAGCGATCGCGCGGTGAAGCACAAACGAGCCGTCCGCCCGCTGATAGAACGCTATATCGCCGGTTTTCGGCGGACGTTTCTCAAGGGTCACGCTGTCGCGCCCCTCGACGATGAGCGGCAGCATACTCGTGCCGCGCGGAAAAAGCGTAAACTCCCCGCCGCTGTCAAGCACCTCGCGTATAATGTCCGCGTATTCCGCAAGGCTGAACGTCTCAGGCAAGCAGCGCCGCCTTTTTCAGTGCGCCGACGAACTCCGCGACGTCTGTCGCCGCCTGCGCGCCGGTCACGTCGTATTCCTCGGTGAGCGCCTTTCGCAGCTCCTCCTCGGACTTGTCGGCGGAGAGCTGCTCCCACAGGAATTTTCCCGTTTCGTTGAGCCTTATTATCCCGTTGAAGCTGCGGCTCGCCTCGCCGAACGCGACAACGACATACTGTCCGCCGACCTTACGCAGCATGAATCCATCCTTTATTTTCATTTTGTTACCTCTCTTCCTCAATACTGCTTTAATTATATATTATTGCCTGCAAAATGTCAATACGGTGCCGCCCGCGGACGACATTGACAAAATGCACAAAAACAGGTTCATTATTCAAGGCTAATCGCCGATTTTTTTATGTAACTCATTTACAGCTTGACTTTTATTTTTATAATAATTATAATTTAATATGAGGTATTATTTTCCGCATGGAAAAAATTATTTTATATAGGAGGATTTTATGAAACTAAAACGTTTAATGACGGCTTCAATGGCAGCTGTAATGGCTGTAAGCTCTGCCATCGTATGCCAGATTTCGGTAAGCGCAGCTGAAACGGATATCACTTCGCAGATCACAAGCGGTATTTCCGTCAGCGAACTCAGCCAGTACACTTCGCTGAAGGTGACCTATAAGCCCACGCCCACAGCGGACGGACAATGCGGTCACACACATGCCGCCGGCGTTTCATACTGTGAATATGCGCAGGTTCCCTTTATCGCAAATTCCGTAGAGGGTATAGACGCTGACATAAGCAATTCAAAGAAAAGCACATGGTATCAGCCCGACAGTGCTTTCACCGCAAAGTCGGGTAAGGACGAGAAAGAGACCACCGCAGAGGTAGATGTTGCGGATATCATTAACTCCTTCACAAGCGACAAGGACTGGAAGGATACATTTACCCTGAAGTCCGTCACCGTTCAGTGCTGGGGCGGAACTCTCTCCAAAGTTGTCGGCGTTACCGGCTCGGAGGACACAAGGACCGACGCCAAAATACCCGATTACGACGCTTCTCCCATCACGATGACCAAGCAGGCGGCGCAGTCATGGTGCCCCAACGGCACGGCTCAGGGCATGATTCCGGTTACTATAGACGGTATAACCACCGGCACCACGACCTACGGCGAGATCAAGGACAAGTTCAAGAACATCACTTTCAACGGCATCGACTTTGTGAAGGACAGCGTTGGCGGTTCCGCAGGCGACTACACCTGTTGCCTGTACGCACAGTGGGGCAGCGGCTGGGGCTGGTCGGCTTCCGGCGGCGTTTCGCTTGACTCTAAAACCAAGTGGTCCCTTACAAGCTTAGCGGAGGAATACCAAAAGCAGAATAAAGCTACACTCAATGACGACGATGTTCTTCAGGTCATCGGTATCCAGATCAACATGGCGGACAACAACAATCTGCCCGCAGGTGTTGCCGCCCTCAACATAGATGAAAAATTCACCATCAACCCCGCCGGCGCGGCAGTTGAAAGCGTGAAGATCACACAAAAAAACGGCAGCGACGTTGATCCCGAATACACCTATGGCGAAACGATAGCACTTAAGGCTGCGGTAACTCCCGCCGGCGCCGACAATGTTATATGGACTTCCAAAACCCCCGACGTTGCGACAGTTGATGAGAACGGCGAAGTCACCCTGCTTAAGGCAGGCGAAGCCAAGATCACCGCAACCGCAGGCGGCGTAAGCAGTTCCGTTACATTCACCGTTAAAAAGAAAAAGCTCACCGTCGCTCCCTATGTTCTGACCGATATATATGTAAGAGACAATAAAATTGAAGCGGCTGCTAAGGCTGTGACCGCAAAATATGCACTTGAAAATGTTGAAAATGTAAGCCTTGTAAAAGGCACGGATTACACCGTTTCCGAACCGCAGATTTCGGCTGACAAAAAGTACTACTCCATCACAATAACGCTTTCAGACGACGCAGCCGGCAAATATGAGCTTTCCACAACAACGCTGAAAGGTTATATTGCTTATGAGCTCGACAGCATAGCTCTTAACTCTGATACTCTCAACCTTGTTGCAGGTGCGGACGGCCGCCAGCTTGTTGCCACAACAACGCCTGACAACGCGCTGCTTGACAACCTTACTTTCACCTATAAGTCCTCTGAAGAGACCGTTGCCACCGTTGACAAGAACGGCTTGGTAACGCCCTTAAAGGCAGGCACGGCAACTATTACTGTAACCGCCCAAGCCGTTGTTACAACCAACGGTATGCCCCTCTTCACCACAAGAGCAACGGCAAAGTGTACCGTTACGGTAACCGATATAGCTATCCCCGCAACGAACATTGAGCTTGACGCATTCAGCAAGACCATGACCGTAGGCGACAAGGCTAAGCTTACCGCAACAGTAAAGCCCGCTGATTCTACCGACAAGGTAACATGGAAGTCCAACAATGACAAGATTGTTTCCGTTGATGAGAACGGCAACATTACCGCGCTGGCGGTTGGCAAGACAGAAGTCATTGCGACCGCAGGCAACGTAAGCGCACAGTGTACGATAACCGTTGCCAAGGAAGCGCAGAATATCAAGGACACCAAGAAGTATCCGAGCGTTCCCAAGGATTATGCTAAGGTAGACCCCGTTGTCACCACCGTAAACAGCGACGGCTCTAAGAATATGCTTATCATGTTCTCCATCTCCGACAGCGACGTTGACAGCTACAGAGGTGCCAGAATAACTTTCAAGAGAGCGGACGGCAAGACATTCTCGCGTTCTCTCATTCTCGGCAAGTACTACACCGACGTTACCTACGTCAAGGACGGCGGCAACTACAACGGCAACAGCCAGAACTACATCGTTATCAGACTCAAGAACGTCCAGGATTCGTGGGGCGACATTTCCGCCAAGTTTGAGCTTATAAACGGTTTAGGCTGAGTTACAGGAGGATAAAGCATTGAAAAAGAAATACATCAGACCCGAAATAGAGATCACCTCTTTCACTACCGAGGACATCATCACCGCAAGCAGCCCCTCTTCGGGCGGTATGACTAACGGCGGCAGCCTCAACGCAGACGCTAACACCGATATCGACTTCGACCTCGGCAACGGCACCTGGAACTAATATCGGGATATTCTGAAAACCGGAAATAAGAGCGCCGGGCGTGTGTTGCGTCCGGCGCTTTGCGTGGGGAGAACTATGTACAGACTTTATAAAATCTGCGGCTTTATCGTCGGCTGCGACTTTCGCTGCCCGACAATGACGGCGCGCGCGGAAAAATTCCTGCTTGAAGGAAAGACCGAACCCGCCATCAGCATTCCGTTTAACAGCGCGACGCTCGCCGCAATAAGCAGGCGCACCGGTCTTGACGCGGACAACGCCGAAATCATTTTCACGGCGGAAAGCTTTTACCGCGCGCTCCCTCTTCGCGGAGGATTCATGCTGCATTCAAGCGCGGTAGTCGTAGACGGAGAGGCTTATCTGTTCTCCGCCCCGAGCGGGACGGGAAAATCCACGCATACCGGGCAGTGGCTCAGGCTTTTCGGAGACCGCGCCGCAATACTCAACGACGATAAACCCGCAATAATGCTGCGCGGTGGCTCTGTCACCGCCTGCGGAACTCCGTGGAGCGGCAAGAGCGACCTTAACATCAACGCCGAATTTCCGCTGCGTGGTATATGTATCCTCGGGCGGAGCAGCACCAACCACATTGAGCCTGTCAGCGCCGATGCGGCGGTATACAGCCTTCTCGACCAGACGCTCCGCCCGGAAGACCCCTCCGAAATGGCCGCGCTGCTGTCCTGCATAGACAAAGCTGTATCATCGGTCCGCGTGTGGCGTATGGGCTGCAACATCTCCACCGAAGCGGCGCAGATGGCTTACGACGCCATGTCGGGAAAATAGTCACCCATAAAAACAGTCCCCGATTTCTGTCAGACAGTTATCGGGGCTGTTTTTTTGCGCCGGCCTGATAACTGCCGTCCGGGCGCATACGTCCGGCGTCATTATAGTCATTCGGAGATCGGTTTACAGGAACTTCTGCCTTGTGAGTATACAGCACATCACCCGGTCGGAGATAAATCCCCGCAGGGGCTTCGGGTAATACTCCAGCAGCGGCGCAAGCAGCTGTCCGATATCAGTTCCTGTGAACTTCGGGAGGCTCAGTTGATTGCCATACAGCCGCCGGACTGTGCCCATCTGACGGTTAAAGCTGATATTGAACGGTCTTGACATGACAGTCGGAATCAGCCATCCCGGCTCGATTCCCATATTATACACCTGCATATTTGACAGAAGCCCTGCCCCGTTATCGAAAATTGGGCAGTAATCATATGCGCCACCCTGCTCCAGAACCGCGATATTATTAAGATGGCGGTCGTCGTTCAGTATCAGGGAATCTATCTCAAACAGCAGCGTCAGGTACCGTGGGAAATCATGCAGACCTGTTATTTCTGCGGTCTGCTCTGCAATATAGCGTATCCTTGCCTTATCGCTCGGGAGCTTACCAAGCTGCTGTTTCATACTCTCCCCCACTTCCCTTTTCAGCAGATGGGCAAGCGTGATTATAGACTGACCCTCTTTCAGAAAATCCGCACTGGTACAGCATATCCGCTCCTGACCGTGCGCAATAACACGGCTGATGTCGTACCGCACGAATGTAAACGGCGTGTTCTGTTCAATATTGCTCCGACACAGAAGCTGCGAAACCAGCGTTTCCGCAAGAGCTTCGTAACCGAACTGATCCAGCTTGTACCACACGCCGTTATCTAGCCATTTTTCCTGGTTTCCCTTTGAGGAAGTTTCTGCGATTTTTTCATCGCTCACAAGTTTCACGCTCATTTTAATTTCTCCATTATCAGCCGCTGATCGTCCCCTGCCATTCTGCCTTTGGTTATGGGAAGAATGTCAAGCGGGTCGCTGCTGTCTGCGCCTATCGTTTCAAGATACTCGTTCAGGCCGCTCCTGCTTCCGGGAATACACCGCTCTTTCAGAAATTCCCGGAAGTCCTCCCATGACGGCGTGGAATTCCTGCCAAAAGCCGTTTTGACGATGTTTTCCGTGTAGTTGTCCGCCCGAACCTGCTTTTCAGTGAAATCAGCGAAAATCACGCTGCACAGCCTGTCGCCGTCAAAAAAGCTGAACTTATACACGCTGTGTTCGTGCTTTATGGCATTCTCTGCGAACTCCTCCGCAGTCAGCCGAGGAGTTATTATGATCCTGTCGCCGTCAAGGGCAAGTTCCATTTCCCGGTTGTTCACCCCGAGTCCGAGCCGCTCGATCCATTTAGTCGGCAGTGCGACTTTATAATTATAGCTTCCGGCGCTGGCAGTTCCCCCGGAATGCCCCACGCTGAGCCTTGCTGTTCTTGTTTCCATACTGAGATCACCTCGCATTAATTTTATCATATTCGTAACGAATAGTCAAGGTTTTTCATCAGGAAATCAAGAACCAGATTTCGACAGTAAAAAAAGGCAGCCTTCCGACTGCCTGAGCTTAAAAGTACATATCCCAGGCTGCCGAGAAAGGTGCAGATGCTAGGAACCCACATGACGGCTAGGCTTTGTGCCTGCCGTCATGTGGAGTGACGACGCAGATGTGCCTTTATCGACAGCCTGAGGCAGCCTTACGACTGCCTTTAATTAGTTTCCGGGAAAAGCGGCGTCACGTTAAGCGTGAAATTGCCCCGGTCAGCATTCCCCCGGGTATTGCGTTCCGTTTTTATGTATTCAGCCCGGCTGATTATCGTCTTCAGCAGACGGTTTTTCTGTTACTGGAACCGATTCTCTCCGCGGTACTGCCGCAGTCGGATTCCAGGTAAACGGAAATGTTCCGTCTGCAAAGCTGAACATCAACCTTGGGGTATCTAAAAGGGAAAAGCAGTGTTATATTCCACGAAAGACCCGGAAATCTAAGGCAATACCGCACAAAGATTGTGCGTGTATTGCGCAGTCAGTTTTGCCAATATTA
>ENA-ORTN01003336-ORTN01003336.1-human-gut-metagenome-genome-assembly--contig:-NODE-3336-length-11369-cov-27.804313_pt1 | contig 11369 bp, 10 predicted proteins | sample MGYA00242070_ERZ509189 | MGnify/ENA primary metagenome ERZ509189 (study PRJEB26280, sample SAMEA2338821) | human gut metagenome | biome: human gut; feature: human-associated habitat; material: faeces...
GAGCTTCTGCTCCTGCTGTCTCGCCTTACTGCGCGCCTTCCTGCTCATTTTTTTTGCAGCAGCCTTTTTCGCCTCATTTGCAATGGGCGGTTCTATCTTCACAATTCTGCCTGCCGAATCCTTTTCATTTTCCATATAATCCAGCAGATTCGTCTCTATCATCTCCTCCTGATAGGCAATAGAAAAAATCAGGCGCAGCATTCCATTTACTGCACCAAGCACCACAGTTGTTCCAATCAGCCCCTCCATAGCCGGCATGAAACTTTTCACAAACGGAAACGAAAGTGTCATAATGCCTGTCCCTCTCACCTGCCATACGCCAACTGCAGATACAAAAAAAGAGAGAACAAAAGCTGTCCAGGAAAATCCCTTTAGCATTCTTACGGAAATCTTCCCAATCTTTCGTTCTCTCAGCCGTCTTGCCATATAAACCGACGGATTGTGTATCGTTATGTGATTCTGCGTATCCCTCTGAAATTCCTGCAGATACGCCTGCAGCCATCTGTTCTTGACCTTTGGAATCTGCTGTAAATCCTTTAAGACTCCACGGTTGCTTTTGTAAACCACCAGCATGGTGATGATACTTACCAGCTCAAAAAGCCAGATTCCGTAATAAAACAATTCCACAGACAACCCTCCTAGTCCGATGCACCTCTTCTGCATCTTTATGAGACCATTATATAGCAGAGCTGTCTGTTTGAAAACAAAAATCGTACGACAAATTCAGTCATCCATGCCTCGAATTTTGTCACACCCACCAGGCAAAGCGGACATTCGTAATCCGCTTCGCTACACCAAATAACTGCTCCGCAGTGGACTTACCTGATTCGGCTAAAATGTTATTCCAGAAGGTAACAGCTCGTATAAGCAATCGTACAATCCCCATAATAATACTGTAGCTCATTGGCCTGGCAGACCTGTGTTACCAGCATCCCGTAAGCCTCCATCGATGAGAAAGCCTGTTTCGGAAACCTGCATGGAGCATCCGGATAAGTACAGACCTTACATTTCGTACAGCATCCCGCACCAATCGCCAGCATATCCGGATAAATCTCCCGAAGTTTCTTCTCAAATTCCACAAAATACTCCTTATGTCTGGCTTCCGTTTCCATCATTCCCTCGCCATCAAAAACATCCTCCAATTCACCAACTGTCTGAACAATAATCCCATACTTATACTGCCGGACTTTCGCTTCACATTCCTCAAGAGAGCCACATCCCGGAGGACAGCTCCAGCACTTATCATACTTATGACAGGTATCCGCTGCACACATCTGTCGAACCTCCGGCTTCAGCTCAATCGTATCACAATCCAGCAACACCACATGCGAAAACCCCTGCTCCATTCCCATTTGCTCTATTTTTTTTATATCCATAATCTAACCCCTTACTCTCTTGTATAATCTATAGCAACCTCATCAGGCAGATAAAATTATCCTCTTCGCGCCTCAGTTCTGCACCGAATAACTGCTCCGCAGTTTATCAGAAGAAATCTGCACTTCTCAATAATTCAATCAGGCGGATAAAGTCATTCACCTGTCTCAAATCCCAGTTCATCAATAAAATGATCCTGAAAATCAGCCGAAGCAGCCAGTTCAACGAATTCAATCTTTCTCACCAGCTCATCCATCTCCAGCATTTCCTTCTCATTCACAAGTGCGATCTTCGCCCCCTCACCAGCAGCGTTTCCCACTGGTTTCACTTTCTTCACAAGCGTCGCCGGAAGCAAGCCAATCTCCCCGGCACTGACCGGATCCATATAGTTGCCAAAAGCACCTGCAATATATACCGAACAGATATCATCTTCTGTAATCCCAAGCCGCTCCATAAGCATCTGAATTCCCGCTGCAATCGCAGCTTTCGCAAGCTGAACCTCTCCGAGATCCTTCTGAGTCAGATAAACCCCTCTCTCATTACCGCCCCGCTCTGGCGGTACCAGAATAAACACACCTTGCTTCTCCTGTCCGCTTCTCAGCACACCATTCTCATCCAGCATTCCAGCATCCAGAAGACCCGCCACCAGATCGATCAATCCCGAACCACACAAACCAACCGCCGGCTTATTCCCAACAGTTGTATAGTTCCACTTCCCATCCTCATACTTCACATGATCCACAGCCCCGGCCGCGCCACGCATTCCACATTCAATCTTCGCACCCTCAAAAGCAGGCCCGGCCGCAGTAGAACAGGTCACCATCCGCTCCCTGTTTCCCAGAACCATCTCACCATTCGTTCCAATATCGATCATCAGAGAAATCTCTTCCTGCTGATCCTGCCTGATAGCCAGCAGACATCCACAGGTATCCGCTCCCACATATCCTGCAATATCCGAAAGCATGATCAACTCTGCACGCTCCTGCACAGCCAGACCATAATCCCCCGCATTCAGCACCAGCCTCTCACTCACAGCCGGAGTATAGGGCGCATGTACCAGCGAAGCCGGAGAAATCCCCAGAAACAGATGATGCATACAGGTATTTCCCACAACACACACCTGAAAAACATCCTCTCTCCTTATCCCTGCATCCTCTGCCAGACTTCCCAACATCTCATTAACCACTTTCCGAACACACATACTTAACGCTTCTGTTCCATGCTCCAGCGCATAATTCGCCCGCATGATCACATCCGCACCATACTGCGCCTGCGGATTCATCCTGCTCTCAACTGCCAGAGTCCTCCCATCCGCACCATCCAGCAAATACCCCGCAATGGTAGTCGTCCCAATATCAAACGCTGCCAGACACCTCCGACCAGCTTCCTTCCTCATTTCCAGAATCCGCCGTCTACTGTAAATCACATACCATTCATCAGAATCCCTGCGCATCCCATACAATTCACCCGCCAGCTTCAGATCCACCTCCATCTGCCCCGGCTCAACCTCACCATCTGTCTCCGCCAGCGTATCCAGCAGCCTCTGCCAGTCCGACCGCTTCTCCCCTGTTTTCGCCTTCTCCAGCTCAACCTGAGCCATCCGTAGTCCCGGTTCAAACACAACTTCTCTGTTAAATCCATCCGTCAAAATCTTTTCATTGCCAGCCCTGTCCAATGTCTCCACTACACAAGTCTCACCTTCACCAATCCGAATCTGACACGCCTTAACAACTTCACCATTAATCTTAACCAGACACTTCCCACATTTCCCCAGACCGCCACAAGGCGCATCCGGCCTCAAACCCGCCCGAATCTCAGCTTCCAACACAGACATCCCGGCATTCACCTCTATCTCAATCCCTTCACGCACAAACTTAACCCAAGCCATAAAAACCTCCCACATATCCAATCCAATCATCACAACAGCCAACAGCCAGCTCAGAAAAATATTTTATTTCATGTGCATTTGCAGGGGTCTTAGATATTCTTAGCTCTCAGAAATCTGCGTTATGAGCAGACTGTATCACTGTCTGAGCGAAGTTTGCAACGGAGCGAGTTTGAGAAGGCTGCTCATGCCTTTAGCAGATTTCTGAGAGGTTAGAATATCTTAGACCCCGAAACCGCACATGAAATAAAATATTTTTCTGAGCGTCCCCTTTTTTCCATTATAACACACTCCCAAAAATCCCAAAATACACGAAAGGACCACTCCCCAGAGCAGTCCCCTCATAATATTTTCATGTTATACTAAACCCGCACAAGCAATCAGATCAAGCCGCCAACTTCTTAGCCAGTGACGCCGCACTAGCCGCATCATCAGAATATCCGTCAGCACCAATTTCCTCAGCAAAAGCTTCTGTAATCGGTGCTCCGCCAACCATAACCTTAATATTACCTCTGAAATCCGCCGCATTCAACGCCTCAACAGTCTCCTTCAGAGCCGGCATAGTAGTAGTCAGCAGCGCAGAAAGAGCAATGATCTTAACATCCGGATTCTCTTTATAGCACTCAATAATCTTAGCCGCCGGAACGTCAACTCCAAGATCGATCACCTCAAATCCGGCACTCTCGATCATCATGGCAACCAGATTCTTACCAATATCATGAAGGTCACCGGAAACCGTAGCAATGATAACCTTACCAAGTGCACCTGTAGAACCAGATGCCAGATGCGGTTTCAGAACCTCAACACCTTTCTTCATAGCACGAGCTGCAACCAGCATCTCCGGAACAAAGATCTCACCATTTTTGAATTTCTCACCAACTACAGACATCGCACTGATCATACCATCATTCAGAATCGCAACCGGATCATCACCCTCATCAATGGCTTCCTGTACAGCCGGTCCTACTAATTTCGCTTTCCCTTTTTCAACTAATTCCGCAACTTCATTTATCTTAGACATAATCAAATCCTCCTGTTATTTCTCAATTTCAGATTCCAACCACTTAATTCATTTACACAGTTTCTGCAGATTCAACTTACTTCTTCTTTGTTGTACCAATTAAGCCTTCTCTGTAAGCCCCTATATATTCCATACAATAATCATCCAGACCAAGTAATGCTTCTGTTGCATAAACCAGTCCAAGCATATCCTTATTTGTCGGATCCATAATTCCACTGTCCAGTCCTGCATTCATTGCCAGTACCAGGAACCCGTAATTAATCAGCTTACGAACTGGCAGATTAAAGGAAATATTACTGATTGCTGCCGTAATATGAATGGTCGGATACTGCTCACGTACACTTGTGATCGTCTCAATATTCGTTGCAATACCATCCTCAGAAGTACAAAGCATCTCAACCAGCGGATCAATGTGAATCCTGTCCGGAGCAATTCCGTACTCTTTCGCTTTCGCCATGATCTTGTCAAAAACTTTCAGACGATCTGCTGCACATTTCGGAATACCTGTATTGTCACTCAGCAACGCAATTACCTGCCATCCCTCATTTCCCGGCTCAGCCATGATCGGGAAAATCGTATCAATCTTATGTCCCTCTCCTGATACAGAGTTAAAAATTCCAGGTTTCTTACAGAACTTATAAGCCTGTGCCAGAACATCCGGACTCGGGCTGTCAATTGAGATTGGAAGATCTGTAACCTCCTGGATACAGTCGATCATCCATTTCAATGTTTCCACTTCTTCCGCTTCCGGAACAGAAGCGCAACAGTCAATATAAGTAGCTCCGCTTTCCGCCTGAAGCTTTGCTCTTGCTTTAATAAATTCAGAGTCTCTTTTCGCGATCGCTTCTGCAACGATCGGGATAGAACCATTAATTTTCTCACCAATAATAATCATTTTCAAACACCTCCATAGCATCATCCTCTGTGACACCTGAAATTTCATCTAAATGTCGGACAGATATTTGTATTCCGTTTTGCCACTGACAAATACCTGAGATCAGAACATAATCTGCCATGGAAGCCTTGTAGATTCAGATGCCTTAATGCCAAATTTCTCTTCATTCAGCTTGTCAATGGAATCACAGAGAGATTTATAAACACCCGGATAAACAGAACCAGGGCCACCCTGAGCGATACATGGAATAAAGTATTTGTTTCCACATTCTTCGCAGACACGACGTACCACTGCATCACAATTCTCATCTGTCCAGCCCTCAAAATCAACTGCACGATTTTCGATACCGCCCATGAAGCTGATCCTTCCGCCATATTTCCTGATCAGTTCCGGAAGATTATTGGTTTCCATACATCCCTGCCATACATCGATCCCCATCTCAATCATAGAAGGAACCAGTGTTGCTGCGTAACTGTCAGAATGATGGATAACCAGCTCAACGCCATGACTGTGATAATATCCGTAAATTTCTTTATATGGCTCAAGTAAAAATTCATCAAACATTGCAGGACTCATAAATGTACTGTCCAGTCCACCCCAGTCATCATGATGGAATAATGCATCAGGATGAAGGTTGGAACAGATACCTTCAGCAAGTTCCAGTTCCCACTCTGTCAGATATTTGATCAGATCATGCATTTCATCCGGATTAGTAATATAATAAACCAACGCATTACTGATCTCACACAGATGATGAGTCTGCTCAAATAATCCCGGTGCAACGAAAGCTGCTTTAAATGCCTGTTCTCCGTCAACTGCATCATACTGAGCCTTCACCATATCCCACTGATCCTGGGTAAATTTCAAAGACGGTGCGTGTACATAGTCTTTCCAGTCTTCAATATCCTTTACCACGATCTTGTCAGGAGTATGTACAGGAAAAGAACCCGGAACTCCTTTCGGGAAAGTATTGGTTACCCCCCATGCATTCACTACATTTTCCTGTCCCGGCTGAAGCAGCGGGTTTGTAAACATAAACGGATGAAAAAGAAGCTGCACTGCTTCATACTGATTAACAAATCTGTCAGGATTTCCGCCTTTTATAACTTCCAGCATATTCTGTTTCGGTGTTAACATATAATCTACCTCCTCATGCAATATGAAAATGCCCCCACATTCCCACATTGGTTTGTTTAATTTGTCGTTCTTTGTCTCGTTTCTGATGATTTTATTGTAGCATTTATACAATTCAAAATATATAATCAGATATGCGGATTTTTCACGCCCGCATTCCTACAAATTGTATGAACGCATCTCAAGTATTGTGCCAACAGTAACCGGCAGCCATATAATAAATTTTAAGATCAACCGTAAATACACTTGTAACACAACTCTAAACACTGTATAATTTTGTATATACAGATATCAGATTTTAAAAATCATTTGTGTCTGCACAATAAGACTTTTAAACCTGATTTATCTAAACATGAAGAAATACGATTTATATAACAGATCAACAGATTCCGAATGTTTTACAGTAAATATTTAACAGGTGGTGAACGCAATGTTTTCAAAAAAATTATTAATACCTCTGCTATCGCTCAGCCTTCTTGTTACTCCTGCATACAGCAGTCATGCTGCTGAAAATGCAGAGGCCGCGGGAACATCCGTAGAAGGTCAGGGAATGCTTTCCCCTTCTTCATCTTCAGAGAGTTCTGAAAGCGTCTTTAACGGTTCCGGGGCAGGCACATCTTCAGAACCGGTCACAGATGAGAAACTGGAGACAATTTTAAAACAGGTTCAGAGTCAGCTTCCCGCTGAAAACGGAACCTGGGCTGTTTTCATATCCGATCTTGTAAATGGAACCGAGGGCAGTATTAATGATCAGAAAATGCAGGCTGCAAGCCTGATCAAGCTCTATATCATGGGAGCTGTCTACGAGAATTATGATCAGATAACCGGACAATACGGCAGGGATTCTGTAGACTCCAATCTGTACTCCATGATCACAGTCAGCGATAATGATGCAGCCAATACCCTGACAACTTATCTTGGCGGCGGTGATTCCGCAGCAGGTATGCAGGCTGTCAACAGTTTCTGCCAGGCACATGGCTATGACCAGACTCACATGGGACGTATGCTCCTTGCCAGCAATGAGAATGATGATAACTACACATCTGTAGGGGACTGTGGTCATCTCCTGCAGGAGATTTATAAACAGGATACATCCGGCTACACCCATGCCACTGATATGTTTAATCTGCTCAAGGCACAGACACGCTGTAACAAAATTCCCGCACAGCTTCCGGAAGGAGTCAAAACCGCAAATAAAACCGGAGAACTTGACAACGTGGAAAATGATGCCGGAATCATCTATGATTCCAAAAATGACGTAGTAATCGTATTTATGTCCCAGAATCTCTCAAGCGCCGGTTCCGCACAGAATACGATCGCTACCTTAAGCAGAACGATTTACGATTACTATAATTAAATAATGTACTCTCAGAGTACATTATAACCCAAAGGAGGGATTCACTATGAAAAAAAGAAAAAATATTGCAATTCCCATGATTCTTGCAGCTACGATTGCTGCTGTATCTGTACCCTGCAGCTCACAGACCGTTATGGCATCTGACACTTATCAGGTAGGTGTAAGTAAAGGGTATCTGGCTCTGCGCTCTGCCATGGCTTATGATTCCTCCAACGAGATCGGCGAGCTGTATTCCGGTGATACTGTTGAAGTTACAGAATATACCACCAGTGATTACTGGTACGTCTATTCTCCAAAACTGAACAGATCCGGATACGTAAATAACGATTACCTGTATTTCCTCTCATCACAGCCGACAAGTTCGTCCGGTTCTTATACTGTCAGTGTTGCCAAGGGTTATCTGGCTCTGCGTTCCGCAAAAGCTTATGATTCCTCCAATGAGATCGGACAGCTGTATTCCGGCGATACAGTTCAGCTTATCGACACCAGTGATTCCCAGTACTGGTACGTTTACTCTCAGAAGTTAGAAAAAAACGGATATGTAAATAAAGATTATCTGATTGGCGGAACAACCACATATGCCACCAGAACAGTCAGCGTTGCTACCGGTTATCTGGCTCTGCGCTCTGCAAAGGCTTACGACTCTTCCAATGAGATCGGACAGTTGTATTCCGGCGATACAGTTCAGCTTGTGGATACAACTGATGCACAGTACTGGTATGTTTACTCCCAGAAACTCTGCAAATATGGTTATGTAAATAAAGATTATTTATATTAATCTTTTTCGTAACACTATAAACAGTTACGCTTTTTTACATTTACCATATACAACAAAACAGAAAGGACTCACAGTTATGAGCCCCAAACGACAGGTTAACCATAATATTCGTAAACACTTTAACGCAATCATTTACAATATTTCACGCTATGCGGAAATTGCTCTTTCTATCGTAATTCTGCTGGTGATCGCACTGGCAGGCTTCCGGCTGATCATGGAGGTTGCAGATACTTCTGTTATGTCCATGGATACAGAATTTTTCAGCACTTTCCTTTCCCAGGCTTTGTCTCTGGTAGTAGGCGTGGAATTTGTAAAAATGCTCTGCCAGCATTCCGCACAGACAGTTGTTGAGGTTCTGATGTTTGCCACAGCACGTCAGATGGTAGTCGAACACCTCGGACCAGCAGAAACTCTTCTTGGCGTACTCAGTATCGCAGTTCTGTTTGCGATCCGCAAATATCTTATGACAGACAACGATGACATGAATGCTCATAACTGTCCGAAGAATACTGAAGAAAATTAAAGAAAACAAAAAACTGCATATCAGATACAATCTGTAAATTCTACCGGTCGTATCTGATTATGCAGTTTCTTTTTATTTCCACATGCTGATAAACGGGCGTCTCAAAAAAAGTAATTTCATATGGTATATTCTATAGTTATGGTTATCAGCATGATGGGCGCTTATTTAATAATTACCACTAAAGAACTTACTGTCCTTCGGCAGTTCATAGCCCTTGAAGTAAGAGCCAAAATCAACCTTCAGATAATTGCAGAGGTTGGCAAGCTCAACCATTGTGTTGTCATTTACAGGAATTCCATTCTCTCTGCGCTCTTTTTCTGCAAATACTTCCTTCTCACCATGAGTATAAATCTGCTCTGCGCCTTCTGCCTTTGGACTCTGACGAAGAGTTTCCAGATATTCGGAAAAATGTGCCCTGATATCATCTGCATTTCCAAAGATTGCGGGATCAATGGCAGCAAATCCATGACAGATACCTGTCTTGTCTTTAAATGTACAGCATTTATCAGAAGTAACACCCATGGAAAAGATGGAGCTGAAAATCTCGCAGAGCATTCCATAACCGTAACCCTTATGACTTCCGTTTACCTCTTTATTACCGCCAAGTGGCATGATTCCGCCGCCCTTCTTGGCAACAATATTGGCAAGTACATCCGGGGCATCTGTGCTTTCCTGACCATTTGCTCCCAGAGCCCAGCCCTGTGGAAGTGGTTTTCCCATCTTATTATACATTTCCAGTTTTCCTCTGGTAACTACTGTTGTGGAGCAATCAAAAAGGAATGGATAAGGTTCTGCCGGCATTGCCACTGCAATGGGATTGGAACCAAGCATTGCTTTTCGTCCAAAGGTAGGTACCATGATTGCTTCCGAGTTGGTACATGCCATACCAAGTAAGCCCTGTTTGGAAGCCATTTCCGCATAATATCCTGCAATACCGAAATGATTGGAGTTTCTTACAGATACAAATCCAACACCTGTTTTCTTCGCCTTCTCAATAGCTTTCTCCATTGCAAAATGGGAAATCAGCTGTCCCATACCGTCATGTCCGTCGATCACTGCTGATACAGGTGTCTCAAATACGACCTCAGGTTTCGCATCCGGATGGATGGTTCCCTTCTCAATTCCTTTATCATATCTTACCATTCTCTGCATTCCATGGCTTTCAATCCCGTACAGATCTGCGGTAAGCAAAACATCCTTGATGATATTCGTCTCTTCTTCATTAAAACCAAATTTACGAAATACGTCGTGGCAAAAAGTATTTAATGTGTCATAACTCCATTTTACATATCCCATAACTGTAAAATCCCTCCATTCAAGTATTACTCATTTCGTTTTTTGGTATTACCAATTTGTTAAGTTGATTATACCACTCTCATTTTCAAAGTGCAATACATTTTTTATTTTTTTCAGTATTTCTTATGTTACTGTATTACTGTTCCCTGGTAATATCCCGAGACATGCAAGCCAAAATGTTACCGTCCACTCCGTTCACAGTAACATTCATTCCAGATTGCCTGTAGCAATTGGACATCTTCTCTTGTTTTTCTAAAACTGCCGTAATATACTATGTACAGGCAGTCCTGCCTGCAGGATTGCCTGCTCATTTAATAAATAATAGATTACTGCTCACTTCCGCACCTGTAATATATTTCACAGAACAACTCTGCGGCGGCAGTAACAGAAAAGGAACATTACTATGATTCAGGATATCGCACCACACACTTACCACAACGAATACAAACCTTCTGCCCCGGATAAGAACAGTTTTATCCTTGCCTACGAAAAAGGCAGTATTCTTCTTCCACATCAGGAACGGGAAGCAGATATTTATTTTCCACGTTTTCAGGATCTGGAAGAAAAAGTTTCAGATCTCTACAGCAAGTATATTTATCTGTTTTCTATCGATGATCAGCGTTTCTATCTGATCCCGGAATTGGATACCACCCTTCTTCCAGATTACGAATTCCAGGATATACGAAATCTTCGGACAGCCCGGCCACAGCATCTGGCATTTGCAGGAGTTACAGGACATCAGCTTTTCCAGTGGTACAGCAAGCGCCGGTTCTGCGGCTGCTGTGGAAAACCAATGCTGCACAGCCAAAAAGAACGTATGATGGAATGCCCTTCCTGCGGCAATCAGGAGTACCCTGTCCTGTGTCCTGCAGTAATCATAGGAATCACAAACGGAGATAAAATCATTCTTTCCAAATATGAGGGCCGCAGATTTAAGCGTTACGCCCTTATCGCAGGCTTTGCAGAAATCGGAGAAACCATTGAAGAAACTGTTCACAGAGAAGTAATGGAGGAAGTTGGCCTTAAGGTAAAGAATCTCCGCTATTACAAAAGCCAGCCATGGTCCTTCAGCGGTACCCTGCTTTTCGGATTCTTCTGTGATGTGG
>ENA-ORTN01003337-ORTN01003337.1-human-gut-metagenome-genome-assembly--contig:-NODE-3337-length-11358-cov-12.743077_pt1 | contig 11358 bp, 6 predicted proteins | sample MGYA00242070_ERZ509189 | MGnify/ENA primary metagenome ERZ509189 (study PRJEB26280, sample SAMEA2338821) | human gut metagenome | biome: human gut; feature: human-associated habitat; material: faeces...
CCCCCTTCCCGCGCCTCGCAGTTGAGCGTCGTCGTCAGCGTCAGCGTGCGATAGCCCAGCGCCTCGGCCGAGGCCTTCGCCGCGTCGCAGAGGGCGCGGACGTTGCCGGTGATCTGCGTCTCCACGTTATGAAGCTGCTTGGGCGTTTCCGTTTGCAGCGCGGGCAGGACGTGCGGCGGGATGACCAAATGATAGCGCTCGATGAGCTGCTCGACGTCCCGGCAGGTGGAGCGATCGGGATAGCACGGCCCGGAAGCGATGGAATCCAGCGAATCGCCGAGCACGTCGCTGAGCACGATGGCCAGCACATGCGCGGGCGCGCAGCGCTGGGCAAAGCGGCCGCCCTTGACGGCGGAAAGATGCTTGCGGATGGTGTTGATCTGCACAATATCCGCGCCGCAGGCCAGAAGCTGCCGCGTGATCTCCGCGCAGTCGTCCAGCGTCACGCCTTCAAGCGGCTGCTCAAAGAGCGCCGAGCCGCCGCCGGAGACCAAGAAAATCACCTCGTCCTGCGCGGTCATGCGATCCGCCAGCGCCAGCGCCGCCCGCGTCGCCGCCACGCCGGCCTCGTCCGGAATCGGGTGAGCGGCCTCGTAGATGGTCATGCGCGGGATATCGCCCTCGCTGTGGCCGTATTTGGTGATGACAATGCCCTCGCGGAGGTTCTCCCCCAGCGCCTTTGCCGCCGCGTTCGCCATGCGCCACGCGGCCTTTCCAATGGCGATCACAGTGACGGGGCGGTCAAAACGCCGCCCTTCCAGCGCGCGGTAAACGGCGGCGTCGGGCAGAACCGCCCGAATCGAATCGTCGATGATGCGTTTTGCATCTTCCGTCATATGCATGACGACCTCCTTGTTTTGGGATGAAAGCAGGATAAAAGGCGGGATGGACAACATCCCATCCCGCCTCATGTTGCAGATAGAAGCGTTTTTTTAGTGGCAGAACAGCGAGATAATCCAGATGAACACGATGCTGGCGATACCCATCAGCAGGGTGCACATCGTCTGGGTCTTGTAACCGTCCTCGGCCTTCATGCCGCCGAAGTTGGTGACGACCCAGAAATAGGAATCGTTGGCGTGGGAAACGGTCATTGCGCCCGCGCCGATGGCCATGACGGTCAGCGCGGCGGCAAGCGGAGAGGTCAGCCCCAGCGCGCTCATCAGGGAGCCTTCCGCCGAGTACAGACCCAGAATGCCCGCCGTCGTCGTGATGGCCACGGTGGAAGATCCCTGCGCCGTCTTGAGGATGGCCGCGATGATGAACGGGAAGAAGATGCCGACGTTGGACAGGAAGGACGCATGCTCGGTGATGTAGGTGACAATGCCCGCTTCGGAGATGACCTTGCCCAGAACGCCGCCGGCGGCGGTAACGAACAGGATGGGACCAACGGTCTTCAGGGTGTCGTCGGTCAGCTTGTAGAAGTCCTTACCCTTGTGACGGCGAACGAAAACTTCAAGATACTTGAGGACGGCAGCGTTGAGGCGAACGGCACATTCAAGTCGGAAGACAAGGAATACGGCAACTCGATAGTGATAAACGCCAAAGAAGGATACATAAAAATGATAGGGCCGTCGTCTGTGGACGAATACACCGGCAAGCCCAACGGCGAAGACCGTACAGACCTGTTTGAGCTTCATTTCGAGACAGACCCAGACACAATGGGTCGCGTGTCAACGATGTACCTGCGCGGAGTCGGGCATGAGGTGCGCATAGACGCGATAGACGGCGTGCACATAAAGGATATGCTGGGCAACCTGTGCATGATAAGCGCGGACAGGATAGAGTTCCAGGACGGCAAGGGCAAAATCGCCATATATTCAATAGACGGATTTAACGGAATAAACGCATGAGAATAGACTTCAAACATTTTACCGTGCCGACAGGCATAAACGGCCTGCACAAACAGACAGGTGACGCAAGGGAGAGCTTTGCCGACATAATCTACACGATGGTGAACGGCATCCGCGCCCACGCCTTGGCGATGAAAATATACAAGAGCGATGGCGCGGTGGAGTATACGGACGATGAAGTGCGGCTAATGAAGGGGCTTGCGGAGCGTTACTGCACACCGGCGTTCATAGACGGGCTGCGCGCCCAGATACAGGAAGGAGGCGGCGATGAGAGTGGTGTATAACAGGGTGATACCTTTCAGGGGTTTCAAGTGCGTAAACCTCTTCGGCGTGCTATTCGTGCGCGAGGGCTGCACGATGGCGGCGGAGGACTACAACCATGAGGCCATCCACACGGCACAGATGAGGGAGCTGCTTTATGTACCGTTCTACCTGCTGTACGTGCTGGAATGGCTGTGGCACTTGGCACGGCTGCGCGACATGAAGGCAGCCTACCGGGCAATCAGCTTCGAGCGGGAAGCCTACGCCCACCAGTACGACGCGGACTACCTGAAGACAAGAAAGAAGTTCAACCAGTATAAAATGCAATAATATGGCCATATCACAGGAAGACATACAACAGGTGCTCAACGCCATCAAGGCGGAGAGCCAGGGCGTGCAGGAACTGGAAGAGGTAACATCGCTAAACGGTGTCAACTCACTTCCTGCCGTTAAGGGAAATGAGCTTGTATCAGTACCAGTTTCATTATTACAGAAGCCGGCAACCGATGCGGCAGCAAAAGCCGAAGACGCGGCCCAAAAGGCCACCCAAGCGGCTCAGACAGCCGAAGATGCCAAAGACGCGGCCAATTCAGCGGCGACCACCGCAAACGAATCAGCAGACAAGGCAAATGCAGCTGCAGCAGCGGCCCAAGAAGCGGCTGCCTCATACGAAGGGACTGCAAAGACTGCTCTTGAGGGTGCCACCGCAAGATTCTCCGGTTTCGTTGAAAGCGGAGAGATACAGCTTGCATCAAGCGCATCTGCAGGCGGTGTTGTCGTATATATAAAGAGTAAGAAACTGTTCGCCTACCAGTTGTCCGGAAAGTATTACAATAACTGGAACGTTGAGGGCGTCCCATCTCCTGACCTGTTTCTCGCATGGTCAAGAAATGAAGTTCTGAAAGACAAAACTTATATCTGTGGTGACACGCTGTACGTCTGGAGCGAGGAAGACGGTGATCTGGTAAAGGCCAGCGGTGGCGGTTCCGGCAGTGGCTTCTACAACGTGACACAGCTACACCCTCTCGGCTCCGGCTATTACACAAAAGATACTGCCGTGGCCGCTCTTGCCGATGCCGATATCGATGATGATAGCAAGCCCGGCATGGTGATAACCTTTGAAGCGTCAGCCGGAAAGTGGCTCGACTACCGTTTTGAAGGCACGGACATTTCGTCTTTCCTGACCCCGTCAGCCTGGAACCGTTACGGGGGTGGCGATGCGATCAAGAAAATACGTGTGACGAAAGGCACCACAAGTTCAGACCTTACGCCCAATGAACAGGGCGAGGTAAGCCTTGATATACCTGTGGTTGAAGTTGATCAGGCTGTAAACGAGAACTCCACCAATCCGGTGAGCGGTAAAGCGGTGGCTTCAAAAATAAACGAAAAGGCTTCTACCTATGGAACCGCCCTCCAGTTGAATGAAATCGGCGAAGGTGCGGACAAAGCCTATTCCCTAAGCCTCCTTAATGAAGCCGGGGAGATTATCAGCACCAGCGACATGTTTACCGGTGGTGGCGGCGGAACCGTTGCCACGACAAAAGTCGTACTGACACGTGTCACTCCGAATAAGACGGTGAAGTCTGGCGATGAAGTAAAACTGACTTACACATACGACCAGACAGACACTACTACAGGAGAAAGCACGGGAAACCCTGCACGTGTGACGGTTACCGTTACACAGGGAGCGAACTCCAATACTTTAACCGGAAACATATCTGCAGGAAGTACCAATACGGTGGATGTTACGAAATACATGGGCGTGGGCACCAACACGGTGCGTGTACGTGTGGAAGTCGGTGAAGGCGCAGAAATGCAGGTCGCTCAGGTGACCTGGAGCATCAACGTGGTACAGCTCACCCTGAGCAGTTCCTTCAGCATTTCCACAGCTGTGACACGCGGCCAGACGCTTTCCGTCCCATACGCCTTGAGCGGTGCCGGAACGAAGACCCTGCGCTGTTACGTTGACGGTACCGACACAGAGGACCGGAGCATCACCAGTTCCACGGCCAACGGCAGTTTCAGTATTGCGACAACCAACCTGACACATGGAACCCACACCGTACAGCTTGTGGTGGAACTGGAGCTGACGGACGGCAGCATCATCAAGTCAAACAGTATCCTTTTTGCCGTAGGCATCCGTGAAGCCGGGAACAATACCCCTGTAGTGTCTGCAAGGTTCGACTATGCAGACGGTACGGTCATAGAAAAAGGGGCAACGCCCTATATCCAGGCCAAACAGTACGACAGTTATACGCTCCAGTATGCAGCCTACAACCCGCGAGAGACCCCGACAAGGGCGGATGTCTATGTCGGTGACACACTGGCATCATCCGCTTCTGTTCCTTTCACGGTACAGAACCTGACGCTGCGTGCATCGGAATACGGCGAACAGCAATGCCGTATAGTGGTCGGCGTGACAACCTATAATTTCCGCCTCATTGCGTCCAAGAGCGACCTGAACATCAGCGAGCCGACAGACGGCATGACACTCAAGCTGACAGCACAGGGCAGAAGCAACAGCGACGTCAACCGTGAAGAATGGAGTTATAACGGCATTCAAACTGTGTTCGAAGGATTCAAATGGGGCGGTGACGGATGGACTGGCGAGGCCTTGCGTCTGACAGACACGGCGAGGGCCACCATCCGGCACAAGCCGTTGGAACAGCCGGAACAGAATGTCACCAACGCCGTTGCCTTCATCGTGAAATACAAAGTCAGTGAGGTCGTCGATGAGGATGCGGAAGTCATCAAGTGCCTGGATGCGTCCGGTACCGGTTTTGTAATCACCGCACAGGAAGCAAGGATGACCACAAAGGGAAACAGTACGCTTTCGATGAAAATGGCTTCCGGAGAGGTTTATGAGGTGGCATTCGTGAGTTTCCCGAAAAGTACAGATGGTTCATCTGAATATGAAAAACAGAATACGGAGATGGTGTACCTGTATATCAACGGCATCATGTCCGGTTCTGTGCAGAGAGCCACATCCGATAGCATATACCAGGCGAGTCCGGCATACATAGAACTGGGCTCAGACGGCGCGACAACAGACGTCTACCTCATCCGCGCATACGATACCTACCTGAGCGATTCACAAGTTCTGGAAACCTATATGATTGATCAGGACAGTTCCGACATGATGATATCCATGTACGAGAGCAACAATGTCATCGACGAGAATGGAAATGTGACCGTGGACAGTGTTCCGGACGGAATGAGATATATCATCGTTACCGGGCGTGAGGACAACGGTGTGCCAACAGTACTTCAGGCGGCGGTCAACAATGACAAGGATCCGAAATATGATGTTACCGAAATGCTTTGTGTTGTAAAAGGGAACCAGGCTTTGAATTTCCGTTGTGTCGGAGGCTGTATCCGTTTGCAGGGAACCTCGTCGCTTGCCTATCCGATAAAGAACTACCGCATTTATTTCAAGAATGCGTCCAAGGTGGCCGGTGACCTGTATCTGGGCTGTGACGAGCAAGGCTTGGGAGGAACATTACAGGAAACGGCCAAATACTCCTTCCGTCCTGCAGGTACGTCCAACAAGGCGGCAGCCCCGGTTGACTGCTTCTGCCTGAAGGCCGACTTTGCCGAATCCTCGTCCTCGCATAATACTGGTATGGCCAAGCTGGTTCAGAATATCCTGACGGCCGCCGGAGAGCTTACCCCGGCACAGGCACATTGTTCAGGGGAGTATGGATATGATGTCCGAACAACCATCGACGGCGAACCCTGTTACCTGTTCTACCGCGGTACCCTGGACGAAACTCCACAGTTCCTTGGCAAGTTCAATTTCAACAACGACAAGTCAACAGAGGCTGTGTTCGGCTTTTGCGACATACCCGGATATCATGACCAGGCATGGGTGAATGATAAATTCGGCGGTGTCAATCCGACCGAGTGCTGGGAGTTCCTGAACAACGACTACCCGATGGGCATGTTCCTGGATGATGATTTTGATACAAAGGGTGACGACGGTACCCCGAACTGGCTGAAGGTATTTGAGGCGAGATTCCCGGACGATGACGATATCAACGCCGAATATGAGGCGGGAACCCGGAAGCCAAAATATCTTGAGCCACTTGTAAAATGGGTTAAGAGCACACAGAACAACGGTGCAAAGTTCAAGGCGGAGCTCGCTGATTGGTTCGATGTGGACTATCTGTGCGACTATTACATGTTCACGGATATCATGGGATGTGTCGACCAGCGCGTAAAAAATATGATGATGGGATTCTGGTATGATCCGGACAAAGACAAGGTTCTTGCCTATATGATATTCTATGACTGTGATACCATTCTCGGTGTGCGTAATGACGGCCGTCTGAAGTATTCCTGGGATGTGGACGAAAACACGACCGACCCGGAACTTTCAACGGAAGACAAGACCGTGTATGCCTATGCCGGACACGACAGCGTCCTTTGGAAGAACCTGCGCGAACAGTTCCCGGACGAACTCGCGGCCGCCTATAAACGAATCAGGGAGCGCATGAGCAATAGTACCATTTTCGCCATGTTCGATGACGAACAGAGCGCAAAATTCTGTGAACGTATATACAACCTTGATGCGCTGAATAAATACGTGGAGCCAAAGACCATCGGTGTTGAAGTCAACCAGGACGGCACGGTGACCAACGTGAAATATTCATATTTGGAAGCCATGCAGGGAAGCCGACAGTCACACCGCCATTGGTGGGTTAGCAACCGAATGGGGCTTTTTGACGCGAGATATAGTGCCGGACAATATACGGCCACAGATATTTCTTTCAAGGGCAACAGCGCGGCCGGTGCGACCGTCAAGGCCACTCCAGCACGTGACTTCTATTTTGAGTTCCGGCGTGAAAGCGACACCATGACACATGACGCCGTTAAGAAGGACCAGCAATGGAGTTATACTTATGGACAGACGGCCAACATCGGAACCATCTTCCATTTATACGGAGGTGAATGGATGAAGAAACTGGACCTGTCCGCATGGGGTGGCTTTACCGACATGAGCCTTCCGACACTTCCGGTTCTTGAGGAGCTTATCCTTGGCAGCAGCGCAAAGACATACGCTCTGACAGAGCTGGTTCTTGGTACGAAGATACCGATGCTGCGCAAGCTGGAGGTGGTCAACTACACCAACCTTCCGAGCCTTGACCTGTCCGGATGCAACCGTCTGGAAGAAGTGAACGCGTCCGGATGCACAAAACTGGCGACAATCACCTTTGCTGAAGGTGCCGTTCTTAACAAGCTGCGTATCCCGGCCAATTTCCAGACATTGATCCTGCGCTCTATGCAGTACCTGAAATGGAATTCCATCACCTTTGAGGGCAAGGCCAACCTTACCGGATTGTGGATTGAGAACTGTGCTCTTATAAATGGTTTGTCCGCGTTCAAGGAACTTTTTGCTTTACGAGGAGCATTGAAATATATCCGTATTACGGGCATAGAACTTGAAGGTGACGGCAGCGACCTCAAGCAGTGGTATGATGCTGGTCTCGGCGGTATCGATGCAAGCGGAAATACCACGAACTCACGCTGCAAGCTCGTTGGAACATACCGCCTGACAAAGTACCTGGACGACGATACATTCAACAAGTACACAGAACGTTTTGATGAACTGAACATAAGACAGCCGGAATATACGATGATAGAGTTCGATGACGACGTGGCCGACGATGCTAATATCAGTAACCTCGACAACGAAACCGGATATAAATACGGAAACTCTTATGTTCCGAGCGGTCACATTACAGCCATATTGGGCCAGCGTCACCGTGTCCTGGCCAAGGTCACAAAGATGCCGACTTCCCGCCAGGTGAACATCGCGAACACAGATACCGCCGTGAATAATACGGATGGCGAAATGACCTATTATCCTCTGGATGACGCGGACAGCAACAAGTATGCGGACGGAACTCCGGCAAAGCTGGACGGAACCGAAGGCGACTGGATGATGTACGAACCGTTCTTCTGGAGCAAGGGCATCAATGACTATCTCGGCGGCAAACATTACAGCTGTTACAGTTCCAATGGCCCCGAAGACATGCCGGAATGTCCGGAGGTGGACGTGTTGACCCTTGATGACATCAAAGGCAGCGGAGGGTGGCAGTCAGGCCGTAAGATTATGACAGGCAAGGATACGCTGGAGAACTCCTACAGCACCGACAGTACTTATTCCGTATGCAAGGTTGACGTTTCCGGACATAAGCGTGTCCGTTTTCCAAGTGTACCAGGCACCAACCTTGTCGGCTCACTGTTCGTCCGTTCTGACGGAACCATTATCAGTTCCATTATCGTTCCCACCTTGAGCTGCAAGTTTGAGGCGGGTATGTATCTGGTCTGCGATGTGCCGGAAGGGGCCGCCTTCCTGTATTTCTCAATCCTGAACACGGCTGAATTTGATTGTGTGGTTTTGAGCAACAGTGATAAGATAGAGGATATGGAACCGGAATGGGTTGCCAACGATGAACACCTATGTGCTGTCGTCGGCAGCAGTATTGTCGGCACGAAGCTCCGTGCCTGCATCACGGGCAGCAGTACCGCCGCAAGTCTTGGATGGTCAGATTTCCATTACTACAGCCAGCAAAGAGGTATGCAGCAGATTGACGCGCTGATGCATTCACGCATCGCCAACCTGTTCTATGCGAAATACGGCCGACGTGACAGCCAGGAGCAGTGCGGTGCCGGACAGCACACAAATATGCGTACTACTGGAGGAACGGCCCCTTATGGCATGACCGATACCATCGGTTACGAGGAGGCCAGTGGAATTAATCCTGGAGTGACGAATTCGCTTATCGACGGGCTTGTCCACCAATACGCCTGGTACAAGACAAATGATGAATACGGTGAACCGTCCGTGATACAGGTAAACAATATATGTTGCCTTGGATATGAGGACATTTTCGGCCACAAGTATGACATGATGGATGGGGTGGATTTGCCGAACGACAGCGGTAACAGCGGGAAATGGCGCATCTGGATGCCGGACGGAACGACACGTTTCGTGAAAGGCCGAACCAGCAGTGACCAGTGGACTGCAGCCGTGTCACACGGCAAATTCATGGATGTTGTTCCAGTCGGAAGTGTGAACGGATCTTCGTCAACATACTATTGCGACAAGTATTACATTTCAACATCATCCGGCCGTGTGGTCTATCGCGGGTACTACTATGCGTACGCGTATGGCGGTGTCTCGAATGCGAATGCGTTTAACGATGCCTCGAATGCGTATGCGTATGTCGGCTCGCGTCTGGAAATCAAATAATCGGCGTACAGCACCGGGGACGTGTCCCCAAAGCGGTGCCGAGGGAGATAAGCCCCAGCAACAGCGCATGACCTTATCAGTCAGTAAGGCGGAAAGCTGAAAAATCACGTGTCGGGTGGAGTTTGGTAGGCCCTAAATGGGTTCGAAGAAGTCAGGCCCGGAGGAAGGAAGGCCTATACCTTCCATAAAAACAAGTAATATGCGCAGAGAAGGTTATATTGTAGAAGAGGTTGCAGATTATTCCAATATGTCATCCTCGTTTGACCAGGTCCTACGTGGCTCCAAACGTAAAAAGAGCCGCCAGGGACGTTATCTGCTTGCGCATAGGGAGGAAGTCATTAAGGAACTGTCCGGTCGGATAGCATCCGGAACCTACACTGTTAAGGATTACCGTGAGCGCACTATATGTGAAGGCGGAAAAATCCGGCGGATACAGGTTCTGACGATGAAAGACCGCATTGCCGTTCACGCAGTCATGTCTGTTGTTGACCGACATCTAAAGAAACGGTTTATAAGGACAACCTCAGCCAGTATCAAGAATCGCGGTATGCACGACCTGATGACGTATATCCGCCGCGATATGTGTGAAGACCCGGAAGGTACACAGTATTGTTATAAATTCGATATATCCAAGTTCTATGAGAGCGTTGGGCAGGATTTTGTGATATATTGTGTCCGCCGCGTATTTAAGGACCAGAAGCTCATTGCCATGCTTGAGAACTTCACCCGACTTATGCCGGAAGGCATCAGCATAGGGCTGCGTTCCTCGCAGGGGCTGGGCAACCTGCTTTTGTCTGTATTTTTAGACCATTATTTGAAGGATAAGTACGGTGTCTGTCATTTCTACCGATATTGCGATGACGGTGTCGTGCTTGGTGAAACGAAAGCGGAATTATGGAAGATTCGTGATGCCGTTCATGGGCAGATGAACTCTATTGGGCTTTCCATCAAGCCCAACGAGAGGGTGTTCCCCGTGGACGAGGGCATAGACTTTCTTGGCTATGTGATCCGTCCGGACTATGTCCGGCTGCGTAAACGTATCAAACAGAAGTTCGCCCGAAAAATGCACGAGGTCAAGTCGAGAAGAAGGCGTCGTGAACTGGTAGCATCCTTTTACGGGATGGCAAAGCACGCCGATTGTAATAAGTTGTTTTATAAATTAACAGGCAAAAAAATGAAATCATTTAAGGATTTGAACGTTTCCTACAAACCGGATGACGGAAAGAAACGGTTTCCCGGATCAGTTGTCAGTATCCGGGAATTGGTAAACCTGCCTATCATAGTCAAAGACTTTGAGACGGGCATTAAAACAGAACAGGGTGAAGACAGATGTATTGTCGCCATTGAGAAGAACGGGGAGGCATGTAAATTCTTCACCAACAGTGAGGAGATGAAAAACATTCTCGCACAAGTTAGAGAAATGCCGGACGGCTTTCCTTTTGAGACTGTAATCAAAAGCGAGACTTTCGGCAAAGGTCGGACCAAATATGTTTTTACCTGATATGAAACGAGTAGAAGGAAGTGCCGGAGTTCCGGTGCTGGAATGCACGAACCCGGTGAAAAATAGATGGCGCGTCCGCTGGGACGTAGAGGCAAGAGAGGACGGTTCCGCCTCTTATATGGAAGAGGAACTTGACCATAGACCACATGTAGAAGAAGTACGGTCGCTGGTGTCCGGATGGTACAATGCCGAAACAGATGAACGTATCCTGTCCGGATTTGAATACGAGGGTCAACCTGTATGGCTGTCAAACGAAAATCAGTTCAATTACAAGGCTGCCTACGACCTTGCCGTACAGACTGGTGGGCAGAACTTACCTGTAACCTTCAAACTGGGAACTGATGACTCTCCGAGCTATCGGACGTTTGAAACGGTTGAAGCACTCCAGGATTTCTATGTGAAAGCGATGAAGCACATCCAGACGGCATTGTCTGAAGGATGGAAGAAGAAGGACGCAGTGGACTTGGCTTTTTATGAAGCCGGGTAAC